>Ga0190334_1000925_pt1 | contig 13212 bp, 9 predicted proteins | sample 48720478_MG_FD_161270 | JGI IMG/M metagenome (GOLD analysis project Ga0190334, IMG submission 161270) | Hydrothermal vent sediment bacterial communities from Southern Trench, Guaymas Basin, Mexico - 4872-04-7-8_MG | ecosystem: Environmental > Aquatic > Marine > Hydrothermal vents > Sediment ...
TCGTTTGTAGCTGGACTTCTTCCAGCGGAACCTCTTGCGCTTTGACCTGAGGGGTCTCGCTGCAAACTCGCCCAGTGGACTCTTCGAACCTGTCACATAATCTACCTCTGTCGAGATTTATAGCCTGCTCTGTGGGTGGTCATTGCATCGCCCTGTTGTAGCCTTAAAAGCATTATGAAACGAAAGCGCGGAGCCATCATTGCTGTCACGTGATGACCACGTTGTCGAGCCCAAAATGGCGTTTTGCCAATATTCGTGCCCGCGCGACATTGCGGCCGTCGCGGCCGATTGCAATGCCACGATCCTCGTTCTTCACAGTGACCTGTGCAATAAGGCTGCCATTCCGGTCCTCAACTATTCTCACACGCTCTACACGAGCAGGAGCCAATGCACTCTTCACAAACTCCTCTGCAGTATCAGCCAGCTCCACAACATCAACTGTCTTGCCAAACACGTCAGATGCGCTGCGCACATTAGCGCCACCACGACCTATTGCCCGACCCAGTTGCTTTGGGCGAACCACAAAGATCAAGCGACCCGCCTCATCATCACGAACAACGTCAACAGCTGATGCCCCGGTGATACGCTCGAACGTGGCAATCAGGGCCATATCTTCCATTGAGAGACGCACACGGGGCATGGGACCGCCTCACACCATCTCCAGAATATTAGAGTCGCCGGGCTCAATCACTGCCATTGCTGACACCACAAAGGGCTTGCCAACTATCTCTCCCAAGTCCCAAGAGGTGCCCTTGAATTCATAGATCTTTGTGCCGCTCATTGCAGCATATCGTTTGATGTCATCATACTGATTCGGAGGGCAGTTGGAGGCCACGACTACCAGTCTTGCCTCCATTTTCTTCAGTGCGTCTATTGACGACTTCGCGCCGATTCGACACTGGCCTGTACTCACCGCACTCGCTATTGGCTGATTCATGCTCAATTCTGACGACCTCTTGAAATCATGCTGTGTTCCGCTGTGATACCAGAGCGATTTTCTCCACAATTGTTCCAGTTTTAATGGTTGCGCCCCATACCATTCGGCTCTCGACCTTAACAGGTGATGTCACTACTGCGGCACCGGCACTTGTGGATTCATCAGCAAGTCGATTGAGCCAGTACCCAAAGGTATCAGCTGGCCCAATATGACGTTCTCGGTTATTCCTTTTAGGGGATCCACAGTACCGGCAATGCCCGCGCCGAGGAGGTGCTTGATTGTCACCTCAAACGCGGCCCGTGCCAAGGCGCTGTTCTTTGACCCGGAGATTCCATGTCGGCCAATCTGGTGGATTGTTCCCTCAACAGTCATCATGTCCGCAACAAGGATTATGTGACGCACATCTACATCCATTCCTTGTTCGCTGAGAACGTTCATTGCCTCCTTGATTATTGCATTCCGCGTTGCCTCAATCCCAAGAACCTGATAGATCTCACGTAGGTTGTTTGTATAGACGCGGTGGGGGTTGACACCCTCGATCTCCAATGCATCCTGCAGGTTCGAGCCCTCAGTGTATAGCACGTACTCGTCACCCTCCTTCCGGATGACAACGTGGGTGACATCACGAATTCCCTTGACCATAATCTCTCGGATTTTTTCACTGAAACGCTGGAACTCCGTGAGGGAGTCGTTCATGGGATAGACAAAGATCACATTCTCGTCAGCCTCAACCTCGCCCTTGTTCTTGATCTTTGCCTCGATTGCACGCGCAACGTCCTCCGTCGTGAGACCCTTGTCCTCCATGAGCTCCGGATCGAGTCGTATATCAATAGCCTGCCGAAGAAGATCAATTGAGATGTTACTTGCAACACTCTCAACAAGAACCATCTCGATGTTCCGAGCAACCTGTTTCGCTGCATTCCTGTCGCCAGCGATCTCGTCGACGAGGCGAATCTTCATAGTCGGAGTGCTCGGGTTGTTCCTAGCATCGACAATCTCAATGAGACGGGGAAGACCTTGTGTCACACTCAGCTCAGCAACGCCTGCGTAGTGAAACGTCCTGAGAGTCATCTGGGTGCCAGGTTCACCAATGCTTTGAGCGGCAACCGTACCCACAGCCTCACCAGGTTCCACCAGCGCTCGCTCATACGATTCTATGACATGGTCGCATATTCGGTCGAACTCTTTCTTGGTCAAATCCTTGACGCTTCTGAGCTTCTCTTCGAGCTCATCCATGACCTTGGGAGGCAACAGTCGCTCCTCACGCATCTTTGCGAAACGCTTCGTCATGTGACTCTCAATCGAACTGCTACTCATTCCTTTATCCTCCCTAACTAAGCCTGCTCTTTCCGAGCACTTTCTCTATCGCGATGTCGATGTTGACAGCACGACCATGGTCGGACTTGCTGGGATCAACACCGTCATCTCCAAACTTGAACTGTACAATCTGCCCTGTTGCGGTTCTCACCGTCCCGTCAGTTTCGACCTTGAGGTCTTGCAATGCGGTCATTAGTCTACGCTGCATGTAGCCTGATGTCGAAGTTCGCACTGCAGTGTCAACGAGACCCTCGCGACCCCCTGCCGCATGGAACCAGTATTCTATCGGATCAAGTCCGCTCTTGTAACTCGATGTGACAAATCCCCGCGCCCGAGCTCCGAGGTCGCCCTTCTCAAAGTGAGGTAGTGTGCGTCCCTTGTAGCCTCGTTTGATACGTTCACCACGGACTGCTTGTTGACCAACCACCGCTGCCATTTGAGAGAGATTGAGTCGTGAGCCTCGGGCCCCTGTCTGTGCCATAATCACGGCGGAGTTCTCAAGACCAAGGTGCTCTCCTGCAACCTCACCTGCAGAGTCTCGTGCCTCTGCAAGTGTCGCCATGATCCTCTGTTCGAGGGTTTCCAGCAGTGTCTGTCCAGGATTGGGGTCGAGCTCACCTCGCTTGTACGTTTCGATGAGCTGATTCACCTTCTCCTCGGCTTCTTGGAGGATTACCTTGATTCGTTCTTGAGCCTCTCGCGGGAGGGTAACATCGTCCAGACCCATTGAAAACCCGCGATCAGTGATGAGACGAACCAAGAGCCGCCCAACGGAATCCATGAACTTCCTAGCTGCTGTTGGTCCCTTCTCCTTTATGATTCGGTGGAACAGTGAGTCAGGCTCGCCGGCACCAAATGCCTTTTCATCGACAACGCCAAACTCCAAGTTCCCGTTACGTATCACAACATATGCATCGTATTCACAGTCCTCTTTCTTACAGACGGAACACTTGCGGCAGATGTTAGCCTTAAATGAGATGTTTATACCTTTGGGGATGAACATGCTGAAGATCTGTTTGCCGGTCCATAGCGGAACCGGAGCCTTGATTGCAGGCTCCGGCAGGGTTCCCTCGAAGTCTGTGACAGCCATCAATTGGTTAACACGATCAAGGGTGTATAGACTTGATTTCCGAGTGAGAAGGAATGCCGCAGAGATGTAATCTTGTAGCGCCCCGATGATAGGACCGCCGTAACGCGGAGAGAGAATCTGTTCTTGTACGCGCATGAGGACACGAGCCTCTGCACGGGCCTCTTCGGACTGTGGAACGTGCAGATTCATCTCATCACCATCGAAGTCGGCGTTGTATGGCGGGCAGACATAGAGCGACAGTCTAAATGTTCTATATGGCATCACGCGAACTTCGTGGGCCATAATTGACATTCTGTGAAGTGACGGTTGTCGATTGAACAGCACTATGTCACCATCTGCAAGATGCCGCTCCACTATGAAGCCTGGTTCAATAGTGTCAGCAATTATCGACCGGTCTTTGACAAACCGAAGGTCGACACGACGCCCGTCAGTACGGATGAGATAGTTGGCACCAGGATGCCGGTCAGGACCACGAATTACCAGCTCCTTCATCTCCTCGAGGTTCCACTCGGTGACGCGCTGGGGAATTGTGAGAATCTTTGCGATCTCCTCGGGCACACCAACCTCATTCATACTCAAGTTGGGGTCTGGAGAGATGACAGTTCGTGCGGAGAAGTCCACGCGCTTGCCAGACAAGTTCGACCTAAAGCGGCCCTCCTTCCCTTTCAGCCGCTGGGCCAAGGTTCTCAGCGCTCGACCCGATCTATGTCGAGCTGGTGGAATGCCACTCACACCATTGTCGAAATACGTTGTCACATGATATTGGAGAAGTTCCCAGAGGTCTTCTACGATGAGGGCAGGGGCACCTGCGTCCAAGTTCTCGCGAAGACGCTGATTGATACGGATTATGTCAATCAGTTTATGTGATAAGTCGTCTTCGCTTCTCACTCCTGATTCTAGCGTAATCGAAGGTCGTACCGTGACCGGAGGAACTGGCAGAACTGTAAGGATAGCCCACTCAAGCCGAGCCGCATCAGGGTTTATTCCCATCAGGCGATAGTCATCATCGATGATGTTCTCCAAGCGCTCACGAATGTCAATAGGAGTCAGTCTTACTGATCCGGCCTCGCCAATCTCATAGATGGAGGTGGGCTTCTCAAGTTTCAGCTTCAGCTGCTCAGCACCACAATGCGGACAGCTCTTTACCTTGGCCGCCCGCTTGAGAATCTCCTTTGAGAGAACAGCAGTCCGCTCCCCAATCTCTGGGTATCTCTTGAACAGCTGTTTGAACTCCTCAATCTCGTCGTCAGTCAATAGGAGTCGGTTGCATTCGCGACAGGTAGCCCGGAGAACCTTGTGAATGACCTTGGCATAGCCCTCATGCATTACAGGACGTGCGAGCTCAATATGTCCGAAGTGACCCGGACAGTTTCCAACCCTGTTTCCGCATGTGCGGCACCTCTGGCCGGGGTCAATCACTCCCAGACGAGGGTCCATTATGCCGGACTCTATGGGGTAGCCGTCCTCATCGTATGTGTCAGCGACAACTATCTGAGCAACGGACATCTTTCTAATGTCTTCGGGGGACAAAAGACCGAACTCAATTGCATCAATCTTCTTGATACTAAGGCCGGACAGCATCTCAAATCATCTCCTTGAGTCTCAGTCTACATGCAAGACCTAATGACATCATCTCTTGGATGAGAAGCTTGAACGCATAGGACACAACAACGCTGCTAATCTTTGCATTTGGACCACAGATGGGACAGTAGTACATGTCCTTGTTTCGGTCATACACTCCAATGAGACCGCACTCTTCACACACCAGCATATTGCTCTTGTCGGACTCGTCAAGCAGCCGTCCCTTTAGCAGAATTGCAGCACCATGACCAATCAGAACATCGCGTTCCATCTCCCCGAACCGCAGACCGCCCTCCCGGGCTCTCCCCTCGGTTGGCTGCCTTGTCAGAATTTGGACAGGACCTCTGGCACGCGCATGTATCTTGTCAGCCACCATGTGGTGAAGCTTCTGGTAGAAAATCGCTCCGATGAAGACTGTTGTCTGTAGCTTCTCGCCAGTGATTCCAGAGTACATGGTTTCACGGCCGTTATACTGAAAACCATGGTCATGTAGTATCTTGAATAGTTCCTCCTCGGTTACACCACAGAAGGGTGTGGCGTCCTGTTGCTTGCCCTCGAGGCAGGCAGCCTTGCCCGCAATCATCTCCAAAATCTGACCAATGGTCATCCGGCTTGGAATCGCATGTGGGTTGATTATGAGATCGGGAACAACGCCATCCTCTGTGAAAGGCACATCCTCCTGTGGAACAATGTATCCAATGACACCCTTCTGGCCGTGGCGAGATGCGTACTTGTCGCCGAGCTCTGGGATACGCAGGTCTCGAACCTTGACCTTGACGAGGCGATTGCCGTCGATTGTTTCAGTCAAGATGACGCGGTCCACCACACCGGACTCGCCATGGCGAACGGCCACCGATGTTTCACGGCGATTAGGAGACGTTATCTCGAACTCGGAGAACTCCTCAAGGAAACGTGGAGGAGAGGTTCTACCGATAAGTACGTCACCACCCTGCACTTCGACCTCTGTTTCGATTATGCCGTCGTCACCAAGGTTCCGATACGCTTCCGATGCTCTGTAGCCCCTCACGCTCCGGTCGGGAATGGTGAACTTGTCTTCTTGACCACCGGGATATTTGCGCTCCTCGCTCTCATAGACGCGAATGAACGTACTTCGACCCAAGCCACGCTCGATGGAGGCCTTGTTCATGATTAGTGCATCTTCGATATTGTAGCCCTCGAATGAGAGGATTGCCACAATGAAATTCTGTCCAGCAGGCCTCTCTTCATAACCTATGGAATCCATTGCGCGAGTCTTCACAAGGGGGACCTGTGGATAGTGGAAAAAGTGAGAGCGAGTGTCCGCCCGATACGCGAAGTTCGATGCTGGAACACCCACAGACTGCTTTGCCATTCCAGCCATGTACACGTTTCGTGGAGACTGGTTCCGTTCTGGGAATGGAATAAGCGCAGCTGAAATCCCCAGTATAGTTGATGGGACTATCTCTAGGTGAGTCGTGTTGGGGCCTATGTCCTCCGGATACATTGCTATCAATGCGTTTTCCTCTTCCTCAGCATCTAGATACTCTACGATTCCATTTCGGAGGAGATCTTGGAAGCCCCATTCACCATCCTTGATCATGCGGAGGTGTTCATCAGTCAGGCGGCTCTTACCGTTCTCCACAACAATGAGAGGCCTGCGCACACGACCCGCATCACAGTTGACTTGGACTTCATGTGTGTCATCGTAGTATGCGATGTTGACCTCATGGTCGATCTCGCCAGCACGACGTTTCTGGCGAATCGTCTTCACGAGGACCTGTGGTGCCGGATGCACCCCAACCAAGCGACCGTTCAGGAAAACATCAGCCCATTTTGTGCCCCGCTTTCCACGTCGGCGCTCAATGGGTTCGACCTCGGCCTTGAGTAGAGCGCGTTCGACTGCCTCCTCGTCGGTTCCAACAGAGATGTAGGCCATCATGGCGAGGTTCTTTACAAGACCACAGTTCGGGCCCTCCGGTGTTTCGTTCGGACATATTTTGCCCCAATGCGTAGCATGAAGGTCACGTGCCTCGAAGTGTGGTTGCGAACGTGATAATGGTGAAACGACTCTTCGTAGATGAGACAGAGAAGAGATGTAGTTCGTCCGATCAAGCAGTTGTGAAACGCCAGCTTTTCCACCCACCCAGTTGCCCGTTGCAAGGGCATGCTTGAGGCGTTGTGTGATTACATCGGCGCGTACAGCTGTCCGAATATTGGGCTTCCGTCCCCGCACTGCAGTACGCTCAAGCTGATACTTAATGTCTCGAGTGAGTGAGTAGAGTGCCACACGGAATAGTGACATCAATAGGTCGCCGCTCAGCTTCAGCCTCTTATTAGCATAGTGATCCTTGTCATCAGGTTGACGCTTACCCAAGACTAGCTCCAACAGGCGCTCGACCATCTGACCAAGATAGTAGGCCTTCTTCAGACGGTGCTCAGGCTCTGTGCCAATGTGGGGTAGAAGATATCTATCCAGTACTTTCTCCGCGCGAGCTAGGCGGTACTCCTTGGTCTGGCCCACCGCAACACGCTTGCCGATATAGTCTAGGGCGTTCTCGCGTGTAGTCCCTTTCTCTGCATCAGGACCAGCATTGATTGGGGCAGACTGTTCAATGGTGACAATCAGTTCATTTTGAATCTCCTCATCGTCGGATATCACTTCTACAATCTCACGGTCCGATTCGAGCCCGAGCGCCTTCATCAATATGGCCAAGGGAATCTTTCCTGGCACGGAGGGGAATGACACCCTTAGTTCGCCAGTTCGCTTGCGCTCAATCGTGACTGGAGCACGGAAACCGCGTGAAGTGGAGAACACCTTGGCAATGTGGGTGTAGCCGGAGGACTTGCTCGCCTCCTCAATCAGAATCCTGTTAGGTGCAAGATCCTCTTGCGTGACAAGCACGCGCTCGGATCCGTTGATGATAAAATAGCCACCAGGGTCCTTGGGGTCTTCCCCGTGCTTGATGAGCTCCTCATCCGACATCCCATAGAGGAGGCATTTTTCACTCCGCAGCATGATGGGGAGGTCACCGATGTAGATCTTGAGGGTTTCAAGACGTGTTGTCGTGGTTCCCTCCTTCTTCACGGGGGTCATCTCAAGATACAGCTTACTGGCATATGTCAGATTCCGAATTCGGGCCTCCAATGGATACAGTGGATGCTCACTACCGTCGGCCTCCCTCACGGAGGGGGGCTCCACGTAGATCTTTCCCAACTCCACGTAATAACCCTCGACCTTTGGGGTAATCTTCCCGACGCTGTTCACAACCTCTTGCAGCTCATAATTGACAAACCGATTGAATGAGTCGAGATGCTGACCCACAAGGCCTCGGTCTTGAAAGTACGCCTCTATGACAGGCCAGTACTTCTGACGCTCTTCCGTGCCCAACTTGTCACCACACACCCTAGTCATGAAAGACGGGCGAACTACTGCCGACTATTCTGCTTCCCATTGCATGAACCCAGAGAAGTCCGAGCTCTCTCATAGACCGCAATAGCCGCCCCGTACGCTCTGATCCGGCCTCCTGCCACTTCCCATTAGCCTAGTGCCTGTGGCGGGCTCGGCGGGATTTGAACCCGCGACCGTCAGGTTAAAAGCCTGCTGCGCTACCTAGCTGCGCCACGAGCCCAGCTCATCGATGCTTGCCATCCTGACCGTCCTCATGTCCGGTCTACACCCGACATGTTGTTCTTCGGAATGTCAAATATGACCATGCATGATGGGAAGCAGCTCTGCCTGAGCAATCGAGGGCTCTTCTGTAGCCATAAAAGCCTTACGATGAAACACTAGTATGGAGAGTCAACTACGGGAAAGCTTGGCCGTTAGCCACTAATTCTATCCGCACTCTTCGTTATAAATCTGGTTGAGATAGCGCTGTTGTATTACATCTGTTAAAGCGTGACAGGTATGGCGCCAATCTCTCCTCTCCAAGTTGTTTCCTCAGCATCTTGTCAATGCCCTCGAGCGACGAGCCCCTAAGCACCTGTGACTACATTTGAGCGTCTTCCGGGTCTGTTGTGGCCAGACACGCGTCACGTCCGACAACTTTAATAGAAAATCCAAATGACCGAACCCCAGTCCGGTGCCCCTGTAGTGTAGCCCGGCCTAGCATTCAAGACTGTCACACTTTCGAGGTGCGTCTTGAAGGGCGAATCTTGAGACCCGGGTTCAAATCCCGGCGGGGGCGCCACCATCTTCTTCTATGTTATGATTGAGGATTTCGCTGGTCCACTTCTGAAGATGATCCGGCAAAGAAGACTCGCCTGAAACCACCATGGAGATAAGTATGCCGTTCGCCACGCTTAGGTAAGCCGAGGTGTAGAAGACAATGGTGAGTGAGTTCCTTAGACAGTGTGAAACCTCAAGGAAACTTCAGAACAGGAGCATTCCCGAGGCTCTGAATGCAGGCCTCCACAGTGACATAGACCTAGTTGGCGACCGCAAGTTGGTTGTGCTTACGGGCTGTGGCGACTCGTACGCCGTGGCACAGTATGGCCAATGGGCGCTTCTACAAGAAGGGATTAACGCGATGGCCCTATCTGCATCAGAAGTGAACCGTCTTTCGATTAATCGAGGATGTACGGTCATTGGGATCACTGCCTCTGGACGGAGCCTGTCTACAATTGATGCGATGGACTACGCGAAGGAACATGGGGCCGCTACGGTTGCCCTGACGGACAACCGGAACGGACCAATCACCGAGCATGTAGACACGCTCTGGCTGACGGATACTCACGTTGAAACGTACAACATTATCCCCACCGCCCCGACGACTGCTGCTCTTGCATACTTGTTCGGCATGGTCGGCCAGATTAACGAGAAACAGTACCATGATGATGTTGAGCTCTTGAGAACGCAGATGTATAGGATTCATCAATGGGCGGAAAAGGAGGGCGAGAAGCTCTCGGCACTCATTGACAGAGAACATACTGTGTACTTCATCTCCGAGGGGCCCAACTATGTTGCCGCTCAGCTGGGAATGATGAAGGTCAACGAATCCTCGCTAACTCTTGGTGTGAGCGTGTTGAGAGAGGAATTCCAGCATTATGGCAGTCTGCCGACACGAACAGGCGACGCCGCCGTCCTCGTCACCGATAGCCCGTCTACAGAGAGTGATCAAAGATTCTTGCATGTGCTCAAAGAAATACTGGCGTTACGGACATTTCACATCAGCCTACCTGTTGACTACGGTTTCAAGACACCACTGGCTCAAGTGATAGCGAATACATTAGTTGTTCAGACAGCCGTGCTCAGTGCGATTCTGCGCGATGAACCAGAGAAGGAATGGTTCAGGTTGCCGCACGCCAAGGCATTTCGAATTTACTGAGCGATTGGAAACACATAACACAACAACATGAGGTTGTACACGAGTGACACGGTTGCTAGAGGATATTGCAGATGCAGTGGAACGCGGTGACATGAGAGTCGCGGCGCAGTGCATCACAGGCAGTGAGGATGAGTTCCTCGCAGAAGTGGGGAGGCTATTCGACAAGGGAGAGAAAGGAAGTCAAAGGCTCAAGGAACGCATTCTGAGTGTGGTGGATAGGCTGGACGACAGGCTAGCCGTTGATGTCATCAGACTGGCAATATGGGATGACGACCGCCTTGTTCGTGTGCGGGGGCTTCAGGCGGCATACAGGAGAAGGCTAGACGCTCTCAACATGGAGTTGGCCGAGCTGCTTTCAGACAAAAACAGCGACTTTGAGATTAGAAAGTGGATACTACACATCCTGACCAGCACCGAGCCCAAGTACTTTGGTAGGATGATCCGAAAACTCGCCCGAGATCACTCGGAAACCATCGAGTTGAGACGAGAGGCCATATTTGCACTTACCAATGTGGCTGACGATGAGAGTATAGGCATGTTGTGCGCCATGATGGGCGATCCTATCGTGGAAATACGACAGGCGGCAGCATGGGCACTGAGCAGAATCTCTTCGCCACAATCAATACCATGCTTGCTCGCTGCACTTGAGGATGCTCACAGTGATGTTCGTGACTGGGCAATCAGAGGACTCCGTGATATGGATGACACAAGAGCTCTGCAAGGTCTTGCAGAGGCAATAAGGCGGGCGGAACCAGAAGAGCAAGTCCGACTCATACGACTTGTTGCCGAGAAACGTTCTGAAATCATCCAACGCGCAGTGACTGAGGCACTGGAGTCACCATCGGTTGATGTGAGGCGTGAGGCGGCTTGGGCGCTGAGTGTCATGCCATACCCACCAGCAGCCACGAGCCTCCAAGCCCTATTGGACGATGATGATGCACAGGTGCGGAACCATGCTCGAAGAGCACTGATGCGACTGGCGTCAATGGACTCATCGGGCATACTCTGACCGAACTCTACATCATGCCATGATACAGCCCGCCATCGATGAGCAGGAGTGCACCGTGAATGTAGCTTGAAACCGGACTCAAAAGAAATGCACAGACTGCTCCGAACTCATCTGGCGTGCCCATACGACCTAGCGGTATTTGCGCAACAATCTCGCCCTCGCGGCTGGGGTTCTTTGCGAGGAGTTGCTTCACACGGTCCGTGCGAACCCAGCCAGGGCATACAGCGTTCACACGTATGCCCATCGGTCCAATCTCTCGTGACAATGTACGCATCATGCCGACAACAGCTGGACGAATCGCATTTGACAGGAGAAGATTATCGATAGGCTCCTTGACCGAGATTGATGTGTTGTAAAGAATAGATGGCGACTCTGCCGCCTTTAGAAGCGGCAATGCCTCACGTGTCAGCCGGACAGCGCTCATCAATGTGAGCCCAAACGCAGCCTGCCAGTCGTGATCTGAGAGTGATTCGAAAGGCCCCGGTGGAGGACCGCCCGCATTCACAAACATCCCATCAAGAACACTGTATGTTTCTCGGACGTGCTCCATAAGACGCACAATGTCATCGACCCGTGTTACATCGGCGACAACATACTCGCCCCGATCCCCTAAGGCTGTTACAGCCTCTTTCAGTGCATCTTCATTTCGGCTGCAGATTATGACGTTCGCGCCCTCTGATGCGAGGGCTCTCGCGACACCAAGACCCAGTCCCTTAGATGCGGCCGTCACAAGTAGGGTCTTCTCTCTCAACTGTAAATCCATCGGCTATCCACCATTGCACTATGCAGCACGCACAACTATTTCATTTCTGCGCCGTGAACAACCATTTCATTCGGCGCTGGTCATGATGCTTCGTTCTGTTCTGGCCCCAAAGCGTACCTCCAGATGAAGAAATGCGGCACTAAGTCGGTGAAACTTGTCTTGAGCCTTAAACTCACCAACTCCGAGAGCATTCAGAGCCTTCTCGACCTTCGATGGTGTCAGACGCTGATTCTCTCTTGAGCTAAAGGCAATGACGACCCGCGGCTCATCGAGATCGGGCATTCTGAACACAGAGTGGCAGATTATGCCTCTCTCACGTAGTCCAGACTTGATCTTAGCCTCTATTGCATGCATCTCGATTTCCTCAACTGATCCTGCGCACATGGCGTTAAGACTCCAAGTAAGAGTGGGGTAATACCTTGCGGGATGTAGAAAGAGTGGTCGGGACGGGGGGATGTGTTCCGCTTTGGGGGAGTCTCAAAGCGATTGAACCCCCAACCCACGGATCTACAGTCCGTTGCTCTGCCAGACTGAGCTACGTCCCGACCTATGTGGGGGGTCATATCCAGAGTATAGCGACTCGGTTCTTCGGGGGTGTAAATAAAAGCATTACTCAAAGTTCAGCTCCGACAATGAACCTGTATTGTCGTAGTCACCATACCAGATATAAGCTGACAAGTCGTTGGCAACGGGAGTTGCGATGACAGGACGAACATGCAGTGTTGAACGAAACAAGAGCCGGTGCACGTGCTCTTATCCGGGCTGTTCGAGAAAGGGGTCACGAGCAGCGCCAGATAATCTGGACAATCTTGGACACCGACATCCAAGACACCCCATGAACATGACATCACCAACGTTCTCCAATACTCTATCATCATACATGCCTCCTCCTCGACCAGCTCACTGATGTCGTCGCCACAATCTCTCCCCGTCGTGTTGTCAGTATCTGCTGCCGCTCGTCGACTTGGTGTGTGTGCAGAGACCATCCGTCGCTGGGACGCAGGAGGTCAACTCCATTGCCTTCGCACCCCCGGCGGTCACAGACGGGTCTCACTGGTCGAACTGGAGCGCGCACTCTCCTCCCGTGCTGTCACCACTGCTCCAACAGGTGACGGGCAACAGCATGGCCTCTCTCCACCCACCGCAACCACCACTACCGCCGACACAAGGACCACAGCGGTATATGCCAGGGTCTCATCTCACCGACAG
>Ga0190334_1000926_pt1 | contig 13205 bp, 11 predicted proteins | sample 48720478_MG_FD_161270 | JGI IMG/M metagenome (GOLD analysis project Ga0190334, IMG submission 161270) | Hydrothermal vent sediment bacterial communities from Southern Trench, Guaymas Basin, Mexico - 4872-04-7-8_MG | ecosystem: Environmental > Aquatic > Marine > Hydrothermal vents > Sediment ...
TTACCAGTGTGTTTTTTGTGCATGGCCCCCTATAATGTTTGGAGGTAGTAACTATAGAACAAGACATATAAAAGATGTTGTTGATGAAATGGACTTTTTAAAATCTAAAGGTTTTAAATCAATATATTTTGATGATGACACATTCAACATCGGAAAAAAGAGGATGCTTGAGTTAGCAAAAGAAATACTAAAAAGAGATTTAAATTTACCATGGGCTTTCATGGGTAGAGCAGATTTATCTGATAAAGAAACATTAGTTGCATTAAGAAAATCTGGACTTCACGCAGTAAAATACGGCATGGAATCAGGTGTTCAAAAATTAGTTGATAATGCTAACAAGAGACTTGATCTTAAAAAAGCAATAGAAAACATCAGAATAACAAAACAGCTTGGTATTAAAGTTCACTTAACATTTACTTTTGGTCTGCCTGAAGAGACAAAAAAAACAATTATAGAGACAGTTAATTTAGTTCTTGATTTAGATCCTGATTCTGTACAATTTTCAATAACAACACCTTTCCCCGGCACAAAACTATATGATGATATGAAACATAAAGGCAATATTGTCTCTTTTAACTGGCAGGATTATGATGGTAATACAAAAAGTGTCATAAAAACAAATTCTTTATCCCCAGAAGAATTAAAAAAAGCACAAGAGTATGCATACAAAAGATGGTATGAACAAAAATTTTTGAAAAAAAGATATTCTAAGATAAATCCAATAAAATTATTTAATGTATGTCTAAAAGAAAATGGTTTAAATTATACGCTTAAGAAAACAATCAAGTATTTACAAAATAAAGGTTACTCTTATTACTTTCAAAATTCTAGAAAATCAAAAGTTGTTGTACCAAAATGATGCAAAATCTCAAATCAATTTTTAGTAAAAAACAATTATTCAATAAACCGCCAAATTATTGCGAATTAATTGTAACAGAGAAATGTTTCTTCAAATGTAAGATGTGCGATATGTGGAAAAGGAAACATGAAACTACACCTTCAATTGAAGAATGGAAACAGTTTGTCACTCAATTCCGAAAAGCTGTAAATTTGCCATTTAAAATGAGTATTTGTGGTGGCGAAACACTCACTTATTCTCATTTAACAGAATTAATAAAACATTGTACAGAACTAGGTTTAGATGTGTCAATAACAACTAATGGTTTTCTGCTTAATAAAAAAATGGCAAAACAATTGTATGATGCAGGATTAAAAGAAGTTGTTTTATCTCTAGATAGTTATGAAGAAAAAACCCATGATGATATCCGCGGTGTAAATGGAAGTTATAAGAAAGTCATGAAAGCTATAGATAACTTATCTGTATATAATGTTAGTATTAACTTGCTCGCTGTAATAATGAGTTTAAATCTTGATTCTATTATTCCATTACTTAAATGGGCTAATTCAAATCCAAAAATTAACAGCATTAATTTTAATGCTTTGACAAAACCGATATGCGCTAATGTAGGTGAAGATTGGTATATTAATTCAAGTTATAGTTACTTGTGGCCTGATAATAAAGTTATAGCGGTATTAGATGAAATAATAAAATTAAAAAAAACTAATAATAAAATAGGTAATCCTGTTGGACAATTAGAAATTTTCAAAAAATATTACAAACATCCAAAATTATTTGTTAAACAAGGCAAGTGTCACATGGGTCAAACAGTAAGTGTTAATTCTGAAGGTCATGTTTTCATGTGCCATTATTTTGGCAGTATAGGTAATATAAAAAATGATGAATTTAACAGTATGTGGAGATCAAAAAAATCAAAAAAAATAAGAAAAAAGATTTTAGAGTGTGAAAGAAATTGTAAAATGCTCGTAAACTGTAATTTCCAAGAATGATACATCAAAAACTAATATCAAAGGTTGCATCAAGATTTGTTTTAGGCAGACCTAAAAAGGCTGTGTTCAGCATTACAGAAGAGTGCTCTATGCGGTGTAAAATGTGCTATAATTGGCGGCTAAAAGATTCAGAAAACACAGTTAATTTGGAAACATGGAAAAAAGCTGTAAAAGATTTAGATAATTTAAAAAAAGAAAAAATGCTACTTAATTTTATTGGTGGCGAACCATTAGAAAAAAATTATGTGCTTGATATTGTTAAAGAGGCAACAAAACATAATATCAAAACTTCTTTGACATCAAATGCATCATTGATTGATGAGAATATGGCACAGAAAATAATTGACTCAGGGCTTACAACATTGTGCATATCACTGGACAGTTTAAATCCGGAAATACATGATTATTATAGAGGAAAAAAAGGTATTTACAACAAAGTAATTAATGCCCTTGAAATATTTTCTGAAAAAGAAAACAGGCCTGAAATAGTGATCCAGGCAATAATAATGAACAGGAATATGCATGAATTGCATAAACTTGCAGAGTGGGTGAACAAGCAACCACATATTGTAGGCCTTTATTTCATGTCTGTTATGAAGCCGCATCATACAAACCTGCCTAATGACTGGTACAAAAAAGATAAGATGGATCTATGGCCCACAGATATGAAAAAAATGTCAAAAGTACTTAACAGATTAATAAAAATGAAAAAACAGGGCAGCAAAATTGTAAACAGCGTGCTTCATCTTAAAAGTTTCAAAAACTTTTATCTCTACCCTGAAAGGTTCATAAAATCAAAATCATGTGATGTAATGGATTTTGGCATATACATTAATTCCACAGGAGATGTATCAATATGTGCTGAAAAAGGCTCAATAGGAAATATAAAGAATAAAAGCTTGGAAGACATATGGTTTTCATATGAATCAATGAATGTAAAAAATAAGATGAAGAACTGCCAGAAAAACTGTGAATTTTTGGTTAATTGTTTTTACCAGGATGAAAAATGATACAGAAGTTTAAGACATTGTTTATACCAGAGAAGAGAGAAAAACTAACTATAACTGTATTACCTGGTTTTGACTGTAATTTAAGATGTAAGATGTGTTATAATTGGGAAATGCCAAGAGAGGAATTCCTTACAACAGAGAATTGGGTTTCCTTGGTTAATTCATTAAATAAATACAATTCTAATTATAAAATGATAGAAGTTAGTATAGGGGGAGGAGAACCTTATTTGCATAAATATGTTTTTGATATAATGAGAGCCGCTAAAAAAAATGGTTTCAGATCCAATATATCCACTAATGGTTTTTTACTAACAAAATCAATCATAGACAGAAGTATAGAAGCTGGATTAACAGGAATCAGCATTTCCTTGGATAGTCTAAATCCTGAAATTCATGACAAATACAGAGGTGTAAAAGGAACTCAAAAAAGGGTTATGAAATCTATTGAATATATACAGCAGACAGATAAATTAGAATTATCTATTAACACCGTATTAATGAAAGGCAACATAGATGACGTTATCCCGTTAGCAAAGTGGGTTGCAGGTACAGAAAAAATTGCTTATAATGTACAGGCAGTAGTTGAGCCTTTTCAAAAACCTCCTAAAGACAAATGGTATGAAAGAGAAGAATACAAGGAATTATGGCCCACTGATAAAAAGACAATTCATAAAGTTGTTGATGGTCTCATTCAACTTAAAGAAAGTGTCTTCAAAGAAAGAATGAATAACACAGTTATGCAGTTGCAAAAGTTCAAAGAATATTTTGAAAATCCCGAATCATTTATAAAACATAAGGGCTGTAGTTTAACAGATAAAGACGCTATTACAATAAATCCTAATGGATCTGTCTTTATATGCCCTTTTATGGATCCAGTAGGCAATATACAATATACAGAACTGAAAAAAGTGCTGAACTCAAAAAAAACAAAGAATACAATTAAAGTAATGAATTCATGCACAAAAAACTGCCATCATTTAATGAATTGCTATTACAAAGATGAGGTTGAAGCCTAATGAAGTCACAATTGCAATATAGAGTTAAACAGTTGAAGAAATATGAACAGCCATTTTTTGGTGTCATACAACTATTGCACAGATGTATGGCCCGCTGTAAGATGTGCAACATGTGGCTCGGAAAAAAGACTCCTGAAGAAATCACAATACAGCAGGCAATGGACTTCACTTCACAGCTTGCTGAGATTGCCAAACCTGGATTTGAATGGAATATACTGGGGGGGGAAACTTTGATGAAAGAAGATCTTGAAAGATTAATCACTTATGTAAATAAATTAGGGTTAAGACCTATAGTATCAACAAACGGCTATTTAGTAACAAAAGAAAAAGCACACTCTCTATACAACTCTGGATTGATACATTACACGATGTCTTTAGATAGCTTAAGACCAGAAATACATGATTATTATAGAGGCACAAAAGGTGCCTTTAACATGGTAAGGAACGCCCTCAACAATATACAAAGTGTGTACAAAGGAAAACAATTCGTTTGTATCGTAGCAATAATTATGAAGCATAATTTCAGAGAATTGCCAGAGCTTGTAAAATGGGTACGAGCTGACCCCCGTGTATGCAGTGTTTCATTTCTTGCACTAACAAATCCTGTATGGACCAAAGAAAAAGAGTGGCACAAGCACAAAAGCAGCCAAGAACTATGGCCAAGCAACGATGAAATTCTTGATGTGATTAACACTATTAAAAAAATCAAGAGACTTAAAGAAAGATATCCAGATTACATTGTTAATCCTTTAGCTCAGCTTCAAGCGTTTTGTGAGTATTATACAAATGGTCCAAATAAACCCATAACTTATAATTATAAGAAATTTAAAGGCTATGTCATGGTTAAGTCCAATGGAGATTATAGTATGTCTGCTGAAGGATTAGGAAATATTAAAGTTAACGACATTAGAAAACAATGGTTTTCAGAAAAAGCTGAAAAGTGTAGGAAAAAAATAGAAGAAAAAAATACTAGCACTGAAATAATAATTAACTGTAAACATGGTTTTGAAGAGTATTAAAAATGAAAAATACAAACTTAAAACAAAAATCAAAGGAAATTGAGAGACTAAATAATTTATTGAGAGCTAAAGAAGGCCATCTTATGTTATTACGAGATTCGTTAAAATATAAACAAGAAGAAGTTTTAATGTTAAAATCAAAACTTGGGCATGGATTAAGTACAAAAGAACAACAAGAATTCTTAAATTTCCAGGCAAAAATCAAAAAAATAACTGGGAATAAAGAAAAACAAATTAATGAATTAAAAAAGATTATAATCAAACAGAACAACGATCTCAATGAATTAAAAAACTCAGTAGTGTATCCGTTCTTTTTATTAACGAAACGAATTGGAAAAACAAAGATTGGCGGCATAGTCGCTCGCTTAATAAAAGGCAAATGAAACTGAAATTACCTACCAAGAATTTAGGAAAAGAACTACATTTTCATAATATAGGACAAAAACTAGGTTCATTACAGGCTGCGTTTCTACAAAACCATAAATATAAATCAAACGCTCCAGAACCAGGATTTTGTTGTATTGGTATTACTGACAGTTGCTTTTTCAAATGTAAGATGTGTGATAAGTGGAAAACAGATATTTCTGTTAATGAAAAATTTTCAAAACCTCCTAGCTTCAACGAATGGAAAAGGTTTCTGTTTCAGCTTAGCAAAGTGATTCCAAAACACCGGTTAAAAGGTAACCTTGATGAAAGGTTTGAGATTAATTTTGCAGGTGGTGAAGCTTTGACACATCCTTTTACATTACCTTTAATAAAATATGCGTCCTCTTTAGGATTTCGTACTGTTATTGCTTCTAATGGTTATCTAATAAACAAATCAATGGCAAAAAAACTGAATGAGTCAGGGTTAAGCGCTTTAAATTTATCATTGGATAGTCTTGATCCTAAAATACATGATAAATTTAGGGGATTTAAAGGAGCTCATGATGGTGTAATGAGGGCAATTGAATCACTAAAACCTTACAAATATCCACAAGTAGGGATTATTTCAATAATCCACGCATCCACATATAATGGCATAATTGATTTAGTGAACTGGGTTACACAACATAAAAAGCTTAACTGGATATTAACAATGGCAATAATGCAGCCAAATAACACCATATTTGAACCCGGGTGGTATGAAAAAAAAGATTTTGAAGATCTTTGGCCGAAAAATACTAATGAAGTTATCAAAGTGATTGATGAACTAATTAAAATAAAGAAACATCAAATTAAGTTAACCAAATCTGGGTTAAGAAAAAATGAAAAACTAGTGAACACACTGCCTCAACTTTATGCGTTTAAGAGTTATTTCAAATTCCCTGAAAGGTTTGTTAAGAATGAAAAACCATGTAACTTTGATACTGCTATCCAAGTAAGTGCTGTTGGCGACGTGTATATGTGTTATCATTATAATAAGATTGGTAATATCCATAAAGACGATTTCAGAAAGATCTGGAGTTCAAAAAAAGCCAACAATATCCGGAAAAATATTAAAGTTTGTAAGACGAATTGTCACGAATTAATTAATTGTTATTATAAAGATGAATATCCGTTCGAATTAACTGAAAAATGATTAATAAACTATTAACTGGAAAAATAAGAACCTTTAATAGAAACATGACAGGTAATGAACAATTTTTTGTAAAAACAAATGTTCCCGCGCCACAGTTTACAGTTATAAATATTAATGAGGAATGCTTTTTCAAATGCCAGATGTGTTTCAAATGGAAACCTGATATTAATATTTCACCAGAATCAAAAAGAATCACAACTGATGAAACCAAAGAGTTTATCTCTGACTTAAGAAAATTAGTCCCAAAAGGTTATGTCCTTAATTTTGCGGGGGGAGAACCTTTCCTGAGAAAAGATTTGCTTGAAATAATTAGATATGCGTCCAAACTAGGATTTTACACTACAGTTGCAACCAATGGCTGGTTGATAAATAGCGATAAAAAAGCAAAAGAGATTATTAAATCTGGCCTTGGTGGAATTGTATTTTCTATAGATGGTGCAACTCCTGAAACACATGATAAAATAAGGGGTATGCCTGGCTCATTCAAAAAAGCTATGAAAGCTATTGAATATCTTAGAAAGTATAGGGATTTACTTCAAGGTAATAGAAAATTTAACGATAGGTTATGCATCTCTATCCAAACTGTATTATGTGAATTAAACTATCATGAAGCTGTTGATATGATTAAATGGGTTGACTCTTCTGACATAAGATCAATACATTTCAACGCTGTTTCTGAACCAAACAACACTCCGCATAACCCAAACTGGTATAAGGAAGAGTTTTCATATTTATGGCCAAAAAATACTGACAAGATTTGTAAAGTTGTTGATAAAATTTATAGGAAAAAAATATTTGGTTCAAAAATTGCGGAAATCCCTGCACAAATCATAGCATATAAAAATTATTTCAGATATCCTGAAAAATTCGTGAAAAACGGAGCGTGCAATTTTGACAAATCTTTAACCTTATCTTCAACCGGTGATATGTTTTTATGTTTTAATTACAACAGCATCGGCAATATCCGCAATATAAAAATAACAGATGCATGGAAATCGTATTCAGCAGAACTTGTTAGAAAAGATATAAGAAAATGTGATAGAAACTGTCATTTCTTAATAAACTGTTATTTTGAGGAGGATTAAATGACTAAAAAAATTATTAAATTTCAAGATAAACCAAAAGAGGATTTCTTAAAAAAAATATTTTCTAAAATAAGAAAAGAGTCTAATGTTGTTGTTAAAGGTGATACATTTTATTTCTTTGGAGATTTTGACGAACTTGACACAAGAATAACAGGAAAAGAATTAAGTAATTTCAAAAAAAAAATAAATTTATTAAAAGATAAAATCCAAAACTTAGAACCTGTAAAGGTTGTAATTGGGATATCAAGGTATAATTTTTTCAAATTAAATAAAATAGCGGGATTCTGTTTAAAGTTTTTTGACGAAAATGCTGATTTAAACTGGATAAAATTTAATTTATTTCCTTTGACAAATTTAATTGAAAGCTTTAATGATTATTTAAAAGAGATTAATTCTCAACTTCCAAAATATATTAAATTAGAACTATATGACAAAGAATTAGAAGAGATATTAAAAAAAATTGAAGAACATGCCTTACATAAAGTAGAAAGTGAAGCTGAACTTGCTAGATTACTTGGCGTTATTAGCGAGCATGCTTTTGTCGGTCCTCGAGTGATGGTTATAGATCCTCATCATAAATGTAATACTAATTGTACACATTGTTGGGTACACACGCCTGGTGTTAAACATAGCAAAGAATTTTACAACACAAAATTTCCTATGAACAGATTCAAAAAAATGATTGATGACGCAGCTGAGCTAAAAGTTGAGACAATAATTTTGCAAGGTGACGGTGAACCTTTACTATACCCAAAGAGCATAGATATGTTAAAGTATGCACGTAAAAAAGGGTTAGATGTCAGGTTTTTCACTAATGGCATTTTGTTGAACGAAAGAATAGCCAAAACAGTGGTAGATATTGGTGTGAAAGAAATTTACTGCAGTTTTCCAGCTGGTACTCCTGAAACTTATAAATTAATTAATCCAATACAAAAACCGAAAACATATCACAAGGTTGTAAAAAACCTAAAAAGGTTGATGGAAATAAAAAGAAGTTCGGGTGCAGAAGATCCAAGGGTAATAGTTACTCATGTTATTCATACTCAGAATTATCATGAACTAATAAAAATGGCAAAAGATGATGTATATGAGAAGGTAGACGCTGCTCGATTTTATTTGATAAGATTGGATGTTATGAACAAATTTTTACAGTTGAAAGATAATGAAGTCGAAGAAATCAAAAAACAAATCCCTATAGTTGAAAAAATTCTAAAGAAGGGAGGAGTTGAGTTTGTTGATAATATAAAATTCCAATTAGATAATTATAATAAAAATGACGGTTCGTGGTCAAAAGACGTTTTCTTAAAGAATGGTTGTACAATTGGTTATTATTTTAATTTGGTGCCTGCCAAAGGAGATATAAGTTTCTGTTGCCATTTACGAACAGTAGGTGACCTTACTAAAAATTCATACAAAGAAATCTGGACCTCTAATAAATATAGGAAGTGGCGTATACAAGGCAAGTTTATGAAAGATAACATGAATGCCAAATTCCTAAACGGGCAAACATTATATGATGAGCATTGCACACATTGCGATAATCATCAGACAATACTTGAATCTTATGATAAATTAAAGAAATACGATTTGTGGCAATATTATAAATGAAAATGGTACTTAATTTATTACATGTTGGAAAAGCACGGTTCAAAGACAAATTAGCACAAGCAAAGATAGCTGCAAGTATTATGGATAAAAAAATCTATAATGGTCCATGGGAAGTCCAAATAGACTTAACAAATATGTGCAATAATGATTGTATAGGGTGTTGGTGTCATTCTCCTTTGCTTAAGGAAAAAGCAATGTCATTATCACAAAAAAAGAAAAAATTACCTTATAATTTAGTTCTGAAGTTGATTGATGACTTGGAAAAAATGGGCACACGTTATATATACTTTACTGGGGGTGGAGATCCATCTATGCATCCAAAGTTAGTTGAGATTATAGAATATGTTAAAAAAAAGGGTTTGACATGCGACATGAGCACTAACTTTACCTTAATAACTAAAGAAAAAGCAGAAAGAATTGTGAAATCAGGCATGGACCATATGAACATTAGTTTATGGGCCGGTAGTGCAAAAAGTTATGATGAAACACATCCAAATAAAACTGGGAAAGATTTTGAGAAATTAGTTGATATGCTCAAATATGTTTATTCTATAAAAAAGAGATATAACAAGAAAAAACCAGTTATCCATATCTATAATGTAATCTCCACCAAAAACTATTGGGATTTTGATAATATGTTGGCAACTGCATATGAAACAAAAGTTAATGGGATAGATTTTACACCAACTGATGTTGTCCCAGGCAAAACAGATTCTTTAATGCTGTCAAGAAAACAAGCAGACTGGTTGATAGAAAAAGTCAAGGGATCTGACAAGTTAATGAAAAGTCTTGAAAAAAAATATAACCACAAGATAGAGTTCAGAGGAAAAGATCATTTTATTAGAAGATTAAGCAATCTTGGAGTAAATCATGGTGAATATGATAGTAACATTATAGGGAAAATGCCGTGTTATGCTGGTTATTCTTTCTTAAGAATATTAGCAGATGGTAATGTTAATTCATGCTTGAAATCTGTCAGAATACCTGTAGGCAATATTTATGAAAATAATATAAAAGATATATGGACAAATAAAAAACAATCTGAGTTTAGAAAACATACTCTTAATTATGATGCTAAGAATCCGTATTTTGAAAATATTGGGAATGAACATCAGAAAGGCAACGGCTGCTACTTATGCTGTGATAATCTAGGTATAAATATGGCAATTCATGGCGAAATGAAAAGGATGAATTTGACAAAAAAGGCATTAGTTAAGTTGTCAAAGTATATTTAGCTAATAAATCTTTCAATTACAAAGAGTATAAAAACAAGACAATTAAGTTATTAAAAAGTGAGAATAGCCCTAGTTTCTATGAGAACTCTTCACATTTAGCTTGGGAAAGCAAGAAGTCATAAAGTGCATCCGCTGTGACTTTATGACCTTGCCTGTTTAAATGTGCAAGGTCTGTATCGCGAATTCTTAAATTTGAAAAATTATGTCCTGAGTAATTGTTTCGTAATTCCAAGTACGTTAAATTCAAATCTTTAAAGATTCTAATATATTCTCTTTCCGTATTCAACATTGTTTCTGTTAAATTATCTTCCAAATAAGGATGAAATACTACAAAAAAAGGAATATTTTTTTCTTTAGAAAACTCCTTCATTTTCATAAGTTTATATTTGTACATCTCAAAATTAGGTGAATAAACAATAAAATTTGTCAAATTAAGCAACAAAGTAGATTTATGACTAAAAAATCTAAACACATATGAATTCCTTAACAAAAACTCTGTAAAGGGAGAGTCATAAAAAAAATAATATTCTTCGAAAAGTTCATATATCTCCTTATTTCTTGTTATAATTTTTCTAGCTGCATCATTTGTGTAAGTATGAATTATAATAATATCTGGCTCAAAATTCAAAGCCCTTTTGAACACTCCAAATTCTTGGTTTATATCGTATCCTCCTACTCCAAAATTCATAACTTCAGTATTCCTTGACACATCATTTAATTTCTTTTCTAAAATCTCAGAAAACCGCTCTTCATCTTTAACATATGGACCAAACAAAACAGAATCTCCAATAAGAATTATTCGAGTAGTATTATTTGGTTTTTCAAAAGGATATTCCTTATCTCTTATTCCAAATGAATTAATGGATTCAACAGATTCGTGAAAATTAGGTTGAAGTTCGTAAATTACTTCAGAATTATTTGAAAGCACATATTTTTTTGAATTTATCAAGTCAAAGGAAAGTCTATTGGAATAAATTATTTCCCTATAATTCGAAACTCTTAAAATTAATTCAAAAGAAATTAATAAGAAAAATAATACAAACAAAAAGAGGAAATAGTTTTTAGAATTTCTCATAAAAAGTGCTGAGTAAAAACAAATATATAAATTTGTTTAAAATAAAATATTAAAAGTAAGAGATATTCTCTGTTGAATATGTTCTTACATAAATTTAGCAATTACAATATACAACCACTTGCTAGAGAGAAAGATTTCTTAGTTGAGAATTCTTCCTTAATAAACATCAATGTACCACCTCCTACAATGATCAACCTTCATATCCAACCAGTTTGTAACATGAAATGCAAGATGTGTTATAATTGGAAACCATCTAAGCAAACACCACCTCTAATTCAAATTAACATATGGAAAAAGATTATAACTGATTTAAGAAAAGAGTTTGATGACCAAAGAATAATTTTAGCTTTGACAGGATCAGAGAGTTTGTTGAATCCTGATATTTTTGAATTAATCAGATATGCAAGGAATCTAAAATTTGATGTTTGGCTCCACACAAATGCTTCTTTGATAACAAAACAAATTGCACTAAAACTTAAAAAAACTGGCTTGAAAAATGTTTCACTCTCTCTGGATAGTTTTCTAGAAGAAGAACACAATAGAATGCGAGGCTCATCTCATTCATATTCAAAAGTCTTAAAAGCAATAGATTTATTATATAACTCTGGAATTGATATGATTAATATCAACTGTGTAATTTGCTCCTATAATATAAAAAACATAGAATTATTAGTTAGATGGGTTGAAACTAATCAGAAGATATCAACCATTACTCTTCAAGCTATTACTCAGCCATTTAATACTTCTCCTAAAATAGATTGGTTTCAATCACCTGAGTTTGCCCATCTGTGGCCACAAAATCAAAAAGTGGTTATTCGTTCTTTAGAAGCCTTAATCAGAAAAAAAGAGAAATATAGCAAACTAGTAAATAAAAAAAGTCAGTTAAAATCCTTTATAACATATTTCAAAAACCCTCTCCTCTTTGAAAGGGAAAGGGGATGTAATGTGAAATCCAAGCACCTTAATATAAGCCCAGGGGGTGAAGTTTCCATTTGCCCCTTTGAAGCTAGTGGAAACCTCCAAATAGCTACCATAAACGAGATATGGAATTCAAAACGACACAAAAAACTTTATAGAGATATGGAATTCTGCTCTAGAAATTGTCACCTTCTTATAAATTGTGCCTATGAAGAAGAAAATTTTGATTAACCTATCATTAGAGGGATTCCTGTTTCTCTTCTTTTGTAAAATCCTATGCAGAAACCTTTTTATAAAGCCCTTAGTTCCCATTATAAAGGGGGTAAAAAATGACTAGAGTCTTGTGCTTTTCCTATGAAAGATTATTTTATCCTAATGGGATATTGTCTGGTCCAGGCTATAGATTATGGGAAATTGCATCAGCATTGCAAAGAAAGGGACACAAAATTACAATTGCAGAACTCGACCATAAAAAAGATTATAAAAAAGACAACATAGAGTTTATTAGCTGGGACACAGAGAGATTACATAATATAGATAAAGAATTTGATGTGGCATTTATTCCTTTATCTGCATATGTTCACTTCTATTTCAACAAAATCAAGAAAATCCCAACAATAGTTGATTTAAGCACACCCATCTCAGTTGAGAGTATGATACATACAATTGGAGATGAAACTGACTTCTTCTTGTATGATGGATTGCTTCCGACTGCAATAGCACTAAGTCAGGGAGACTTTTTTATTTGCTCAAATAATAATCAAAAATATTTTTATTTAGGTATGTTTACTTTTCTTGGTTTAAGAAAATTTGATTCTAGCATCATACAA
>Ga0190334_1000928_pt1 | contig 13197 bp, 6 predicted proteins | sample 48720478_MG_FD_161270 | JGI IMG/M metagenome (GOLD analysis project Ga0190334, IMG submission 161270) | Hydrothermal vent sediment bacterial communities from Southern Trench, Guaymas Basin, Mexico - 4872-04-7-8_MG | ecosystem: Environmental > Aquatic > Marine > Hydrothermal vents > Sediment ...
TCGAAGCCTCGCTGAAGAGGCCAATTGTGTTTAGGGCCTTCATTGAACCTGGTCACATGCCATTTTCCACAGGCATACGTGCTATACCCGGATTGTCTGAGAACTTCGGCAATAGTTACACAGTTCTTATTGAGGTCGCCTTTGTAGCCAGCCAAGCCCCTATCGCTCATCATATGGCCCACACCAGCCTGATGGGGATACAGCCCTGTGAGCAGACTGGCCCGGCTTGGACAGCACCTGGCTGAGTTGTAAAACTGCCTGAACCGGATTCCCTCTTGAGCCAATCGGTCCAGGTGAGGTGTTCGGATTTCTCCCCCGTAGCAGCCGATATCCGAATAACCCAGGTCATCAGCCATGATCAGAATGATATTCGGACGCTTTCCGTGCTCTTCCCTTTTACAACTTAACATTGAGACAAGGGACGACACACTTACCAGTCCCGCCGAACTATAGAATAACCGCCTTAAAAATTCCCTTCGGCTGTATTTCTTTACCACGATAATCTCTCCATCAGTTATTCAGTCCCGGGATCTAAAAACAATTTGAAAAAGACTGGGTATTTTTCATCCCTTTGCACCCTTTAGTATGTTCCTGTTGCCATCCGTCCAGTGATCCTTGTACCAGGTACATTTTTCGAATGTGTCGTTGAGCTCTTCCATTTTCTTCTTGAGTTTGAGTCGAAAAGTCTCCGCTATGTTTTTGTATTTATTATTGCTGATCAAGTTCTTCATTTGGAGAGGATCGTTCAGATTGTCGAACAGAAGCTCCGATCCGTCTCTCCTGTAGACAGCATAGGTATATTGTTTGTCCCTCAGACCTCGCCATTCAAACCCGTCTTTCCAAAGATAGGTGTGCCCCATTCCTTGTAAAAGAGCTGCATCCGGCTCTGGACCATGTTTCCCCAAAGCCAGATGACTCAAATCCTTACCTTCCACCTCCTCCGGGATAGGCAATCCCATCAATCCCAGTATAGTGGGCATGATATCAGGAGTACCCAGACATACATCGGACTTATGTCCTGAAGGAATGATTCCCGGCCATCGCATCAAGAATGGAACCCGAATGGATTCCTCGTAAAAAGTATTCTTCTGTATACGGCCGTGGGCGCCAAACATTTCGCCATGGTCAGAGCTGAAAACGATAAGTGTGTTCTCAGCGATCCCAGTCTTCTCCACAGCCTCGAACAACCGGCCAATATTCCAATCCAAATTGGCAATCATAGCGTAATAAATACGTTGGAACTCGGGAATATTCGGCTTATAGTATTCCAGCCAGCGAACGGGATCAGTGAAACGATCCATATAAGGATCGGGTATGTCAGACCAAGTTCGAGGCAGAGGAAACTCAGTATTTTCAAATTTCGCATACTCGCTTTCTGGAACATTTTCCTTGGTCCAAGGGGGATGAGGTGGGCCGAAGGATAGAAACAGAGCAAAAGGCTTGCTGGATTGGGCTTTTTCCCGGATAAAAGAAATGGCCATATCCGTTTGAACGTCCGGTTCGTAACCATTTACCCAGATTCTCTTCGGCTCGTCCTTGAAGTAGAAAGCCTTATAATAGTGGTGGTTGAAATTATAGGCCGCCCAGAAGCCGTCGAATCCTAATCTGTATTTATGCATGTCAGGAGGGATATAGGAACTTTCGGCTTCCTGGTGGTGTCCGGCTCGATTTGACCAGAGATGCCATTTACCGATGTAGCCCGTCTCATATCCGTTTTCGGTCAGAACATGGCCGAAACATTTGTGGTTGGGATTCATTCGAAGTTCGTTGATCACCATACCTGTTGAGCTTGTGTACTTGCCTGTAAAGAGGGAAGCCCGATGAGGGGCACAGAGAGGGGTGTTCGAAACCGCATTAGTAAAGCTTACTCCTTGGGATGCCATGGCGTCAAGATGAGGTGTGCGAGCTTTGGGATCTCCTGCATATCCCAGGGACTGGTACCGGAGCTGATCAGCTAACACATAAATCAGGTTGGGACGTTTGCCTTGGTATATAACGCTTTTTCTGCAGGATTTCTTCTTACCAGAGAGAACCAGAGCTGCCGTGCTCATCCCCATTGTCTTTAGAAACTGACGACGGCTGAGATTGGAGAGTTTTCCATGTCTTGATGTCATTTAACCCTCCATTCTAGAATTCCGGCTGACCAATCTGACTGCAACTGTACTTCGATGCGAAGGGCATGGGTTTTGACAGGGTCGAAAGTCACACGATTGAACCGGTCTTTTCGCAATTCATAACCGCTGGGATTGGATACCGGTTTCCATTGGCCTTCTTCCGCATACAGTACACGCCATTCTTTCGGGATACGAACAATCCCCCGAGGTGCGTTATCGAACCAGTAGACCTCGGTCTCCGAGATCAATGTCGGTTCAGCAAAATCGTACTGCACCCATTCTTTTGTTCCCTTCTGCGGCTGCCAAGTGAAACTCGGAACCTCTAAGTCATCGGAACTCGTGGGGATGACCTGGTCGTTTAAAGCGCTTAAAGTCGTCCTCGGCCCTGTGTTTGAGGCGCTTACTGCACTGGTGTATGCTATAGTCTCCTCCGGGAGAGGCCTAGCTGCTTCCTTTACACGCGCCATCCAGACGACCATCTGCCCCGGACCGCGGTGAGCCCATGCATAGTAGGGAATGGCCGTAAAGTCTGTCTTTCCCTCAATGTTGATGGATTGTCCTCGGTCGGCATAGCGGGTGGAGAAAGCTTTTCCGTGAATAAGGGTGAATCCGCCCAGGAGATCCGAGCGGAACTCGGTGCAAAGTCTCGAATCATCCGGCAGAACCAGATGATGGACGCCCTCAGGGTTGTCCGGCCACTCGACGCAGTAGATGAGAGGTCCGCGGGACAGTGCCACTCGTCCTCTGTTGTTGGTCACTTTTTCATCTGCGATAACCCGCCTTACAGCCATGGGCAGATGCAATTCTACCGTGTCACCGGCCTGCCATTTGCGCGACAGCACGGCAAATCCTTTATCAGTTGTTAGAGCAGTTTCTTTGCCGTTGACGAACAATTTGACTTCTCCGCCTGGGGAATCTAGGAAACTATAAAGACCGCCGGGCAAAGGCTTGTCCTGAGTCCAGCCGGGAATGCGGATGTGCAGCGCCAACTTCGTTTCAGCCTCAGGTTCAACTTTGATTATGACTTTCCCCTCCTCTGGATAATTTGTCTCCTGGGTAAGCTTGACTTTTCTCCGATTAATGGTCAGAACCGTTTCACTTTCCGCGAAAAGATTGATGTAGATATCGTCCTGATTCTGGGCGTAGATGAAGCCGGCGACCTGGGGGATGAAGCGGACTACGTTGCTGGGACAACAGGCACAGTTGAACCAGGGCCTTCTCTCCTCCCCCTCGAAAGTGGCCAGCCTATTGTGATAGAAAAATAAGTCGCCCGTCATGGCGATTCCGGATAGGAAAGCGTTGTAGATGACGCGTTCAAGAACATCGATGTATCTGGCATCACCGGTGAGCAGGAACATGCGGTGGTTCCATAGGGCATTGGCGATGGAGGCGCAGGTTTCGTTGTAAGCCCTCCTGTTGGGTAAGATGTATTCCTCGCTGAATCCCTCGGAGTTTCCGCCGCCAACACCACCGGTTATGTAGATTTTCTTGGATACCACATTCTCCCAGGCACTCTTTACGGTTTCAGCATATCTCCTGTCTCCTGTGAGAGCTGAGATATCAACCATGGCAGAGTACATATAGCCGGCGCGAACCGCGTGACCCACGACCTTTTTCTGCTCAAGGACAGGCTTATGATCTTGGAAATATTCACCGTAGGATTCACGCCCCTCAAACCTTCCCCGTTCTTCCAGGAAGAATTTCGCCAACCGCAGATATTTATTCTTCCCGGTGATGCGGTAGAGCTTAACTAGACCAAGTTCAATTTCCTGATGGCCTGGAGGCGCCCGCCGTTTATTCGGCCCGAATACGTTCGCCACGAGATCTGCATTCTTAAGAGCGACGTCGAGCAGCGTGCGCTTACTTGTGGCCAGATAGTGGGCTACGGCCGCTTCGTACAAATGACCGGCGCAATAGAGCTCATGACTGGTCCTTTCTGAAATCCAGCGTTCTGAGCCGACTCCCCGCGGAGGATTGCCAGGATCGATGATTAGAGGGGTGTATAGGTAGCCGTCTTCCTCTTGAGCGGCGGCTATCTTTCCGATCAAGTCATCCAGGTACTGATCCAGTTCTGGATCAGGATGGATGGCCAAGGTGTACGATGCCCCCTCGATGACCTTGTATACATCGGAATCGTTGAACCGTAGCCCTTCGAACTTCCCTTCCATAAGACCGCCAGCCTTGGCAAAATTATCAATTCTTCCTGTAACCTCACACTGATGGAAGGCATGGGGAATGGTCACGGTCCTGTTTATATTCTCACGAGGGGTCCAGAAGGTGTCCTTGAGCCGAACATCGGTGAAGTTGAGAGGCGTGATCGGGTAATCCTTGCCTCTAGGGGAAGAGCAGGCAAAGGTTAGCATCAAAGCGGCAATCGTCACGAGTGTGTTTTTCAAAATTATTTCTTTGTTCATATCTGTATTGCTCCTTTCTTATCGTTGTTAAGTAATGTGAAATGTATCGCTATGAAATGACAAGAATCTCATTTCTTTTTACAATTTACAAGCGGCCAAATCTGGTTGTTTTTTGGCTTTAAGGTTCCTTTCCTCCGGAAAAGGAAGAACATTGGAATCCTCCGCCCATTGTCTCCATAGGCTTCTCAGCTCCCGAGCAAGCTCGGACTTTTCCTTGATCAGGTTTTCAGTCTCACTCCGGTCTATGGAGAGATCGTACAACTCCCACATGTTTTCGTCTCGGTCATCCGTAGTCACCAGCTTCCAGTTTCCTCGGCGGACCGCAGAACAGGTTTCGTGCTGCCAGAAAATTGTCCTTTCAACTGGAGGCTGATTGACATTCTTGAAATAGGGAACCATGCTTATTCCCGGGGAGGGACGGATTTCCCGCCCCTTGTACGTGTCCGGATAACGGCACCCGGCTAGCTCACATAGAGTGGGCATGATATCTATCAGATGGAAAACCTGTTCTGTATTCATTTTTCCCTTCTGCCGGGTTCCCTTTGGCCAGTGGGCGATGAACGGGGAGGCGATCCCTCCTTCATGGACGAAAAGCTTGTATTTTCGAAGTGGGAAATTGGAGGCGCTAGCCCAGCACTGCCCCTGGGAGATGCTCCATCCGCTCTTCTTCCGCCAAGTGGCATAATTTTCCGAGGTGTATTCCTGCCAGTGCATACCGAACGTGGAATCTTCACCGGAACATCCATTATCCGAGAAAAACAGGATGAGAGTATTGTCCAAAAGATTCTTTTTTTTCAAATGAGAGACTAGGCGGCCGATGTTCCAATCCATCCTTTCGACCTGGGCAGCGTAGATGGCCCGGCGGAAATCCAGCTCCCACTGGTCTTCTTTACTCAGTGAATCCCAATGCGGAAGAACATCCGTTACGACGCTGCGACTCATGACACCGCGCTTTTCTCTTGTAAACCCTTTAACCTCAGGAAGCTTTTTATTCTCTCCGATGATTCCTATCTCCTTCATCTTGTGGAACTTTTTTTCCCTGAGTGTATCCCATCCCATCATGTATTTTCCCCGGTATTTTTCAATCAGCTCGTCCGGTGCCTCTAGGGGAAAATGGGGAGCGTTGTAGCAGAGGTAGAGAAGAAAGGGTTTTTCCGGATGATCTGAAGCCTGATTGATATAATCCAACGCCGAATCCGTAAAAAAGTCAGTGGTATAAAATTCCTGATCAGGATAATAGGGATTGACCGGGTTTTCGCCCGCAGGGATTAGGATTTCACCGTCTCTGTAGATTTCGCAGTTCCTGAGCACTTTCCAATAGCTGTCGATATGCCGATAAACGCCGGTGACAAAGTCGAATCCGCGCGCCTCGGGACGAGATTCCGGCGCATGTCCGGAATGCCATTTGCCAACAAACATTGTCTGGTAGCCGGCCTCCCGTAGCACTTCTCCGATAGTGACACACTTGTCGTTCAGATTCCCGCGGTATCCTTTCCCCAGATTTCTGTAAACCATCCATCCGATACCGGCCTGGTGGGAGTATAGTCCGGTCAGCAGGGTGGCCCGGGACGGACAGCAGCGGGCACAGTTGTAAAACTGGGTGAACCGGACTCCCTCTGAAGCCAGGGCATCTAGGTTCGGGGTCTCGATCTCGCCACCGAAACAGCCGATATCGGAGAAGCCTAGGTCGTCGGCCATAATCAAAACGATGTTGGGCTTTTCTTGTGGGTTAAGAAGCCGACAGTCCGACATCAAGGATGATAAACTGAGAGTGATTGCCCCGTATCCAAGAGTCTTTAAAAATTCACGTCTTGAACAGAGGTTTGAGCTCATGTTTAATCTTCTCTTTTTCTCTTTTTGAGGTGAGGATTGATCGGAAACACGTGGCACCGCTGCGCCCAGTGCCGCCACATCCTTGACATATCATTGACCCTTTGAAACTCCTTTCTGCTAAGATTGTGAAGTTCAGTTCTGTCAGCATCGAGATCGTAAAGCTCCCAAGCCCCCTTTTCTCCGTTGGCCACCAGTTTCCACTTCCCCATCCTGATGGCACGGTTTCCGTGGTGCTCCCAAAACAGGATTCGATCTCCCAAGGATTCTCCTGAAAATACCGGACAAAGACTCTGACCTTCGGGGGGCAGGATGACATGTTCGTCGAAACTCTTTGGATAGGAGGCTCCAGCGGCGTCAAGACATGTGGGCAGAATATCAATCACATGCCCTGGCTGATGGCACAGCTCTCCCCTTGCTTTTATTTTTTCAGGCCAGTGGACGATCAGAGGAGTGGCTATGCCTCCCTCATAGACCCAGTGCTTGTAGAAGCGAAAGGGCGTATTGCTGGCGTTGGCCCAAGGCAGGCCGTAGCTAGCCCAGGTGTCTCGAGCCCCCTCGACCCGTCCCTCCAGCCGATCTTTCCATCCCATCCCCAAAGCCCCATATTCGGCACAGGCACCGTTATCAGATAAGAAGAAAATTAACGTGTTTTTGAACCGACCGGTCTTTTTGAGCGCACCAATGATCCGTCCGATGCCCTGGTCCATTCTGTCGACCATGGCCGCATAAACAGCCATCTTGTGGGCCATGATCGCCTTGAGCTTCTTGTGGATGTGCGGAATGAGAGCGGCTTTCTCCGGGAGATCGGTTTTCTCCACCTCTTCCCAGGCCTTCGCATTCGGGTCTCTCAGAGACAGGGGCCAGGCCTCGTCAACCAGCCCCATTGCGACCATCCTGTCGTGTCTTTCTTTTCTGAGTCGATCCCAGCCCTTCATGTATATCCCCTCATATTTGGCAATGTCCTCCTCCAGGGCATGCAAAGGCCAATGGGGGGCCGTGTAGGCCACATACAAAAAAAAGGGCTTGTCCGGTTTTCTCTTGTGGTGTGCATCAATGAATTGAACGGCTTCATCGCTGATAGCATCGGTATAATAAAAGCCCTCAACTGGAGCTTCGATAGGCTCATTGTCTCGGGTCAGAGTAGCAGGAGCAAAATAATTTCCCGCTCCTGTAATGGTCCCGAAGAACCGGTCGAAACCCCGCTGGAGAGGCCAGTTGAATTTTTCTTCGAAAGAGGAGTCCTTGGTGTGCTTGGTAAGGTGCCACTTACCGCTCATGTAAGTCGAGTAACCTGATTGTTTCAAAGCCTCGGCGATCGTCACACATGTCTTGTTCAAATCTCCACGGTAGCCCCTATAACCAAGGTCGTTCATCATCAGCCCCACCCCGGTTTGGTGGGGATACAGTCCGGTCAAAAGGGATGCTCTTGTGGGGCAGCAGCGAGCACAGTTGTAAAACTGGGTGAAGCGAATTCCACTCTGGGCTAAAGAATCGAGGTTCGGAGTATGAATTTCTCCCCCATAGCAACCGATATCCGAAAAGCCTAGGTCGTCGGCCATAATCAAAACGATGTCGGGTCGACTAGGAGACGGCCTGCATTTCGTCAGCCATAACGGAATCGACGCGGCGGTTAGGCCTACCGCCATGGTTTTGAGAAAATTTCTTCGATTGATATTATGAGTTAAATCCATGTTTTTGTCCTCCTAATCCCAATATGAATGTAAAAATTCATGTGGCATCGTGAGGAATGAAGCGACTCGGCGGTCTATTTTTGTTAAAAATTCGGACTTACTCCTTAAAGTCACTTATCATGACAATAAAATTAGATTCATCGTTTTTATATTAATTCGACAGAGTTATTTTATACAGTTAACTCTCTTACAGCAAAAAAATATTCTCAGCGTGGTATATTCCTCTCAAATGATGCGATAGATAAGTGAACTGTTCTGGCCTGGTGGCTAGTAATGGCAGAAGATAAAGAAACTTTCTCTTAAATATTCTTAGAAAGAATATAAAAGGAAACATGGAATCCTTCCTTCCCCTTACGGTGTAGATCAGTTCAGAAGGTGTAGCGGATGGAGAACTTGAAGATTCTCGTGGCGTCTATGCTGGTGACCTTACCGTATTTGGAATCAGGAATGTATTTACCATCTGTTGTGTTTTCGTCCGAAGGACGCCAGGTTCCACCTGGATTAACGCCCTTCCAGGCATACTTTTTGCCGAGAATGTTATAGACATCGACAAAAATACCGAGTTTCCCTACGGAAATATTAAATTCCTTCTCCAGCCGGAAATCGAGGTTGATGATGCTCTGATCACGGCGCGCGCCATTCGGTTCGAGCAATACGCTGAAGTTCTGTGCCCTGACGTTGTTGGCATTTCTCCAGCCAGCCGGAGGCACCACTGTGACCGACCGGGCGTAAGGAGCCCCGCTTGCATATTTGAAGTAAAAAGAGGCGAGGAATCTATAGGGGAGGGTAACGACACCGAAGCATTTGACCGCTACCGGCCTGTCCCAACTGTCCCTTCCGTAACCGTTGATCCAATCGTTTGGACTGTCTGAAGGAGCAAACCTTTTGCTCTGAGATAATACGATGGAACCTGACAACGCCCAGCCTTCAGACATTCTTTTGTCGAAAGATAGCTCCACACCATGGTAGTTTCTTTTCGCTTCAGGAACGTTGGTCCGGACAGAATACGATGTTTTCCAAGGCGAGTTGTTCGACAGGAAGTACATGGTTACAGTTTGTGAAGGAAAATTGTCAATTGCCGGGACGGTTGTCGTGAAGGGGACCCACCAACCCTGTTGGGCATTATCAAGCGAGTACCAGTACTTTTTTGTACCCGGATCCCAGCGTGCCCATAGTATCTCGTTTTTGCCTCTCTTATAAAGGTATTGGGCTTTGACGGAGAAGTTCCTGAACAGCTCGTGGGTGACCGAGGCAACAAACTCGATATAAGTCGGCGCTCGGAGGTCGGAGGAGATTCGACTCTTCAGAAAATCGATGTCGGGAAGCTTGAATGCTCCCAATCCAGAACGGGGGTTGTAGCGGTCGATCCCAGGGGAGTCAGGCTGCCCGTTGTTGTTAAGATCCCACCAGTCGAACTGGTAGAAGGTAGCGTTTATTGGAGAGGCCGACGAGAAGTACATCAGCGGAACGGGCTCGGCGTAATGGGATATGGCCACTTTCAGGGCCGTCTTGCCCTCCCCGGAAGGGTCATATGTCAAGCCGAAACGCGGGGATATAGCCGTAAATTCCATGACTTTTCCGACTTCAGGAACCGTGTAGGCTCCCCAAGGATTGAACCCGAGCTCAGGCTCGATGTAGGCTGCACCAATCTCGAAGGGGAGATCGTTGCGTGCTTTCACTTCCAGGCCAGGGATTTTGCCGACATAGTGGTCAAGCCGAAATCCCAAGTTGACGCTCAGGCGGTTTTGGATGGTCCAGGAATCTTGAATATAGGCACCGAACCGATCTGTGTTGAAATTGCTTCGGATATCCTTTTCCCCTTGCCTTCCATTGGAGAAGGCCAGGCGGCCGTCACCTCTTGTAGGATGGGGAGTAGTTATGTTATAAAAGCCTCTGTACCAGTAGGGATTTCCGTTGTAGTAGTACCACTGCATGGGATTTTCCGTGGGCCAATATTTCCGGCTATGCCCCCACTGAAACTCGATTCCCGCGCCGAACTCATGATCACCGCCTAAAAATCCATCCTGAAAGTGAGTCAGCCGGGCCGAAGCTTGCTCCGACCACCTCCGAATGAGGCTGGTGTTTCCCCAGGGGGCTCCCCATTGGTAGTTGGTAAAGGTGTCCTTGTAGCGGATGCCGGTACCGGCTTTCTCGCTGGGTGTGATGGGGTAATCCTGATTAACGAGTCCAGCCCTCAAATCGAGGAAAGTATCGCTTCCTATAATCCAGGTGAAATTTCCCGTCCCAGAGACTACCGAATTATTTTTCAACTGCATGGTTGCTTCCTCGGTCCGGTACCATTGGGCGTTAGAGGGTGTTTTGTTGATCAATTCCCCGGAGAACACGACGAAAAACTTCATTGAGTCGCTGAGCTGGGTTGTCATTTTGAAGAATCCGTTCCACCGCGAGTCGTACCAGTTGTACTGATCATATCTTTTTCCGAAAATCGTTGTGGGGATAAAGGGACCTATGTTTTTGTTTTCCGTATGGGAAAGGTCTGTGAAAAACCACACTTTGTTCTTGATGATCGGTCCTCCTATGGCTGTAGATACGTCATAGTCATAGATGGGCGATTCCGGCTTCTCCATTCCAAAATCTGCCAATTCCGAATCGGAATACAGAATATTGGTCATGCTGTCCTTGGTGTAATAGGCCTGGAAGCGTCCGTGGAATTCATTCCCGCCCGATTTTGTGAGGATGTTGACGAAAGCGCCTCCCGTGTTTCCAACTTGAGCTGGCAGCCCACCTGTAACGATTTCCACCTCTTCAATGGCGTCATAATGAGGCCTCCCCAAGGGGCCGTTATGGACCGGGCTGTTTGTGTTTACACCGTCCATCTCGTAATTGACGGTAGTCGGCCGTGCTCCGTGGATGCTTCCCGAATAGGTCTTGATGTCGCCGTTGGCGCCCGGAACCATGGATACGATTGTCGTCAGGCTCCTGTTCAGCGGAATTCTCTGAATGATGTCTTCGGAAAGAACATTGGAAATTTTCGACGACTGGACATCGATAGTGGGAGTCGTAGCAATAACCGTGATCTCTTCGCGGACTGTCGCCGGTTCCAAAACGAAATTGACGGTAGCGGTCATTCCTACCCTGAGGATCACCTGCTCGCGAGTAACGGTCTTGAATCCGTTGATTTCGGCCCTGACGGTATAGATCCCAGGGGGGAGTGCTGGAAGCCGGAAAGTTCCCTTCATGTTTGTCGTATCGGATGCCGTTCCCATCAGAGCAGGACTGGTAGCCATGACGTTGACACCAGGCAATGGAGCACCCTCAGAATCGGTGACGATTCCTCGAATGACGCCGGTTTGTCTTCGAACTTGAGCATCCACAACCAAGCAGACGAAAAACACGAGCAGAAATATAATTAAAATCCGTCTCCCATTCATCTTTTCCTCCTTTCTAAACGATGTTTTATTTGGGAAATATGTCTCGTGAGTTATTTTCTTTCCTAACAATATTTATCACCTTTCCCCCTTAAATCAAGTCCCATAGAAAAAGCAATATATGAAATAAGAAGACGTTTCGATTGTAATAACAACGAAAAAATAAAATTATCGTTAACGTTAACTATCACAATTATATTTATATTTATACTAATTTTCTTTGTCAAGTGTTTTTTTTCTTTCTGTTCCGTAAAGATCAAAAGTAGACATTTTGAAAAAATCAAAAGTAGACGTTAGGGGAATGGAGAGGATGGGTGTTCCCATGGTAGAACCAAAAAAGAAGAGGAGGTTTTACCATGGGAGAACAGCTTCACAAAAGGCATAGCCAAGAATTTGTGGAAGGGGTATTAGAGGCTTTTAATGACCACCGCTTGAGTGAAGAAAAGGCCTGTGAGTTATTAGGCATCCGCAGGGCCCAGCTCTATAAGATAAGGAGAAGATGGCTCCAAGCTATGATTGGTGGTAAGCCATTCAGATTGTATTCTCGTCGAGAGAGTGCTTTCCATCGCTTAGAGAAAGAAGTTGAAGACTGGCTTCATCAAGAGCTGGCCTTTATTCGTCAACGGGCTCAGTTCTCAAGAGGAAGATTCAACTTTGCTGTTTTGGCTGAAGAAGCCCAGAAAGTTTTTGGCCGTCCCTTCCATCGGGCCACTTTCCGTCTCTTCGCTTTACGCCCTGGGTATTATCATGGTCGACCTGAGGAAAAGAAAAAAGTTTATGTCCGGTTTGAGACTCCTGGACCAGGCTTTCTCTTCCAACACGATACCTCCCAACATCGGTGGATACCAGATAAAGGAAGTTACCAATATCTTATTTTAAAAGACGATTATTTCCCACTTTTTGTGGGGGCTCAACTGTTCGAGAGAGAATGAAGTTTTCAGCATCTTCAAGTGGCTCGCCAAACCATAGAACACTACGGCCGACCTTTAGCTTATTATGTGGATCAACATAAGATTTTCCGGTTTGTTGAACATCATGGAGTCCATGTCAGATATACTCTTTAAGCTGATGAAGTCGACAGTCAGTTCAAAAGGGTTCTTCGCAGTCTAGATATTGGCCTCATTTATACTGGTCAAGGAAAAGCAGAGGCTAAAGGTAAAGTGGAAAAGGCTTTTGACTACCTGCAAAAGAAGGATCCCCTATCTTTGTGAAAGATATTCAATAAAAAGCCTCTCCGAAGCTCAGAAGATACTCAATGAAGTTATAAGCTTTTATAACGAGGAAAGAGTCCATGAAGAAACCGATGAAGATCCGCTCAAACGTTGGAACCAGGCTATTAAAGAAGGTGAGAGTAAACTTAGAAAATTAGATCCAGAACTTGATCTTGATCTCATCTTCTCCTTTCACTATAAACGCAAAGTAAAAAAGGATGGTACCTTCAGTTTCCAAGGAAAAGTTTTTAAACTGCGCCACTGAGCGAATAAATTGGTCACCGTTTGTTTAATCCCGTCACAAAAAATATTAGTCTTAGATGAGAATCATAAGGTGGCCGAGTTCAGGCTCTAGTAATTTACCTCTCACCTGATGTCTACTTTTAGTCTACTTTTGTTTTTTACATTGCGTCTACTTTTAATTTTTACGTAACAGCAAAATTTAAGGCAAGAAAGAAATTTTTTTCATTGGAATGAAATTTAGGCAATATTATCTAATTTAAAATAGTTATCGTTAACTAGATTTTTTGAGAACAAGATTTTAA
>Ga0190334_1000929_pt1 | contig 13184 bp, 12 predicted proteins | sample 48720478_MG_FD_161270 | JGI IMG/M metagenome (GOLD analysis project Ga0190334, IMG submission 161270) | Hydrothermal vent sediment bacterial communities from Southern Trench, Guaymas Basin, Mexico - 4872-04-7-8_MG | ecosystem: Environmental > Aquatic > Marine > Hydrothermal vents > Sediment ...
ATGGATCTTCGCGAAGCGTTCGAAATCGGCCTCGGCCCGGATGAGTACGGTGCCCTCCTCAGCGAAGAGCATCGGAAGCTCCATGCTTTCCACGCCCGGAGGGCAGAGGTCGACCGAGATGCGGTCGATGCGATCAGAGATTCCAGCGTGGCGCACGTCCTCGCGATAACGGAGCCCTGGTGCGGGGATTCGCTCGCCATCCTCCCGGTCGTACTCAAGCTATTCAGCCGGGCGGAAAGAGAGGTCCGGATCGTCCGGCGGGATGAGCATCCGAACTTGATCGATCGGTACCTCACGAACGGGGGAAGGGCGATACCGATTGTCATCGTTCTCGATGAGAACTATGAAGAGAGGATTCACTGGGGACCGCGGCCTGAACCGGCACAGCGGATCATCGAGGGGGCACGGGAGGCGATCGCCGCTGGGACGGTCAGCAAGGAGGAGATCCACAAGCGGATCCGTGCCTTCTACGCCAACGACCGAGGGAGAACGGTCATCCGCGAGATTGTAGAAGGGATTGCTACCTTCTAGTTATGCTCCCCTTCAATTCGCGGAATTTCTCCAGGAAGCGCTCCGCATCGACCGGATCGATCTGGCGTTCCGTGAAGCATAACCTCCGTCCGCCCGGAAGAAGGATTGTCAACTTCCCCTTATCAAGGTGCGCCTCAACATCCTTCAGGTGTTGCTCGACAGCGACGCCGGCGAGGCGTTCCGCCGCCTTCATCCACCTCGGGAGCTGTCGTGTCAGCCTATCCGCTACGGCTCGCTTGATCGGATTGGCGACGGCAGACCCGTCTCGCGTGCGTTCGAGCCTCTGGCGGAGAGCAAGGAGCTTCTCCTCGATCGGTTTTGCGAACTCCAAGACGAGCTTGTCGTCCTCGGTCAGAACGACGTTCAGGGTGTCGTCGGTCAGGCACAGATTGGCGACTTCATCCAACCAGATCAATTCATACAGTGACTGAGAGCCAAGTCCCTTGATGGTGGGCTCTCCCAAATCACGGAAACTGAACTCGTCGTAGGTCTTCGTCAGATCATACAGAGGTGAGGAAATCACGATCTGTCCGCCCTTAGCGATGTCGGCCAGCCGCTTGGCGAGGTTCACCGAATGCCCGAACAGGTCCCCTTGTTCACGGATTGCAGATCCCCACGTAAGACCGATCCCGGCCGAGACCGGCTCTTCTTTGTGGCGCTCGTTGAACGAATGGAGCGCTCGTTGCATCCCGCTAGCGTAGTGGAGTGCCTGTTCTGCGATTTCGAACGACGTCATTACGCCATCGCCGTACGCCTTGAGAACGGCTCCTCCCTCCGCGGCGGCTTGCTCTTCAGCCATTTCGATGAACGTCTTCGCGACGCGGTAGGCTTCGCGATCCCCGCGCTTCGCTGTGTAGGATGTGAATCCGCGTAGATCGCTGAATCCGATAGCTAGTGGTCGCTCGTCCGGCACGTTCCCTCCCTCGCTGAATCCACTAATCGGCAAAATATACTCGGTTATTGCCGATTAGTCGGTCCGGCGGTTAAGCCAGTCCCGAGCTTGCGTTGCGACCTCTTCTGCGATACGTATCGCGATGCCGGTATACCCCTTAACATCGAGCTTACGGAGGCGATCTTTGACCTTCTGATCAACCTCAAGGTGATCGATCAGCTCGCGGAGCGCAGCGAGGGAGATATCCTTCCCCCGGGTGGCATTCCGGAAGAGCTCGTAGGGGTCCTCATACCCTGCAGCGCGGAGGATCGTCTGATAGGCCTCGGTCAGGACTTCGGGATGGGCCTCGAGGGCGCGGGAGGCGGCCTCGAAGTCGACCTCGACCCTCCTCAGGCCATCTATCGTCTCCCCGATCGCGAGGTGGCTGTGGGCAAGGGCGACGCCGATGTTCCGACGGATCGTGCTCCCCGAGAGGTCCCGCTGCATCCGCGAGCGGGTGAGGGTCGTCATGAACGCCTGAAGGAGGGCGTTCGCGACCGAGATGTTCCCCTCGCTCGTCTCGAAGCGGATCGGATTCACCTTGTGCGGCATCGTCGACGAGCCGACCTCGTCCGGATCTGCCAGTTGCACGATCTCCCCACGGGAGATGTACTCCCATATGTCGAGATCGAGGTCGAGGACGATCATGTCGATCGCAAGGACGATCGAAAAGAACTCGGAGAGGCGGTCCCCATCCTCGACCTGAGTCGTCGCCCGATTCGGCTCGAGGCCGAGGCCGGAGACGAACCGTCCGGCAAACCCCTCCCAATCGTAGTCGGGGAAAGAAGCGAGCAAGGCCGAGTAGTTCCCGCTCGCGCCGTTCAGCTTCCCTGCGAAGCGGAACCGCTCGAGCCTTCTCGCCTGGCGGAGGAGACGGGAGAGGAAGACCGCCATCTCCTTCCCGGCGGTCGTCGGGGATGCCGGCTGGCCGTGAGTCCGGGCCGGAAACGGGAGCCCCTTCCAGCGCTCGACGAGATCGAGGAGGGTCGCGATCAGATCGCGAAGCTGGGGGAGCTGGGCATGATCCCGGTAGCGGGTCAGGATCAGCCCGTAGGCGAGGTTGTTCACGTCCTCGGAAGTAAGTCCGAAGTGGACCAGGTTCGGGTTCTTCAGATCGAGGGCATCGCGGAGGAAGATCTCGCACGCTTTCAGGTCGTGGCCGATCCCCTTCTCGATCCCCTTGATCCGCTTGAAGTCCTCACGATCGAACGAGGAGAGGAGCTCCCCGATCCTCCCCCTCTCCTCCTCCTCGAGCGGCTCAAATAGGCCGGTCTTGTCGAGGGCGAGAAGGTAGCGGAGCTCCACCTCGCAGCGGGCCCTCATCAGAGCGAACTCGGAGAAGTAGTCACCGAGCCCCGCGAGCCGATCCTTGTACCGCCCATCGAGCGGCGAGATCTCGTCGTACACGCCTTACCTCCCGAACGCACCACCTTTGTAGCGGGAGGGGGGAGAAGAAGCAAGTCGGCGGTCAGTCGTAGGCGATCGCGTGCGGCTCCTTCAGGCAGGAGAGGAATTCGTCGGGGAATAGCGTAAGGGCGCTCCTCACCGGGAGGATCACCGACTGGCCGAGGGGGCAGAACGAGGTCGCCTCCATCGTCTCGGCGAGCTCTAGGATCAGATCGAGGTCGGATTCCCTCCCCACCCCGGTCAGGATCCGCCTCGAGAGCTCGACGGTCCTCGCCGTCCCGGCGCGGCAGGGGGCGCACTGGCCGCAGGACTCGTGCTTGAAGAAGCGGAGGATCCCATGGAGGATCTCGGGTATCGACGAGCCATCATCGATCACCAGGATCGCCCCCGAGCCGAGGACCCCTCCCCGCTCGGCCGGCCCCTCGAAGTCGAGCCCGATCTCCAGCCCGTCCGGGCCGAGGAACGCGCCGGCCGCCCCTCCGATCAGGGCCGCTTTGAACCGGGAGCCATCGCGGATCCCGCCGGCGAGCTCGATCAGGTCCGAAAGGCGGGTTCCCATCTCCGCCTCGACCGCTTTCGGCTCGTTCACCGCCCCGAAGATCGGGAAGATCTTCGTCCCCGGCGAGGACTCGGTCCCGAAGGAGCGGAACCAAGCGGCTCCCCGGTTCACGATCGGGGGGACGTTGGCGAGGGTCTCCACGTTGTTGACCACCGTCGGCTTTCCCCATAACCCGGCGGATCCGGGATAGGGCGGCTTCAGCCGGGGGTAGCCGCGTTTCCCCTCGATCGATTCGATCATCGCCGTCTCCTCGCCGCATACGTACGAGCCGGCCCCACGCTTGACCTCGATATCGAACGAGATAGAGGATCCGAGGATCCCCTCTCCGAGGAGACCGGCCTCCCGCGCGGCGAGGATCGCCCTTTCCATCCGCTCGATCGGCTCCGTGTACTCGCCGCGGATGTAGATGTATCCCTTCTCCGCACCGATCGCGTATCCGGCGAGGATCATCCCCTCGATCAGCCGGTGCGGATCCCCTTCCATGATCAGCCGGTCCTTGAACGTCCCCGGCTCGCCCTCGTCGGCGTTGCAGATCAGGTACTTCTCGTCTCCCGGGGCGAGGAGCGACCACTTCTTCCCGGTCGGGAAGCCGGCCCCGCCCCTCCCGCGGAGCCCGGAGCGATCGACCTCCTCGACCACCCTCTCGGGCGGGATCCCCTCCTCGATCACCTTCCGCAGGGCGGTGTACGCCCCGGCGGAGGTCGCCTGTTCGAGACTCTCCGGATCGATCCGGCCCACGTTCTCAAGGACGATGCGGGTCTCAGATGGCATCTTTCCCCCTTAGTTCATCGATGATCCGGCCGAGCCGCTCCTCGGTCACGCCCTCGTGCACTTTCTCATCGATCATCACCGCCGGCGCCCCGCTGCATGCGCCAAGACAGGCGGTCGTCTCGAGGGTGAACGATCCGTCCTCGCTCGTCCCTCCGACCTCCACCCCGAGTTTCTCCTTCAGGTATGCGATCAGCCGTTCGCCTCCGGCGAGGAGACAGGGCGGGGACTCGCAGACCCTGATTATGTGCCTCCCCCGCGGCTTCAGGCTGAACATGGAATAGAACGAGGCGGTGCTGAGCACGCGGGAGAGCGGGATCCGAACGTGCTCCGCCACGGCGGTGAGAGCCCCTTCGCTCAGGTAGTTTCCCGGCTCGGCATCCTGGATCTCATGGAGGATGTCGAGGAGGCACTCGGCCGAGCGCGGATACTTCGCCAGGATTCCGGAAAGATCAGCCATCGCTCCCCTCCCTTTCCTTCAGCCATGCGCCGATGAAAGCCCGCGCCTCGGGGAGGCGGGACTGTGCCTGATCGCTCAGTTCCTCCCCGAGCCCGAACGACGTGCCGGGGATGCTAAGGGCCCAACTTTCCGGCGCCCCTCCGTAGAGCTTCTCCGTCAGGAAGAGGAGACCGGATGGGCTGAGGGAATGCCCGAGCCCTCTGGGCTCCGCTGGATCGACGCGGTCGAGGCTGACCGAACCCTCTTCAATCGAAGCATCGACGAACAGAACCCTCCCCGCCCGGCCGAGTCGCTCGGCGAGCTCCGGGGTCAGTTGATGGACGGCGATCGCCTCCACCCCTTCGGAACGCTCCAGCGATTCGACGAGGAGCGGGCCGATCCCGTCGTCCTGGCGGATCCTGTTTCCTATTCCGATCACGAGTTGCATCCCCTCCTCCTACTGGCTGTCACGGACGATCCTCCGGACGAGTTCCCCGTCCGGGCCGACGATGTCAACTCGAAGCGGCATCTGCCCGATGGCGTGGACCGAGCAAGATAGGCAGGGGTCGTAGGCGCGGATCCCCCCCTCGATCCGGTTCAAGATTCCTTCTGTGACCTTACCCTCACTTATGTATGAGCGGGCGATCTCACGGACCGTCGCGTTCATCGCCAGGTTGTTGTGTCCGGTCGACACGATGAACTCCGCCTCCTCGATAAGACCGTTTTCATCGACGACGTACCGGTGGAACAGCGTCCCGCGCGGGGCCTCGTGCACCCCGACCCCCTCCGTCCGGTTCACCCCGGCCTCGGCGCGGACGTGCGGGGAGAGGATCCGCTCGTCGGATAGGAGGCGCTCCATCCGCTCGATCGCGGCGAGGATCTCGATCAGCCGCGCGTAGTGATAGTCGATCGTCCTCCCCGAGCGGCGGTCCGTCTTCCCCCTGAACTCCTCGAGCTCGGCATCGGCGAGTGGGGTACCGAACCGATCGCAGGCGTTCACCCGGCCGAGCGGCCCGACCCGGTACGCCCCGTCCGGATAGCCGAGAGGCCTGTAGAACGGGAACTTGAGATAGGTCCACTCCTCGGACGCCTCGGCTATGACCTCCCGGTAGCCGGCCGGATCGTAGCGGTCGACGACGATCTCACCCTCGGGACCGACGATCCGAAGATAGCCCGAGTAGTGCTCCCACTCCCCTGACTCGCCGACGAGCCCCATGTACATCGTGGGGATCTCCCCCAGGGCCGACCGCGCCGTGGCGTCGAACGCCGATTTGAATAGATCGAGCGTCTTCAGGATCGTCCCTTTCGCCTCAGGGATGTTCTCCAGCATCCAGGCGCGGTCATCCTTGGAGAGCGGTCGGTTCACCCCTCCGGGGACGGCCCATGCCGGATGGATCCGCTTCCCGCCGAGCCGGTCGATCACCCCTTGCCCGAACGCCCGGAGCCTTATCCCGGCCCGGACGAGCTCCGGCTCCTTCCCGGCGAGGCCGAGGACGTTCCTCCCCTCCGGATCCGCATCCCAGCCGAGGAGGAGATCGGGGGCGGATAGGTAGAAGAAGCTGAGGGCGTGGGATTGGACGAGCTGGCCGAGGTTCATCAGCCGGCGGAGGAGCTCGGCCGCCTCCGGGATCGCAACGGCGAGGATCGCATCGCCCGCCTTCGCCGAGGCGAGGATGTGGCTGACCGGGCAGATCCCGCAGATCCGAGCGGTCAGGCTCGGCATCTCCCACAGGGTCCTCCCCTCGCAGAACTTCTCGAACCCGCGCAGCTCGGTGACGTGAAACCGGGCGTCGCTGACGTTCCCGTCCCGGTCGAGGATGACGGTTATCTTGGCGTGTCCCTCGATCCTCGTCACCGGCTCGATCAGAATCTCTCGCTCCATCTTCCCCCCTAACCGAATCTTAGATCCTTGCCGACGAGCTGCGGCTCCCTCCCGTCGAGGAGGGCGACGAGCGCCTTGGCGATCACCCCCGCCGGCGGCGGGCAGCCGTGGATGAAATAGTCGACATCTATCACTTCGTTCAGCGGACGGACGCGGGCGAGGAGCCGGGGGACACCCTCGTGGGGGAGGTTCCCGTTCACCGTGACGTCCGGTCCGTAGATCTCCTCGATCAGCTCCTCCGGAGGGATCCCGTTCCGGAGGGCAGGGACGTTCCCGGTCACCGCACAATCGCCGAGGGCGACGACGATCTTGGAGGCCTTACGCGCCTTCCGGGCGATCTCGACGTGCTCCGCGTTCGCCACCGCCCCCTCGATCAGGGTGACGTCTATTCCCTCCTCGGGGAACTCCTTGATGTCGGTGAGCGGGCTCTTACACAGCTCGAACCGATCGGCGAGCTCGATCAGCGTCTCGTCGATGTCGAGGAGCGACATGTGGCAACCGGAACACCCGCTCAGCCAGACGGTGGCGAGCCGGATCTTAGACATCCCCCCTCCTTTCGAGGAGATCGGCGACCAACTCAGGCTCCTTCTCCATCTCGGCCGTGGCAGCCCCTTTCCGGATGATCGCGCCGGTCGGGCATACCTCGACGCACTTCCCGCAGTCCGTGCACGACCCGGCATCTCCCCAGTCGACATCGAGATCTGTTATCACACGGACCGATCTACCTCGCTCGGCGAAGTCCCAGGTATGCGCCCCCTCCACCTCGGCGCAGACGCGGACGCACCTCCCACACAACACGCAGCGGTCCCGATCAATCAGGAACCGGGGATGGGTCGCGTCGATCCGGTTGCGGGGGTAGGAGTAGGGGACGCGGACCTCCTCCATCCCGAGCTCGCAGGCGAGGTCCTGAAGCTCGCAGTTCCCGTTCGATGGGCAGAACGCGCAGACGTGGTTTCCCTCGGCAAAGATCAGCTCGAGGACCGTACGGCGGTGCTGCCTGATCTCTTCGGTGTCGGTCCGGACCTCCATCCCATCTGCGACCGGTGTTGTGCAGGAAGTCACGAGCTTCCCCCCGATCTCGACGAGGCAGAGCCGGCAGACACCGACGTCGCTCAGACCGTCGAGGTGGCAGAGGGTCGGGATCCTGATCCCGTTCTCTTTCGCCACCTGAAGGACGCTCTTCCCCGCCGACGTGGCGATCGGCCGGCCGTCGATCTTGATCGTTATCACATCGCTTTCTCTCATCCGTCCTCCGTTTCCCTCCATCAAAACGCGGGCCGTTTCTTCATCGAGTGGTTTTTTCGTCGGATCAGGATCCGAACTTCGGGCCCCAATCGCAGTAGCCGAGGAGGATCGGGAGAACCCGGCCGGAGAACCGGCCGAGGCCTCCCCCTCCGGCGGCCCGTTCACCGAACCGCCGCGCCTGATCGGGGATGACGTTCCTCCCGGCGAACAGCACCGGGACCGGCTCGTCGGTATGATCGCCGAACTCGGGCGGGGTCGTGTGGTCCCCGGTGAACGCGAGATGGATCCTCCCTTCTTCCACCGGCCCCACCAGCGGGCCGATCAGCTCGCGATCGACCCGCTCGATGAACGCCCGCTTCGCGTGAGCGTCCCCATCGTGTCCGGCGTTGTCCGGCCCCTTGACGTGGACGAAGACGTAGTCGAACCGCTCAAGGGCGGAGAGGGCCGCGGCCGCCTTCCCCGAGAGGTCGGTGTCGAGCCCGCCGGTCGCCCCTTCCACCCGGATCACTTCCATCCCGCAGGCAAGCGCGATCCCGCGGTAGAGGGCCCCGCCTGCGATCACCGCCCCGCGCACACCGTAAATCGAGGAGAGCGGCTCGAGGTGCGGGAGTTGGGAGCTTCCCCGTAGGAGGACGACGTTCGCCGGCAGGTTGCCCGCAGCGATCCGCCTCCGGTTCACCTCGAGGTCTTTCAGGACCTCGTAGCTCTTCCTCGTCAGCTCGTTCACCGCGGTGGCCGTCCGTTCGGCCGCCGGGTCGCCCGGATCGAGCGGGACCGAGCGGCTGATCGGCACGCCCGCCTCGTGCGGGTCGGTCTCGCTGATCCGGGGTGATAATCCCTCTCCCCGGAGGAGGAGGGCGCCCCGATGCTCGGTGCTGGCGCGGAAGTAGGCCTTCACCCCAGCGATATCGGTAAGCTCGATCTCGCTCAGCGCCGCCTCGAGTTCCTCCTGACCGGTCTCGATCCTCCCGGCGCGGCGGTCGGTGACCCGGAGCTTCCCATCGACTTCCTCGACGCTGGCGAAGTTGGCCCGGAAGCAGACGTCCCCCTCCTGGACGTCCAGGCCGACCCCGAGGCACTCGAAGACACCGCGGCCGGTGTAGACCTCGTACGGGTCGTATCCGAGGAGGGAGAGGTGGGCGGTGTCGCTCCCCGGCCGGATACCGGGTCCGATCGGATCGACGAGGCCGATCGCCCCCCGTTCGGCGAGCCGATCGAGGTTCGGCGTCGCCGCCGCCTCGAGGCACGTCTCGCCTGCGATGTCGGTCGGCCTCCCGCCGAGGCCGTCGGCGATGATCAGGATCCCCTTCACTACCATTACCCCTTCGTGCGAGATTCTCGTACGGTATCCGACCGGACGGCCGTTTTCAACGGTTCGCCCTGCCCTCGGGCTTGATCGACAATCGGGGGCGGGCATACTTTCCAGCATCACCCGGAGTTGAGGAGGGTGCGGATGAGGATCCACGAGTATCAGGCGAAGCGGCTGTTCGCCGAGTACGGGGTTCCGATCGCCCCATCGCGGACGGCCGAGAGTGTCGATGATGCGGTCAAGGCGGCCGAGACATTGGGCTACCCGCTGGTCGTGAAGGCGCAGATCCACGCCGGCGGCCGGGGGAAGGGGGGCGGGATAGTCCTCGCCTCCGATCGGGATGGGGTTCGGACCGCGGCCGAGCGGCTGTTGGGCAAGCCTCTCGTCACCGATCAGACCGGGCCTTCCGGGAGGATCGTCAGAAAACTCCTCGTGGAGAGGGCGGCGCAGATCGAGGAGGAGCTCTACCTCGGGCTGACGATCGACCGATCGCAACGGCGGATCGTCGTGATGGCGAGCCGCTCCGGCGGGGTCGACATCGAGGAGACGGCCCGGACCGATCCCGCTGCCGTCTTGAAGGAGGAGGTCGACCCCCCGTTCGGCCTCAGGCCGTTCCAGGCGTTCCGGTTGGCTCATCGGCTCGGAATCCCGGCCTTGTCCGTCCGTCCGGTGGCGAAGGCGATCCGCGCCCTCTACCGGCTGTTCATCGATCTCGATTGCACCCTGGCGGAGATAAACCCGCTTGCCATAACCGAGGACGGCTCACCGCTTGCGATCGACGCCAAGCTGAACCTCGACGATAACGGGCTCTTCCGCCATCCCGACCTCCGCGAGCTCCGTGACCTGAACGAGGAGGATCCGCTCGAGGTCGAGGCGGCCGCTGCCAACTTGAACTACGTCAAGATGAGCGGGAACGTCGGTTGCCTGGTGAACGGGGCCGGGCTCGCCATGGCGACGATGGACCTGATCAAGCACGTCGGAGCCGAGCCGGCGAACTTCCTCGACGTTGGAGGCGGCGCGACAGCGGAGATGATCGAGAAGGGGTTCCGCATCCTCCTCTCCGATCCGGACGTCCGCGCGGTGTTCATCAACATCTTCGGCGGGATCCTCCGCTGCGACCTGTTGGCCGAGGGGGTCGTCGCAGCGGCCAAGAAGACGGAGATCGACGTCCCGGTGATCGTCAGGCTCGAGGGGACGAACGTCGAGGAGGGGAGGAGGATCCTCGCCGAATCGGGGCTGAAGTTCGAGACCGCGGCCGACCTGAAGGAGGCGGCGAGCCTCGTCGCCGAAGCGGTGAAGGAGGAGGGATGAGCATCCTGATCGATGAGAATACCAGGGCGATCGTCCAGGGGATCACCGGGAACGAGGGCCGGTTCCACACGAGGCAGATGCTCGACTACGGGACGCGGATCGTCGGCGGGGTGACCCCGGGGAAGGGAGGGGGCGAGGTCGAGGGTGTCCCGGTCTTCGATACGGTGGCCGAGGCGGTCAAAGAGACGGGCGCGGACGCGTCGATCATCTTCGTTCCTCCGGCGTTCGCCGCCGATGCGATCATGGAGGCGGCCGAGGCCGGGATCGATCTCGTCGTCTGCCTGACCGAGGGGATACCGGTCAATGACATGCTGATCGTCCGCCGCTACATCGAGATCCGCGGGACGACGTTGATCGGGCCGAATACCCCAGGGCTGATCAGCCCGGAGAAGAGCAAGCTCGGGGTGATGGCAGGGTACATCCACAAGCCGGGGCCGGTCGGGATCCTCTCCCGGAGCGGAACCCTGACCTACGAGGTCGTCCATCAGCTGAGCTCGCTCGGGATCGGGCAGTCGACCTGCGTCGGGATCGGGGGGGACCAGATCATCGGCCTCTCGTTCTCCGACCTCCTCCCGATGCTCGAGGATGATCCGGAGACCGAGGGGATCGTCCTGATCGGCGAGATCGGCGGATCGGCAGAGGAGGAGGCGGCAGCGGTGATCTCAGAGCGGGTGAAAAAGCCTCTCGTCGCGTTCATCGCCGGTCGGACCGCCCCGCCGGGGAGGAGGATGGGGCACGCCGGCGCGATCGTCACCGGACGGAGCGGGACGGCTGAGACGAAGATCGCCGCCCTCCGGGAAGCGGGCGTATCGGTCGCCGATAGTCCGGCCGACGTCGGCGAGCTGATGGCGGGCCGTCTCACATCTTGAGACAAAAGGCACGGACAATCGTCACCTGATCTAGACACGCCCCTTGGCCCAGTCTATGATACGCTGAACCAGAGTTCTATAAGCCGGAGGTATTCTCACATAGTGAGAAACTCATACTGTGAGATCTGAGGTGCGGTTCGCAGGGTTCGGCGGGCAAGGGATCATCTCGGCAGGGAAGATCACCGGGAAGGCCGCGGCGATCTTCGACGGGAAGAATGCCGTGATGATGCAATCTTACGGCCCCGAGGCCCGCGGCGGCGCGTGCAATGCGGACCTTGTCATCTCCGATGAGGTGATCGGATACCCGCGGTTGGAGCGGCCGGACATCCTCGTGGTCATGTCGCAGGAGGCCTACGAGAAGTACGGCCATAACATAAATCCTTCCGGCACCCTCCTTATCGATGCCGATCTCGTTGTCATGGATGGGTCCCCCCTGCCGGTGAAGCGCGTCTACGCCATCCCCGCCACCCGGCTCGCCGACGGGCTCGGACGGAAGATCGTCGCCAACGTCGTGATGCTCGGCGCCCTCGTGGCGATAACCGGTATCGTATCTCGCGAGGCGATGCTCGAGGCGATCCTGAGCTCCGTCCCCCCACGGACGAAGGAGCTGAACGAGCGGGCGTACACGACCGGCTACGAGAAGGGGAAGGAGGCCCTCGGTGCCGACTCCTAGAATAGGTGTATTCGTCTGTCATTGCGGGCTGAACATCGAGCGGACGGTCGACACGAAGGCCGTCGCCGGAGCGCTGAGCGAGTATCCGGGGGTCGTCTACGCGACCGATTACGACTACATGTGCTCCGACCCCGGTCAGAACCTGATCAAGGAGGCGATCGCCGAGCATCGGCTGACCGGAGGGGTGGTGGCGGCCTGCTCGCCGGCGATGCACGAGGCGACCTTCCGGAGGGCGGCGGAGGAGGCGGGGCTGAACCCCTACCTGTTCGAGGTCGCCAACATCAGGGAGCACTGCAGCTGGGTCCATACGGACCGAGCGGCAGCGACAGAGAAGGCGATCAGGATCACCCGGACCCTCGTGGAGAAGGTGAAGGGGAATCATCCCCTCGAGCCGATCGAGATCGACCATGTCGACAAATGCCTCGTGATCGGCGGTGGGATAGCCGGGATCCAGGCGGCCCTCGACGTCGCCGAGGCCGGGTTCGAGGTGATCCTCGTTGAAAAGGAACCGACGATCGGCGGGCATATGGCCCAGCTCTCCGAAACGTTCCCCACCCTCGACTGCTCCCAGTGCATACTGACCCCGAAGATGGTCGAGGCCTCCCGCCATCCGAACATAAGGCTCCTCACCTACAGCGAGGTCGTCGACGTTTCGGGCTACGTCGGGAACTACACGGTGAAGATCAGAAAGAACCCGACGTACGTCGATCCGGACAAGTGCAACCTGTGCGGGGAGTGCGCGAACGTCTGCCCGGAGACGGTGGAGAGCGAGTTCGAGCGGGGGCTGGCGAGCAGGAAGGCGATCTACATCCCGTTTCAGCAGGCGATCCCCTCCTCCTACACCCTCGACGAGGAGGCCTGCCTCGGCCTCCAGCCGCTCCGCTGCAGCGAATGCGCCAAGGTCTGCGAACCGGGAGCGATCGACTTCGACATGCAGCCTGTGATCATCGAAGAGGAGGTGGGGGCGATCATCGTCGCTACCGGTTATGACCTCTACCCGATCGGGAACCTCTCCGAGTACGGGAAGGGGGAGGTTCCGGACGTTATCGACGGCCTCCAGTTCGAGCGGCTCCTCTCCGCCTCCGGTCCGACAAAAGGGGAGATCCGGCGGCCGTCGGACGGGAAGGTCCCCAAAAGGGTCGTCTTCGTACAGTGCGCCGGGTCGCGCGATCCGGAGAACCACAACCCCTACTGTTCGAAGATCTGCTGCATGTACACGGCGAAGCACGCCCTCCTCTATCGGCACGCCGTACCGGACGG
>Ga0190334_1000932_pt1 | contig 13156 bp, 18 predicted proteins | sample 48720478_MG_FD_161270 | JGI IMG/M metagenome (GOLD analysis project Ga0190334, IMG submission 161270) | Hydrothermal vent sediment bacterial communities from Southern Trench, Guaymas Basin, Mexico - 4872-04-7-8_MG | ecosystem: Environmental > Aquatic > Marine > Hydrothermal vents > Sediment ...
CAACGCCTCTTGTTCTGGCTTCCCCCACACCTCTCGCCCCACTATCCGCGCCCCCTTCATCGAACCATTATAGTTAGCTGCCTCTTCCGTTAACCTTTCTTCGGCCCATTTCATGGCGTCCATAGCGCATCCATCGCTGCCAGCCCCATCAAAGATGAATCCTGTTATAACTATCGCCTCTTCTGTTATTAGTACACTGCCCGCCTTCTTGATCATCAGCAACCCCCTATTGTAAAGCTTTCTCCTTCCGTAATCGCTCTTTGTTCTGGCTTCCCCAACGCTTCTCGGCTCACCGCCTGTCGCCGCGCCTCTCGGTAGAACTGAAGGAAATGCGCACGGGTAGTCCCGTCTCCGACAAGGATCTCCCGCAAAGCGAACAGCCCCACCTGCTCCGCCGCCCGCCGAACTGGGAGCGGTAGGTCTGCGAGGGTCCGTTCGCCCCGCGCCACCTGTCGAGCCAGTTCCCACGCGTCCCCCTCCGAGGGATACCGCTCGGCAAGAATCTCCTCCGCCGCCGTGTAGATCGCTCCGGGAGGTACGGCAAACGGCTTCGTCGTATGCCGGACAACCCGCATCGCCGCCTCAACTGCCAGGTCATCATTTAACGGAGCCAGAACACGTAACCATGTGTCCCAGTTCTCCTCCGGTACAGGTTTCGTAGTGGTATGCTCAAGGAGCTTGATGATCGTCGCCAACGCTTTACGGCTTGCCATGCCTATCTCGCCCTTGTTTCTGTCGTCCGGTCCACTTTCGCCTTGCTGTAAAGAGGTCACTTGATCTTTCCACCTCAGTTATACTAGGCTCGTGTGGCACCCCTGCGACTCTCTCCCCTCGACCGCATTCCGTAGCTGATCTAAAATGCTGTTCATCGTTTCTCCCAAAATATGGAACCGCGTGACCGGCCTCTACCATCTCCGCATTTACGCTCGGCCCGATAAGGATTTGCCCCTCAGCGGTCTCGGTGTACTCCCATATCTCCACCAGATACCGCCCGTACTTCCCTTTTTTGTCCTTGAACGTTCGGATTAGGACCTCCTTCCCCTCGATCATATTTCGTAGAAACTCGGTCGCCGTCATTCCTCTCCGGTATTCCTCGCTGTCCTTCTTCACGCCGTGCGTTTCAGGTGCGTTGATCCCGTAGAGTCTACACCGTTCATGGACGTGGACTGAGCAGCCCAGGTCAATGTCCAGATCAACGGTATCTCCATCTACGGTCCGCAAGACCCTTGCTCTGTACTCATACATCATCATCACCCTCTATCCATTCCACGAGCTTCCTATGCCTGTCTTCAGCCGTCGTCACGACCGGCTTGAGGTACGCCTCCCATCCCCTTTTCTTCGGTCCAACGAACGAAGCCGCCTGCATGATGAATCGCCGCTCGATCCCGTTCTCCTTGCAATAGGCCGCGTAGTTACTAGCCGCCTGAATGATCGTCTCAGCCGGTACGGGTGGATGACCAGTCGGGCCGTCACGTCCGGCCAGGGTCGCGTTCCAATGCTCAAAGGTAAGCGGTTTTCCTTCTGCTCGCCCCAATTCTTTGAACACGGACCAAAACTCTTCGAACTCTTTCGTATAACCGTTAGATTTAGAAATAGATTTAGATCTAGATGTAGATATAGATATAGATATGTCACCGTTCGGTGACCGATCCGTGACCGTCTCGTCACGCCACAGTGACGACTCCGTGACGAGGGATGCCAGATAGGAACAGAACTTCATCGCCGGATACTCCTCCTTGACCACCGCGTACAGGCCCTCTAAGAGAGGTGATCGGGGGAGTGCCTTCAAAACTTCCAACGCCGAGATTTCTGTCTGGTTCTTCTTGATCGTGTGATACCGGAGATAATTCCGGATCCAGACGATCCGGGTATGCGGGTCGTAGGAGATGAATCCATGCGCCTCAAGTTTACCCATGACCTTCTTCACCCGGTCGATCGACCAGCCTAAATCATCGGCCATGTACGGCAACGGGAGAAGATAGTATCCAAGGACGTTTCCGTGCTTGTTGGCGATTAGGTAGATGAACGCTAGCTTGCAGCCATCATCGAGGGCGCGGATCTTCGGGCTGTCCCAGATCCCTACTTCAATCTTTCCGAACATCCCGCTTCCTTCCGGGGTCGGTTTTCATCACTTCACCCCCACCTGATAGAGTTTGAGGGGCGACTGCCGTCAGGTGACGACTGCACGTTCCCGCGTGGAGAGGCGAAACTGTGAGTCCGGCAGCCGTCCCCTCGTCTATATTATAGCCCTTTCCTGTCTGGAAACCAACTACTCAACCGGTTCACGCACCACCTCACCATCCTCGATGATGAACGCCGCCGGGTCATCTCCGACACGCTCAAGCCAGACCTGGACGCCGTACTGCTCAGCCATCTCCGCAATCTGAGCTAGGCTGTCTGCATCGAGGAGCGAGGCATCACGGATGAGCGTGATCCCGATCGTCGGGTTAGCGGCAACGGCAAGAGCGAAGCTGACCCTCAGTTGCTCGGATTGACTGCACTGCTCGAACGGGATCCCGTTCAAGGTCAACCCCTCCGGGCCGAACGAAAGGCCCTCGACTGGGATCTGGGCCCCGGCAATCAACCGTTTCCGCTCGTCGCGGACTGCCTGAATCTGATCCTCAAGTACTTGCACCGCTTCTTTGAGCTTCTTTGCCTCGTCTTTGAGATTGAGGTAGCTACGCTTGGCGTCTACCTTCCGGTTGATTTCCTGGGCCTCAGCGATCGCTTTCCGAATCTCATCGAGCGAGGGCACCTCTGCCTTCTCAACAAGATCCGCAAGCTGCGTGATTTCTGCGCTAATCTTAGCCCGCTCCTCCTCAACCGCTTTGAGTTGAGCCTTCAACGACTCGATCCTTTTGTCAAGCCGTTCCTTCTCAGCCTGAGCAGCGTTCAACGCGCTGACCGCCTTGGTGTGCTGAGTGTGAGCTACCTCCCGCGCCTCAAGCTCCTGCATGAGCGCGTCGGTGTTGACGTATTCAGTAGGGGCATCCTCTGGAACGTCGATCGCGTCCAACCTGTTCAAGGCCGCTTTCAGTTCAGCTTTCGCTTCCCGCCGCTCCTCGTATAGATCGGCTTCCTTTTCGTCAAGCTCGCTCAGATCAAGCCCGACAATCGTCTTGACCGTCTCAGCCTGCTCATTGGGAGTCATCCTAAGAAGGGCTAGCGGGTCGAACGTCAGGTCCCCAAGCATATCATTGAGGACCGTCTGCGGGGATCCCACCACGCTCCCGTCTTTCCTCTCGACCCTCAGCCGGTCGGGGTTGTAAGTCCGGGTGACGACGTACTCGCCGAGGTCAACCTGGACGCCGGCCTTGTCCTCACCCTCCCGGATCGGACGGGGGACCGCCGCCCTCTTGCCTCCCAGAGCGAGCGTAATGGCCTCCAGGACGCTTGTCTTGCCTTGGGCGTTCCTTCCCCCGACGATGACCACAGGACGCCCGTCAGGGCGTATCCTGACCGCTTTCAGCCGCATGATGTTCTGAGCGGTTAGCTCGACGACCTTCAGTGGCTCCTCTTTGATTAACGTATCCATCCTAACCTCCTCCCGCGATTGGATTGTTAAGAGCGATGAACAGGAACATCCCTACCCAGGCCATCAGCCCAAGCGTAAATGCCACCCATCGGCTTCGCCTCCTCACTAACGCGATCCCGAAAAACAGTCCGCTAAGGCCCCCAAACACCAGGATCAGCATCGCGTCTCCAGTCGTGAAGCGTAGGACCATCACTCCTCCTCCAGTAACCCTTTCGCCACGGCGTAATACGCCACGATGTGCTTGCACAAGCGACTCGCCGGACAGGTGCAGACCGCATCGAGGATCGTCTTATCTCCCGGATCGTCCTTGTGTACCTTGATCGAAACGGTGTAGATCGTATCTGTGGTGAAGGACTCGACGCGTGCCATACCCGGCATTCTTGTTCTGTGAACGCGCTTCTCAACCCCACGGGGGAGAAGAGGAATCCGCTCCTTTATCTCGTCAACTGTGACTTTCATCGCGGATCACCTTGCATACTTCATCGAGCTTATCGCAGAACGCTTCGAGGGCGTCTCGTAGCTTTGAGACGAATACCTCGTCCCGCTCTACCCGCACGATGAGAGTCGGGAGGCCGGGATAGTACGACACGAAGTCGCACCACTCCCGACCGGTGACGAGAAGCTGGCCTTGAACCTGTTGAACGTATGCAGTAGGAAGGGTGCCACTGACGAGATACTCGACAGCGGCCTTCCCTTGCGGGTTCTTCAGCTCAAGGACCCCATCCTCGCCGATCAACCCGTCGGGGCTGCATCCGTAACGCCCGGAGTCGTCAATGCAGAACCCGACCTCCTCGACCTCTACCTCGCGGAGCATGGCGTAGACACGCCGACTCTCCGCTTCCCTGGCAATGCCCTCAAGCATCGCAGGGCTGATATACGCTTCCTCCCGCACCCCCGCAAGCCGCTCAGCTACCAGTTGGTAGAGGTATCCCTCCGCTTGCTTAGACGGGGATCCATTCGATGTCACGATCTTATTGAAGTTGGAAGCTGTGGGAATGCCCCTACGCGCCTCGTACCACTCCAAGGAGCGTTGAGGGACACGGATGATCTTCATGCTGTCCCCTTCTTCAGAAGCTCGGTGAACCGCTCGTAAACACGACCGGCCCCGGCCTCACCGCAATCAGCGATGATCGCGGCCTTGTTGGTCGGCCACCACTTCTTGAAGTCATCGCCTGATGCAGCCTCCTCGCACTTGGCGATCCAGTCAGCGGTCTTCTCCCGTGTCCCGTTGGGAAGGAATTCGAACGGAACGTTGTATTTGGACCCATCCCACTGATCCATGTACACCGCCGCACCGAATCCCAAGACCTTGAACGCTACGGAAAGCGCGTCTGTTACGGCCATTTTGTATGCCTCGTCTGAGGTATACAGGCCGGCCTTCTCCTTAGCGACCAGCATTGATCCGCCGATCCCAGGAACTGGATCTGACCAACTTCCGTCCTCAGTCCGATACCGGAGGCTAATCTGGGCGATCACGACGATCTGTCCGTCCGCCCCGTCCACTGTCTTGAGGTCGGTAATCTCGTATTTCCACCCGATACCGCACGGCCCCCATAACTCCGTCGCGGCGCGATACCGCCACTGAGGGCTGATATCGGTCTTTCCAACCAGTCGCCCTGCTAGAATCGGCTTCAACACCGACGACGGCGGCTGCGCTACCTCATCCCATATCCTGAGATTGCTCTGTTCCTTTTCCATTCGAAACCTCCTCCGTGCTTGTTATAACGTACTGACGGATTGCGCGCCGGATGAATTCCGTCCGCTGACCCTTAGGCAAACCTTCTAGGATCTGAATTACGTCCGCGTCCTCGTCGACTCGCAAAGTCAACGGGAGCTGGACGGTTAGCTTTGCCATCCCATCACCTCCTAACCGTATTATACCCTATAGCCCGTAGGAAGTCAAGAGGTGAGGGGCGGAGGCGGTAACCTGGGCTGGTAGGAGAACAAGAACCTCCGCCCCTCTAGGGCTGGGATAGGACCGCCCGGTAGGGGTGGTCGCTAATTACATACGCCCGCCGGCCCGACCGGAATGTCCCACTCCCCTCGGCACCAGAACCAGTCAACGGGAACTGTGACCGTCCAGGCGCGGGCCTTATCTCCGTCTGTCCAGGTGACGCCGATGTCGCCGGGTCGGTCAACCATGATCCGGAGAACGTTCGACGAGGTTGGCGTGTATCCCGGAATATCTAGGGAGTACCAGCCACTCCCCTGATCAGGTACAGTAATCTCGACCTCAATCCAGTCCGCTTCGGCTGTAGCGGTGATGCGAGCCGTCTGAGACGGCATCGGATCAATTACGTGTGACCCGCATGAGTCCCACGGATACCCCTCCAAGGGATACATCGGTAGAGGGAGGCCAGATATAGGCTCAATAGGGGCCGTCCAGCCCGGAAACCAGACACACGAGTTGTCATACACAGGTGTACCCCGCCCCGGCCAGAAGACAGTATCTTCAGTGTCCTTCTCAGCCAACTTGATGTGAACCTCTCGGATCCTCCAGCGAGAGTCGTCAGAGAGTCCCGTCGGATTCCCGTAGGAGTCCCGCCCCGTTGAGAAGATCAGCTCTTCTTTATTACCCGGTTGGACGTACCAATCATCCCCTGATCCCACCAGAGGGCGATAGATGACCCCCTCATCACTCGCCAGCTTGATCAGAGGCTCAGTATCGATAACGTTGGACACGCACCCAGAAAGGGCACCCAACACAATGATAATCAGGACCTGTTTTAGGCCGCGATAGAAGCACGTTCTCATATCCCACCCCTTTTTGCTGAGAGGTACCGGGGGAGGCTGACTAGACCTCCCCCGGCTAACCGTGCAGTCTGCATGCACGGAAGGAGGTTAAACGTTGGTCCGAGACTAGGGACCATCCTACCCTTGATCACCAAGCCGGAACCGCATATACGGCCACGGCTCCAGGTAACCCGCTCCATGACTATCATAGGTTAGATCCGCGCCTACCCAGAACCGGAACCAGTCAGTCACATACGCCGCGAACTCAACCGTCGAATCCCAGTAGTCAAACGGCGAAGTGACATACGGCCAATCGGACCAATCGGTTGTGAATCCCAGTTTCGATGAGAGTGACAGACCGACATAGCTCCATCGCAGATCGAGGTTCAGACCAACGAATGGTGCACCTGGGATGACCCAAATATCATCAATCCCAAAATGCAGATCCCCACTCACTGAGATTTCACCAAACTGTTGCTCACCACCGCAAGGCGTCTCCTTGGGACACGGGTACTCATAGACCTGACTCAACGAAAACGCCCATCCGATGCTTACCGTCCCGACTCCAACATCAGTTTCATCCGGTAGGATGTACTGGTCGTACTCAAAGTACGGCGCAGAAGCGGCTCCTACCGCCAACATCGCCAAAGCCACAAGTAGAGCTAGAGCTTTCTTCATTTCTGCCTCCTTTTACGATAATTCGCTGATGATCGTATCGGCGATCATGCTAAGCGCGTCAGATAGGACATTGACCAGTTGATCGTCCCATGTTGGGTCCGTGCTTTGAGCCAGTGCGTCGAGGCGGTTTAGAACGCGGGCCAACTGTTCCTTGATCGCCTGAACCTTATCCACCACTTCTCCTTCACCGCGAGCGATTATGTAGATCTTCCTCGCGGCGAAGACTGCCGTGATGATGGCGTTGATTGACGCCAAGATTGTCCTCATACTCCACCTCCTCAGTGGGTATTATACCTCCTCACTTCTCACCGTTCCGATTCTCAAAGAACCGCTGCATAAGTCGGGCGGCATCTAAACCCCCTTCTGTTGCCCAATACCCTATGTTGAGGACCTTGAGAAACCCCACAATCTCATCCCCCTTGACATGGGATGTGAACACCAGGGTCAAGAGGACGATATTCCCGACCAGGTATGCGTAGAACTTCTTTGAGGCGATCTTCGCCCGCGCACCCCCAAACGCATTTTTCGCAATCTCCTTCACCACTTCGGTAGACATGATGTCTTCTCACCTACCTTGAAAAACGGCGTCAGCACCGATAGCCGTCGCTTAACTCCCTGGCCTACATCCACATCGAAGAAGACGTTGGCGTAGTAGTACTGCCCTAGATCGAGAGGACGCGGCGTTGGGATACTAATTGTGTACACCTGACGCCCTGCCTGAAGTATGCCGTCATTACTTATACTGAACAGCTCATTGATCCCATCATCCTTTCGATAGACGCTGATCATCACCTTGACCGGGTAGTCGTCCCGCACCCACCGATCAATCTCGATGATTAACGTATCGGGCATTGCCTCGACGACTAGATCCTTAATCTGGACATAGTAATCTGATGGTAGCAGTTCGCGCATTACCATCGGCCCAAAGTGCCCGATTAAAACCATCAACCCCGCCATGAGGACCGCACCAATGATATTGTCAACCTTCTTTTTTAGTACCCCCATTTTGCCTTCCCTTAAACGGATTGAACCCAAACAGCCAACCCGTTACTCCGCCGACCAAAAGATGGACCTGCCAAGGGGCGGAATAGCTCGGGATGACCGCATCTGCTATTGTAGCGACCGCCCACACCAGCACGATGACAAGCCCGACGATCTGTCTCGTTGAGTTGCCTCGTACGTAGACTAGACCCCTTGCAAACCATCCGCTCGCAAAACCTCCCGCGAAGATCCCCAATGCTATCAATGTCTCTTTCAATTGCGCTGCACCTTCCACTCCCGCTCATCGGCGGTCACCTCAGCTAGGCCGAGTCTTTCCAGACGCCTCCGATTACAGATTTGATTTCCTTGACGTACTTCCATACGCCGCCTACAACTGCGTAGATTGCTTCAACTGACTTCCACTCATCGCCTACCTGGACCTTGGGATATGCTGGAGAAGTCCGCTCGGCATACTGAATCTCAAGGTAGGGCTTGTTGCTACTAGCATCTGCCGAATTCAAGTAGGCATACGAAACATAGGCACCAATAGTCCCTTTATAAACCATGAATTTGGTAAGCCCACTGCGGTTAAGCTCTGTATGCGGAATATCGAATGATATCCAGCACGGCACGTCGGACTCGTAGATCTGCTCGGTTTCATCTAGTTTAGTATATAGAGATATATCGAAATCATCGAGACTGAGGTCAGGGGAGCCATTGGTCTCGCTAGGATAGTCTGGTTGCCCGCTAGCAACCCTGATTATAGGGGCAGCCCCTGGCTCATATTGGACATAATTAACGTATAGCCATAGCTTAACGCTTATGATATCGGCGTCGCTTGGGATCCCAGTGGTTTGGTCATCTGTATCAAAGTAGACGTAACTCCGTTGTATAGCCACGGAGTGCTTTCCTTGCCCTGAACTATATGCACAATAGCTATAGACCTTAAGATTTGTATCTGTTGTATCCTTCGACGTCGCTGGGGTAGGTGTAAGTGGGCAAGAATCATAGATATAGCCAGAAAAGTAGTAAAGATAGCCGTCTCCTGACTCACCAGTGACATTGGTACTTTGTTGGGTTCCAGTCCGCATTAGCACAAGCCCCCCATAGGCCACATGCCCTCCATCATCTGTAGTTTGAGCATACGCGCGGCAGAAATAAGTTGAATCGGCAGTTAAACCGGTCACTTCTGACGTGAATTGCCCTTCTACTCCAGTTCCTTCCTGTGTGTAGCCCTCCGCCGTTGTCGGATCAGATGGAGTCCCTGGATCTGCCTCAAGGGCATAGATCACACCATGTTGAGTGATCGTGTAGCCGTTGTCCTCGACGATCGTCCCCCGGCATGTTGCCGATGTAACGAGGACCCGATCAGGATTCTGAGTAGTCACAGTAAAACCAAGAGGGGCTGCTGTGGTCGTGAAATCAACTGCATCGCCGTAAGCCGTCCCGTACTCAGTCGTCGCGTAGGCTCTGTAGTAGTACGTCTTTTCAGGGGTGAGGGCGGTAATGCTGGCTGAGAAGACGCCGCCGGAAAGGTTCGTGCTAACGACCTTGTTGTCCGCTGAAGCTAGATCAACCGGATCAGACCCGTCATCGTTCCAGATGAACCCATACTCACTGAGGCTGCCATCACCGACATCCGAGATGCTTCCATTACCTGTGGCGTAACTGGACCCTATCCCAGTTGCCGCATCGGTCCCGACCGTCGCCTTCTCCCCGTATGTCACCTCAAGGACAGGCCGGTAACCCACGCCTTTATCGGCAGAGTAGAAGTCAACTAGCATATAGAGGTTCGGGAGCGTTGGTGAGACATCCTGTTCCGTCCGCAAGCAGAACGCTGTCTTGCCGGTGAGATTGATCCAACTGTATCCCGTTGCGTTCAGCGTGAATATCTGATAGCCCGACTGTCCGGTGTAGACCGTGATGTCGTCTGCGCCACCTGAAGCATAATGGTTTAAGTTAAAATCTGAATAGGAAAGAGGGTCAGAAGGGCGATCGCTTGCATGGAAGAGGATTACCTTAATCCCTGTCGAGAGAAGGGTGAGATTCCCAACCAGGTAGATCTTTAGGGTCGCCGCCGTTATCGTCGCGTTATCCGGTAAGGACGACGTATCGAAATACAGGAAACCTCGATAGAAACGATACTTATCAGCAACGTTGTACTCTAATCCGATCCGTATCGTCTCGGCAGTTGTATCTTTTTCATCGGCGGATGTCGCCTCCCGCGCTTCCGAAAAATGAGCATCGGTCTTGGCGTAGAGATAACCGTCACCCGTCTCACCGTAAAACGTCGCGTTAGGCATACTTTATAAACAGCGTCCCTTCTGGGTAGTTGCTCGCTGTAGGAGCTGCACCCGTCCCGAATACCACGTTGACCACATATCCCGTTGCACCCGTCGGATCGTGGTCACCAACCCGTAACGTTCCCGTCACCACCGAGCCACCGCCCAGTCTCGCCGGACCGCTGACCCAAGCATCCCAGGAGCCACCAGGATCCGTCTCAGACCCGACTACTAGATCCTGTGTGACGTACACTTCATCATGCTTCAACCACGCACCGCTCGCCGCTACCGACGAGAGGTAGGCTAGCCGGTTCGTCGCGCCGGCCCCGTTAGCGTTCCACACCTCTATCCCTGTATCTCGTATAGTCGCTCTCTTTTTGTTGGCCGCGTCATAGGCGTAAAGCTCATCGACATCCGCCCCGGACGTGCCCGGTATCTCGATTCTCTTGCCGCTAGAGGATGTCTTGAACGTCGCGGCAAGGACCATCTGCGGGATTGTTGGATCGAAGTCGAGGTAGGTTCCATTCGGCCCGATCTGCACGACGCCCCCCGATGTCGCGTAGAAACCCGGACTGGAGGCTCCGCCCATTGTGAAAGTGCCACTCGCTAAGGAGAGTTGTGTCCCTGCCCCGGTCGACCAATCGTTACTCTGTAGCACACTTGCAACGATTGTCCCGCCGGAGATTTGAAGGACCCCGCTGTCATAGCTGAAGACCGGATTCCCCGAACCTCCAAACTTGATCGAGTCGTTGGCAAGATCGATCTTTGATCCCGTAGCATCGCCCCAATCGCTGCTCTGCAAGGTGCTTGCGATGATCGTCCCACCCGAAATCTGAAGGACCCCTGAATCATAGCTCAATACCGGATTCCCTGAGCCGCCAAAGTAGATAGTATCGGCGTCAAGGTCAATCTTGGAGCCTGTGTTCTCTCCCCAGTCACTGCTCTGGAGGACGCTAGCGATGATTGTCCCACCTGAAATCCGAAGGACTCCGCTATCGTAACTGAACGAAGGATTCCCTGATCCTCCGAATTTAATCGTCTCGTTGTACAGGTCAATCTTTGCCCCTGTTGCGTCCCCCCAATCCTCAGTCCGAAAGGCTCCGCCGATGAATTCCTGGGCATACATGGCGTACTCAGCAATCATGTACTGGGCTGAGATTGTGTTGCCTGTTAGGTTGCTTTGATCCGGCTCAGAGGGGTTGTACCCCGCTCCTCCGTTATCGGCTACCGTTCCTGTAGTCTCATTCCCATCCTCATCAAGAACGGAGACTTTGTACTTATAGCTCGTCCCAGTCGAGAGGAAGTTATGCAACATCCCGATACGGTCCTTCCCCATCTCGGTCCAGCTATCTGACCAATTCCCCGTAGCACCGGAGGCGTCATAGTAGAATCTGTAAGCATCCCACAGCACCCAGTCAGGAGAAGGCGGCATTGCTGCAATGTAGATCATTCCCCGCCCGACAAGGACCTGACTGATATTCCCACTCGCACCGGTTAGGTCGTTAACGAAGGCCGTGACCCCTGTCCCCGGAGGACCGGTCGGGCCTGTAGGACCCGTTGGCCCAGACTCTCCCGTTGGACCTGTCGGTCCTGATTCTCCCGTTGGTCCTGTTGGCCCAGACTCTCCCGGCGGACCTGTGGGGCCGGTAGGACCCGCCTGTGTCGTGGCCGTCGCATTGACTTCTGTGCTTTTCGCTGACTCTTGCTCATCTGTATCAACGGCCGTGACCACGAAGTACCACGGCCCTAGGTTTGTCTGGCCTGTCGTGTAGTGATAGTCGAGCGACTTGATCGCTACGTATCCATCGTAAGACGCTGGATTGTCAGGATCGATCCCGCTTGAGGAAGAGTAGTAGATCCGATACTCCAGGATCGCCCCTTGAGGGAGGGCTTCTCCGTCGGCTCGCTTTGTCGGCCGTGACCAAGAGACGACGATCTTCTGCAGCGCGGGAGTGGCAGCAACATCACTAGGAGGCATCGGAGCCGCAGGGCGTACAGGCAGTTTAGCGGCGACTGGATCAGACCATTCGGTGACCCCACGCACACCTATGAATCGGCCTCGTACTGTTCCTCGCGTCTTCTCGGTCAACCGTTCAACGCCTCCAGGATCTTCTTCACTATCGCCCACAATGCAGCGACCGTCTCAGGACGTTCGCTTTTCAATTCCTTCAACTCCTCCAGAGAGGCTTTGCGCTTCGCTGCCTTGATTTTCGCAGGCGTAAGGTCAATTATCTTCGGCATTAAGTTCCTCCTTCTTCGCCCGCCCCTCCGCGATCTTCTCAGTCGCAATTGTGTTGAACTCATCGAACTCCGGGAGAGGCTCAAGGCCGATAGCATTGAGAATCGCCGCGATCTGAGCGCGGTTCCGCCCGACTTGTTCCTCGACCCCGGCGAACGGATGGATCGTCTCGTCAATCGCCCTGCCCGTGTCGCGGTCGATCAAGGCGGCTTTCTCTTCGGGTGTATACTGCTTGAGATCATTGAGCGTGCCGATGAGTTGCGGCGGGTCCCCCTGATACAAGTGGGAAACGTCTTGCTCTGGAATCTCATGATATTCAAGGATTCGCATGTTGTGTATCGCTGGATTGAACCTCCCCCGCGATATTAAGTGTAGCTTCTCAGTATCTTTATATACCAGTGCCCACATTTCTCCCCCCTTTTATGAAATGTAAACCGGATCGCTCGTTCCGGTAGGATCGTAATTCGTGGTGCAGTTAACATATGTCATGGCAGAGCCATTCTTAACGACCGCTCCGTTCTGCGCATCAATCCCGAACGCCAAGTCCTTATAATAGTTAGGATATGAGGGGTGCAGCGAGACAAAACAGGCATTGTCCATATATTCTCCCGTCCCCACTCCGGACGAAGCCGCAACGAACAGATTGTAACGCTCAGTCGCCGATGATTTCTCTCGTATGTAAATGCCCTTGCTGTCTACCTTGAAATA
>Ga0190334_1000933_pt1 | contig 13143 bp, 6 predicted proteins | sample 48720478_MG_FD_161270 | JGI IMG/M metagenome (GOLD analysis project Ga0190334, IMG submission 161270) | Hydrothermal vent sediment bacterial communities from Southern Trench, Guaymas Basin, Mexico - 4872-04-7-8_MG | ecosystem: Environmental > Aquatic > Marine > Hydrothermal vents > Sediment ...
ACAAGCGAACAAACTTTTGGAATCGATGCCTGTTACTTCAAAAGCTCTTCCACAATTAGGAACAATAGGACTTTTAAAATTGATAAATGACCATGATATGCTACCCCACAAAAATTTTCAGGATGCTTATCATAAACCTGAAAATATTGAAAAAATCAGCGGCGAACTATTAAGAAAAAAAATCCTGCTTTCCAAAAGAGGATGTTTTAATTGCACTATAACATGTACCAGAAAAACAAGAGTAGGCGAAAAAGTAGGAGAAGGACCTGAGTATGAGACAACAGCTCTTATGGGAGCAAATCTTGATATTTATGAGCTTGAGGAAATTGCGATTGCTAACTATATTTGCAATAACTATGGGATGGATACAATCTCTTTTGGAAATACGGTCGGACTTGCCATGGAGCTTTTTGAAAAAGGATATTTATCAAGAAAAGATACAGGCGGAATTGACTTAAGATTCGGGAAAAATGAAATCTTACAAAAACTTGCAAAAATGACTGCTCTTAATGAGGGATTTGGGAAATTCATAGGAGAGGGAGCAAAAAGGCTTTCTGAAAGGTTCGGAGTTTCTGCACTTGCTATGGTTGTTAAAGGACTTGAACTTCCGGGGTACGAGCCAAGAGCATCTTACACCCAAGCTCTCGGGTATGCTACATCACCGAGAGGAGGATGCCATCTTAAAGGAGGGTATCTTGTTACTTTAGGGTTTTTCGGAGGTTCAAGAGAGGTTAACAGATTTTTAATAGATACTGCAGCAGGGCATGTAGTAAATGAACAAGATTCAGGTTGTGTCGCCGATACTCTCGGAATATGCAGATTTTCTTTCTATGGATTCGGAGAAAATGAGCTTGCAAGAATTTACACAGGATACACGGGAATTGAAATAACCCCCGAAGAATTAAAATTCAAAGCACAGATGATTCAAAATCTTGAAAGAAGATTCAATATTCAAGCAGGATTTACAAAAAAGGATGATACACTTCCTCAAAGAATGTTTAATGAAGAAATCATGATAGCTGGGGAGCCAAGAGCAATTGATAAAGAAAGCCAGTTTGAAAAAATGCTAAAAAAATACTATGAAATCAGAGGATGGGATGAAAATGGATATCCAAAGGATTAAAAAAATAAAACTAGATATGATAAAAGTAGGAAGAGCAATGTTGGATCTCGGCCTTCAGAACACGCACAGCGGAAATATTTCTGTAAGAGAAGGAGATAATCTTTTGATAACAAAAACAGGTTCAATGAAAGGCCATCTTGAAGAAAGAGATATAGTTCTTCCCGGACTTTTTGAACCTGAGTACGGACTATTTCAAGCATCCTCAGAAACAGGAACTCATAGAGAGATATTAAAATACGCCGGCTCGGCAATCCATGCCCATTCATTGCCCGCCACTCTTTTATCCTACCTAATGGATGAAGTTAAACCTTTAGATTTTTTAGGATCAAAATATCTTGGGAATTTCCCCGTTGTGGAATTCAAGCATGCGGTTGGCTCCAAGGAAATGGAAGATAATATCCCTATAATTCTCAAAGAGAAGACAGCTATGATAGTAAAAACGCACGGTCCTTTTGTAAGAGGGAAAAATGTTTATGATGCTTTTTTTAAACTAAATATATTAGATTACACCTCAGAAATTCTACTTCACTTGAATTTATTAGAAACAGATTCAAATAAAATTTCGGAGTTACAATACCCCGGAGCCAAAAATTATTTTCCTCCAACAGGAGAAAAAGAGACAAAGGATAAAGAACTATTAAGACAATTTAAAAAAACAGCTTATGATCTTTTTTATCTTAAAATCAGTCCTTTTCACACAGGGTCCTTAAGCGTTGAAGACGGGAATGAAATGCTCTATTCTTCAAGATTATCAACTCCTAATTATATTGAGTTTGATATCAAAAAAATAAACATAAAAAAACCTTCTAAGGATTTTTTTATAAATCTGCACAGTGCAGTATATAATTATACAACTTCTAAATCCGCAATATTTTCACACTCTCCCTTTGGAATGATTCAAGGGATAAAAGCATTGGTTGAAGGAAAAGATAGAATCATTCCAATTGATGCAGAAGGAAGTTATTTATATCCAGCCATTCCAGTACTTTTTCCTAATGAAAATATAAAGAAAATTGTGGAGACAGCTGCAAAATATAAAATAGTAATAATAGCAGGTCTGGGAGCTCTCTCTGTAGGGCATACACCCGGCCATTCAATTCATCATAATTCATCTCTAAGAAATATAGCCTATTTAAAAACAAAATTACAAATTATGGAAAAATTGGGAAATATTAAAAGTGAAAAATTCTATGAGAATAAAAAAGTAGAGAACTGGTAGTTTAATCAATCTCTGCTTTCCTTCTTATTATTCTGAAAGTTCAGGGAAATAAAATGGTATTCTCACAGGAGTAATTTATGCATTAATAATACATGTGATTTTTTATATAGCCTGAAGTAAAAGATTATCTTCACATCTTTAAAGCCTCAATAGAACCCAAAAGCAAGAAAAATACACCCTACCCCATTACATTCGATAATCTCTTTATAAAGATACCTATTACCTACTTTTTTCAACTTAAAACTTAACCTCTTTCTCAAAAATAGTAGAGCTTTCTCCAATAAGATCTCTGACTGTAATATATAGTTTGAAATTTCCATTCAAATAAACCGGTGGAAGTTTAATACTGATTGACTTTTTAACACTATTGAGAAGATTACCAGTTTTATAAGCAAGTTTTCCCGTTTTATCAAAAGCTAAAACACTCACTTTTAAAACACCAAAAGTTTTGCCCCCTTTCTTCACCATTTTAAAATTTGAAATTGAGAAACCTATTTGCTTCTTATTCGTCGTGAAATTTTCTATCTTTACCATTTTTCTCTTAAGGATAAAAAGATTTTTTATAAAATTCTTTTTGTATTCATCAGGATAATAATAATGGAAGCTTTTATTTAAAGCTTTCAATTTAATTTTTAGGTCCTTTACTTTTCTAATTTTTAAAGATATTAAATAATATAAATCCTCGTGATTTACTATTTTGTCTAAGGCTTTTATAAGATTATCGGTCGTCTCAACGCTTCCTCCTGTCTTTAGAGAAACCTCTCTTAAAAGCTTTTCCATATCAGGCGAAATATTACTATATTCACTTTCGCTTTTGTTTTTCATTTTATTATTAAAAAAAACTAAATCGAATACAATATTATTTGACAAAAGGAGATTAGTCAATGATTTAAGGGGAAAACTTGAAGAAAGTAAAAATGATTTTTTTAAATTGCTTATTCCATTTGAAATCATGGCTGCTCTTATTTGATCCTCTTCTTCCACCGCAGAAGACACAAAATTATACATTTCTCTCATAATTTTTTGAACATCCTCATAAAGAGGAATAATTTGCCTATGCTGAAAACTTATTAAGTACTTGTCTCCTTCCTTGTTTGCAAGTAAATTGCAAATAAGTTGATATTTTCTCATATCAGGGTAAACATATCTTACTTTGTAAATTTCCCATTCTTTCTGGTATCGTTCTATAAAATTTGTACATCCTTCTTTATCAGGAGTAAATTGTTTTATAATCTTTTTAAACTTCCTATAATAACTTTTCGTCTCAGCTTCAAATCTAATAGTATCTCCTTTTACTACTTTTTTCACTTTGCTTTTCAAATAAGCTTTTGAATTATAATGAAAAAAAACGTAGATTTTCTCTCTCGTAGCTACTAAAAAAGGTTCATCAATAAGAATATTATCCACAAAATAATCTATTACTTCTTCAACATCCTTATAGTAATTAAAAATATTAAAATCCAGTATAAAATATTTTAATGGTGCATCCTTCTTACTAATACTTCTTAACTTTTGATCCAACCAAAATGAATTTTCTTTTTCCCCATTAATCATCAACATGAAACTATCTCTTTTGATATCTTTTACAAAATGGGAACCATTATAAACTCTTAAAGGTATCTTCAAAATCCCTTCTCCTGAATAAAGTGGAATAATTACTAACACAACTATTAATAAACAGAAAATTTTTTTTCTCATTTACTTCCCTCTTTACAAAATATTTAAATAATTAATTTTTCCACATTCTTTTCAAATTATCTTAAAATCAATCTCTACCTTTCCTTTCTTTCTACTGTTTTTATCAAGAAGATCTATTTTTAATGTATAATTTCCAGGTTCAAGAGGTCTTTTATCCTTCTTCAAAAATTCAAGAATCTGATAAAAATAGGGATTTTTCATTGTAATGGGCTTAAACTTTAAAACAGCCTTTCCATCTTTCAATACAGAAAGTTTTGCTTCAACATTCCACTGAGGTTGATTGCTCCCTCTTATCAAAATCGGAGTAGTCCCTAAAACATAGAAAGCAAGAATAGGTTTATCAGTTCCTTTAAATGCTGCCTTTCCTATATAAGGATAAAAAATAAGTTTCACAGGACCAATTTCATAAGAATTTTTATCAACAGTAAAAAGTTTGTTCTCTTTAACAAGTTGTTTAACTGCTTTGTAAAAAACAGGCTCGGAAGTTAAAAGTTTGCTTCTTTTCTTCATAAGAGCTCTAACAGTAAGATCAGGAACATTTATCTTCATAATCTTACTTCCAACAACCTTTTTATAGACAGCATCTGCAATTACCACATAAAATTCATAATCGCCAGGCTCAAGAATTACTCCAAAAGAGTAAAATTCAAGGGGTTTTTCATCATAGGGAATAGGTGCTTTATATTTCTGGACAAGTTTTCCATCCTTAAATATTCTCACATAAAAAGCATGAAATGTCCTTGGCATAATCTCTTCAAGTTTCGGAGGCTCCCACTTAATCTTATTTTCTTCCTTTTTAATCTTTTTGTTTTGTTTTGCAATAATCTCTTTTTTCCTTGTAACAGCCTGATTGTACTTTGTTTCGATTTCAGACTTTATTCTTTTGACATCCTGTTCTAAATCAGCTTTAAAAGCTATATTTACATAAACATTTGATTGAAATGACCAGAAAAAAGATTTAATATACTTAACACCAAATATGTTGTTTTCCTTTTTCTCTTTTAAAATTTTAGAAAATTCCTTTTCAACTATTTTATTAAGCATATTTTTATTTTTTTCAGCACCCCCTACTTCAGCATTTAAAAGAAAAAAACATATTAACAGTGTAAATAATAAAATTAAAATTTTCTTCATCATTTTCCTCCTTTAATTTTTCAATTATAACAAACTTCTAATTAATAAAAAAGTTTTTTATATCTTTTAAATTTTCAAAACATAGGCCTATTTAGTTTTATCAATTGCTCACCTTTAAGTCTTTATCATTTAAAAGTTCAGATAAAACCTTTTTTATTTTTACCTGCTTTTTATTCAAAAATAAAGATGCTCGGAAAGCTTTTATAGCATCTTTTTTCCTTCCTACTTTCAAGTAGGAATAACCTATAAGATTTATTATATTATAATCGCTGTCATAAACTTTGTTTGCTTCCAAAAGATTTTGTAAGGCTTCCTTATATTTCCCCATACCAAAATAGCTTTTTCCCAGGACAGAAAAATAATCAAATTTGTATTTTTCATTATCTTTAATTTTTTCAATAACCATCCTTGCCTTATTAAAATTTTTTCTAATTATTAGAAAATTGGCATATTTTATTATTCCTTCACTAAATTCACTATTTGACTTAAATCCTAAATCATAATACCTTTCTGCTTTATCATATAAGGAAAGAGACTGATATTGCGCTCCTAACCAATAATGATAAATAAATCTTTTTTTCTTATCAATCACTTTATAAGTTTCAATAGGGTGGTTAATATTTGAAATCGGTGCTACATAGAAATAATTTTCTTTAATAGCTAAAGGAATCTTAAGTTTTTTTGGGAAAACACTAATTTTTACATCATAATAGCCCGGTTTTAATTTTTCATCTAACTTTATTAAAAAATAATTAATTCTATTATTTTTATCTTCAATATTTTCATATTTTTTTTCGTAATTTCCATATGTTTCTCTTTCTTTTATTGTAAGTATTAGTTTTATGTTTTCCTTTAAATTTTCTGACTTATAATAACCATATAAAATAAAAACTGAATCATCTGGAGAAAACCGCCTTTTAGGGTCTACCATCACATTATACCCATTAAAGTTAAATGGTTTTAGCAGAGCTGAAAAATTCTTTTTAGGCCTTACATGTGTAACATATGGACCAAAAATATGAATACTTTCATTGATTCCTCTTATTAAGACATCCTTTTCTACATAAGTGAATTCGGATTTTACAGAATTCTGAAGCAAAACACAAAGTTTAAATTTACCTTCAGGCGCAGGAAAAAAATCTTCTATAGAAATTCCTTGTGCCTTGACATAGCTTTCTAAATCCTTCTCACTATAATAAAAAGAGTAATTCTTTGAATACTGAAAAATTATCTTATTATCTTTTCTCAAAGAGACATCCAATCTAAAGGCAAAAAAATATTTGTCTTTTTCAGGAGAATAACTTACGGAAATTTTATTAGGTTTTATAGAAAAATGAACAAAATTAATTTTCATCTCAGGTTCATACTTCACCTCATAATAAAAATCATTTTTTATAAAAGTTGTATTTTCATCTACTTTAACAATCCCCTTCAATTTAATATAATTCCTTGCATATTGAACATCAATCATCTTTTCGGGAACTTCCTTTATCTTACTTAATAATATTGTGCTTCTTGGTGACATATATAAGGACCGAGTAACCCCCCCGTGCTCGGGAATTAATGAAAATGCAATAGGGGCAATAGACGGCAAGAGCTCTTCTAATCTATTGTATATTAACGCAGGTTGTGTTCTATCAAGTCCCATTCTATCTTCTAAAAGACTTAAAGGACCATCTACATTTGGATCATAAAGTTTAAATTCACCAGCTCCTAATTTTTGGTAAAAAACGATATAAAAAAAAGGAGGTAATCCCCATTCTTTCTTACCATAATAACTCCACACTTTAATAGGGTATAAACCCGGGACATTTATATAATTATGCCTTGAAACGGGAGGTCCAAGTATAATATATATCATCCCCCTATCCGTTCTCCACCCCGGCTTTCCCGAGCCATACTTAAAATATTTATTAGCATAATTAAACCGCTTAATAAGCTCTTCCTTAAATTCATTTTCAGGGGTTCCTGGAGTTGGGTCCCTTTGTTTCCAAAAAAGTTTTATGAAAATGTCCCTTTCTCTGTTATTTTTTAGCTTAAAGAAGATTTCCTTTTCCTCCCTGGTTATTATATAATGAACAAGCTCAAGCCATTTTTTATATTTTTCGTTTAAACTGTTAATGCTAACTTCATCTTTCTTATTACCAACAGATGGTTTAAGAATAAGTTCAGAAAAGGACAAATTGCTTATAATTATAAAAAACAACAAAAAAAAATATTTGCTTTTGATTTTCATTCTTTTACTACTTTTGTAACAAAAACTCTAATTATTATTACCTTTTTCTAACGCGTCAATAATCTGTTTTGCAAGATTAGCTTTGTCAGAGTTAGGATTTAATTCGATAAATTTTTTCAGCATTTCTATAGCTTCTTTCTGCTTATTTAAACTTGTATAGCACATACCCATTTGATAATAAGCATCAGCATATTCAGAATGTATCTTAATTATTCTTTGAAAATATTCAATTGCTTTCTCAGGTTTACCCATATTATAGTAAATACTACCGATATTATATAATACAACAGGTTCATTAATTTCTTCTATTGGAACTTTTGCATAAAAGATGATAGCTTTTTCCGTATTTTTCATATTAATATAAGCATTCCCTATTGAAATTAAAGCTCTCGAAAAATTGGGGTCTCTTTCAAGAACTTTTTTATAATAACTAATTGCTTTTTCATACTCTTCTTTCTGGAAATAACAATTACCTATGTTTATGTTCAAGACATAAGCATCCGGATTTTCAGAAAGTATTTTTTCATATATTTTTTTCGCCTCTTCATACTTCTTTTCTCCGTACAATTTATTGGCTTTGTTAAGATCACTAGATAAATCATCTGTTATCACTAGCCCAGAAATCTTTTCCAACACAGTCTCTATAGTAATAGTTTTTCCATATTCTTTTATCTTAACAGAAATTTTCTTTGGGAGATAGCCTGCTTTGTAGAAATCAACATACCAAACTCCTCCTCTTATAAAAAGAGCTTTCCATTCCCCTCTCTTATCTGTCTTTGTTGTAAAGCCACTATTAGCCTTAACTGAAAACAACTTTACTTCAACTCCTTCAAGAGGATTTTTTTTGTCATCATAAACGAAACCTTTCATTTTTCCCTTTCCTCTATAGGAGGAAAATCCCATGGAAAAACCAATAAGCATTAATAAAAAAAATATACTTATCTTCCTTCTCATCACAACTACCTCCACTTACTTTAGTTAATTAATGAATAATAATAACACATTTCCCTTTTTTTTGCTATATTTTCCTCCCCCCTTCATGAAATATAAAAAGATATTAATGCTTTTAAACAAAAAAAAAGCCTCCTTCCTGTAAGAAGGAGGCTTTTTTTATCTTTTACAGTTTTTTAAAAATTCAACCTAAAACCAAATTGAAAGAGGCCCGGTTTCATCGTCTTAAGTGGAAGTCCTTGTTGCGTTAAGCCTGTTTCCTTCTTAGTAATAGTTTGATTATTTGTAACATTGTAAGCATCTATAGTAATCGCTGCTGTTACTTTATCAGAAATCTTAAACAACTTTTCAAGACCCAGATTAAGGAACCAAACCGCTGGCAATCTGTCATCTCCCAGCTTCTTATTGGGGTCATAAAGTCCAACACCACCGTATTCATTTGCCACATAAGGAAGTACATATCCTTCTCTTGCATTAAAGAAGGCTGTAAATCTAATATCAAAAGGAAGTTCTATCATAGATGTAAGTATAACCTGCCATCTTGCATTCATATATATTCCTGTATATCCTGATGCACTTGCTTCAGGAGCAACAACAGCATCATCATAGTAGCTAAAATTTGTCATATTAAAAGTTTCTTCTTCAGAAAGATGGTTTTTATTTTCCATCCAAACAAAAGAAGCATTCATCATCCATCCATGGGATAATCTTTTGTTCAACTGGAGCATAAGAGAATAGTAATCAGTATAATTTTTCTTATGGTTAGTGTAATATGTTCCATCCGCGCTCGGTCCGATTCTCTTATATATATCCTGTCCGGTTACAGGATCAGTATCTACAACTTTCCACATATCTTTATTTTCAATAGTTATACTACCATCCTCATTAATCCAGTATCCTTTACTCCAAACAGAATTAGTGTTTTTCTTATAAACTCCTCTTAATGCTACGGCAAAATCTGTTAATATTTCTTTTTCAATGCTCACTATAACTTCATCTGTTTTTGGGTAATTAAAATCTTTATCAAACTTTGCGGTTGTAGCATAACCTTGAGGATCATTTTTATTAAATCCTCCATACCACATAAAATAACCCCAGTATGGATTTTGCATCAGGTATGCATCCATTTCTTGGGGTGTAAGAAATTCGATTTCACCAATTTCAGGTACCAAATCTCCATCATCTCTCCAGGGGAAAGCCATCCATCTCCATGCATTTATTCCGCTAGAAGCGTAATCTGCCAAGTTTATTCCCGCAGGTGAAACATATCTTGAATATGAAGCTTTTAAGACTGTTTTACCATCACCCGTAATATCATAGGTTAAAGCAATCCTTGGAGAAAGAGCTGTCCAGGAAACAGGACACTTGACATTTGAAACAGAATAATCACCCAAATAAGGAGCAAGCTTGGGAGCTACCTGGCTTATTGGTGTTCCATAAAACAGAACCTCTTTTGAAAGCATATCAGCAACTGTTCCTGTTTCCTTGTCATACCTGAGTCCGAGTTTCACATTAAGCTTACCAAAACTTATAGTATCCTGAATATAAGCAGTAGTTCTTGTATTTTTAAGGTCACTCCTGTTTCTTGTATCAAATTCCACAACATCCATTGCGGGCTCACCGAGTACAGCATTAAAATACCCGGGGTATAGGTCATTGTAATCAATAAGCCTGTAAAGCCACATTTCGTTTGGAGACCAGACTGTTCGCATTGAATGCGCAAGAAAATACTCACCACCTATCCTTATCTCATGATCTCCTCCAAGAAAACCTTCAAGAAAATAGTTAGCATCCACAGCATAATCATAAGTCGGTCTATCATATTTATCATAATAGTAGTTTCCATAAAGGTAGAATCTTGGATAATAGGTAAACAACATATTAGGTCCACCCATTACTGTATCCAGAGTTTCCGGACCATCAAATTCAGCTCCTTTGGGTCTTAAATAGAATCCTGTTTTATGAATTGCTGTCCTTGCTTCTACTAACAGATTAGAGGTAACATGTTGTATATGAGCTTCCCAAAGATATCCGGGACCTCCCTGATCCCATGTGGATGAGTATTCCTGCTCTGTGGCACCATAGGCAGTTCTTCCCCATTTTTTCTTTTCATTATAATTCAAGCTTGCATCACCCACTGTATTACCATATTGAAAGTTCAACTTTAACATACCTGATTGGATCCATGTGGTATCTTCTTTCTGGGCTTCTGTTCTTGCATGGATATCCTGAATTGCCCATGAACCGTAAAACCAGAAATGATCTTTAATTATAGGACCACCGAAATTAACACCATATTGGTTTAACCTCATGATTCCGGGAGATTTATAACCCATTTCCTCCAATTCTTTAGGAGGCTTAGCTTTCATTTCCCAGTTCTGGTCTTCCGCATATAAATGAAAATCTCCTGAATAATTGTTTCCGGCTCTCCTTGATACAAAGTTAATTTGAACTCCGCCTGTTTGTGCAGTAATATCATTAGCTCCAATTGAAACCTGCATCTCTTCAAAAACATTGGTGTTAAAATAACCCGGCGCACCACCAAGAGCAGCTTGGTCTGTTACATTCGCTCCATCCACATTCCAGGTAGTTTGAGAACTACTAACACCATGACCTACAAATCCTGATTGTTGCCCGGATTCAGAGCCACCGACATCAACTCTGTCCATTAAAATACCGGGAACAGTACTCATTACAGTCCAGGGGTTTCTTGCAGTGGGAAGTGATTGGAGCATTTCTTTTGTAATATTAGCTCCGACCGTTGTACTTTTCACTTCAACTGCTCCAGCAGAGGCAGTGACAACAATCTCCTCAGAAATTTTAGCCATTTTCATGGTAGTGTTAATATCAACCTCATCTCCAACAAGAAGTCTAATACCTTTTTTTACAATAGGCTGAAAACCTTCAAGCTCAAATTTGATCTGATACACACCCGGAGGAAGTTTTAAAAACCTATAATTCCCTTCTTCTGAGGTAACAGTAACCCTCTTTCCGATTTTATTACCTGTTAAGGTAACAGTAACACCAGGAAGAGGAGTTCCATCTGTTGTAACAACCTTTCCTCTTAAATTTGCTGTAGATAATTGTGAATAACCAAAAGCAGAAAGAATTAAAACAGCAACCACTACAGCCAAAAATTTTCTCATACAAACCTCCTTTAAAAAATTAATAATTTACTGTAGCAATTTTTGTGCCATGGCAAAAAGATTGAAGTTACTACATCTACACTTATAAAGCCTGGGAAAAATCCAAAAATTTGGATTTTTTGGTTCAAAAATTTGGATTATACGAATTCAGTTAACTCTTCTCAAAACTCATCCTTTTAATTCATAAAGAATTTTTTCAAATTAAAATTCAAACAATAATTTATCCGTTTTCCTGAAGCATTCTCAAGGTTCATCAAGATCCTTTTTGATAAAAACATTTCACTCAAATTAAAAATATATGCTATAATTAGTTTATGAAAGAAAAAAATTTTATATTAAGAAAAACCATATTAACATTATTAGTCACCTTCTTTCTTTTTCTTCAGCCTCTATCAATATTCTCTAAAGATGCTTCAAAAAATCTTCCACCAAAATACAAAAAATGGCTTAATGAAGAAGTGGTTTACATTATCACACCTATAGAAAAAGAAATATTTCTAAAGCTAAAGACAGACAGAGAAAGAGATTTGTTTATAAAAGCCTTCTGGAAACATCGTGATCCTACTCCCGGCACCGAAAGGAATGAATTTAAAGAAGAGCATTACAGAAGGATAAAATACGCAAACAGATGGTTCGGACATGATTCCCCCACTCCAGGATCGAAAACCGATAGAGGAAGAATATATATCCTATTAGGGAAACCTAATAGTGTGGATAAAATAGAAAGTGATAGTGAATTAAACCCTACAATTATATGGTTTTATCAAGGAAAATCAAATTTGGGTCTGCCCAATGCTTTTAATGTTGTATTTTTTAAAAAATACGGTATGGGAGAATATAAACTATATAGTCCAATAAAAGATGGTCCTCAATCCCTTTTGAAAGACTTCAGGGGCGATCCGACTGATTATTTAAGTGCATATAGAAAAATAATGGATATTGAGCCATCCGTAGCAAAAGTTTCTCTTTCTTTAATTCCGAACGAAACAAAAGATTTCTACAGTCCCTCTATTTCTTCGGAAATTCTTATAAAAGCCAAAATACCTGAAATTCCCAAAAAAATAGTAAATTCTGAGTATGCAAAAAACTTTTTAAAATTCAAAGGTGTAGTAGAAACCGATTATTCTTTAAACTATATTTCAAATAAAAATATTGTCAAGGTTATAAAGGAAAAAAATAATGTTTTCTTTATAAACTACCTGATAAAACCTGAAAGGTTATCTGTTGAAAGTTATGGTTATTACTATAAAACCAAATTCCAAATCATTGGTAACCTATTTTCCAAAGACAACAAACAAATCTATCATTTTGAAAAGATAATCCCCCTGGAAATATCACAAAATGATTATGAAAAAGTAAAACACAAAAATTTTGCAATTCAGGATTTAATACCAGTAACCCCGGGAGAGTATAATCTTACGGTATTATTAAAAAACACTGCTTCAAAGGAGTTCACAAGTTTTGATAAAAATATAATCATTCAACCAAAAACACGAATAAGTGACTTGATTGTAGCAAATAGAAAAAAAGAGGAAACAGAGTCTAGTAAAAAAATTTTCCCTTTTACTTTGAATAACACCAAATTCAGGTTATCTCCCGAAAATGCTTTTACTAACGGGGATAAGCTTTACTTATC
>Ga0190334_1000934_pt1 | contig 13126 bp, 10 predicted proteins | sample 48720478_MG_FD_161270 | JGI IMG/M metagenome (GOLD analysis project Ga0190334, IMG submission 161270) | Hydrothermal vent sediment bacterial communities from Southern Trench, Guaymas Basin, Mexico - 4872-04-7-8_MG | ecosystem: Environmental > Aquatic > Marine > Hydrothermal vents > Sediment ...
TAGTGGGTCTGATGTTGAATTAATAGCAGTTTTGATTGAAACATTATTCTCTCAATTTAATGACATGGATGAATGTCTTAAAGAATTAATTAAAATGCTTGAAGGAGCTTATTCTTTACTCATATTAACTAATGATGGCCATATTTATGCAATCAGAGATCCTACAGGTTGTAAACCGCTTTGTTATGGTATGCTAGAAATTAATGATATGAAATTCTATATTTTTTCTTCTGAATCTTGTTCATTAGATGTTTTAGGAGCAAAGCTAATTGATGATGTTAAACCAGGTGAAATAATTAAAATACATCCTGAAAAAGAAATTCAAAAATTTTTTATAAAGTCAAATGAAAGAGTTGGAGTCTGTCATTTTGAATATGTTTATTTTGCAAGACCGGATTCAATAATAGATGGTATTTCTGTAGGAGAAACCAGATTCAGGTTGGGAATGAACTTGGCTAAGGATGATGATCTAAACATTTCTAATGCTGTAGTTGTCCCTGTTCCAGACTCTGGTAGAAGTGCTGCAATGGGTTATTCTTGGTATTCTGGAATTCCTTATGAAGAAGGTTTGATGAAAAATAGATATATCTGGCAATTAAAGGCAAATCCCAAGGAAAAGTTAAATCCAATAAAATCAGTAGTGAATGGAAAAAACATAATATTAGTCGATGATTCAATTTTAAGCGGAGAAACCATGAAAGATATAATTGGAATGTTAAGAGAAGCAGGAGCTAAATCAATCCATGTTAGAATAAGTTGTCCACCGATCATAAAATCTTGCAAATTAAACGATCTTTTTTCAAATCGAGATTTATTGATTGCTTATCAAACAAAAATTCAAGATTATGATCATTTTAATAATTTAATGCAAGAATATATTGAAGCTGATAGCCTCAAATTTCAAACTATTGAAAGTTTGATTGATGCAATTCAACTAAATGAAAATAGAATTTGCTTGTATTGTCTTAGAGAATTTTGTTTTGTTGATGAGAAAATAGAAAGATAAAAATTTAAAAAATACATGTTCCGTGAGTTATTTAATCTAAAATTTAAATCATAATAAAATTCTAATTTATTTCAACCAAATTAATTTTTTACTCCATAAAAAGGGCGTTTAATTTGAAATAATAAGCAAAAAACCTTCAAAGAATAATATTTTACGATATCTCAACAATTATTTTAAAATCGGTAATTTGAAATATTTCTAATGATTCTCATTATATGTCTATTTTAATTAATTTGGGGATAAAACATGAGAGCTCGTGCATGTATCAAATGTAAAGAATATGTTGTAATACACCCTGATAACCCTCTTAATCAAAATAGAATCAATCTCTTTGAACAAAAACATCATCAGCATACTTTAATTACTGTAGATTTAGACGAAATTAAAGATTCATATACGATATTTAAAAATAATAGTGAAGAGAGTAAATTGGAAGAATTATCTCAATAATAAGCTCCTAAATTTGCAAAAATATTAAAAAATGAGACTTATATTTCAATTGCTTTAAACCTTAAAATTCTCTTAGAGTTATAGTACCACTCTTATCAATGGTAATAAAACTAGGTTTCAATACATGTTGCCACGCACCACTATTAATTAACCTCACTTTTTTATTGTTAATATTTTTAACAATATCATGCTTTTCATGTGAATGTCCATAAATTATGGTGTTAAATTCTTCAGGATCCTTTAAATCCTCCATATACTCAGTTATTTGCTTGATGTAATATTTTTTTCTTAATCTTTTTCTTTCAAATTTTTCTATAATTCGCATGGAAAATTTCATTGTCTTGAAAGTATTCAAATCAATACCCTTTACTTTAGATTTTACTTCATCAAAAGTTAAATTCGAAATTTTTCTACCCCTTCTAATAACCCAATTCCACATGTAGTCCGCCAAATCCTTATAAGCTTGATCAGGAGATTCGAGTAAAATTCTCCAAAAAATTGATACGATATAACGTGTTTCAATACCATCAAATTGGTGTCCATGAGTCAATAAACAAGAAATTTTATTATCTATACTTATATTATCGATTGAAAAAATATCTATTGGTTTTGAATAAAGTGAATCATGTAAAAAAAGCTTTAAATTATTATTATGCGTGTTTTTTAAAATGATGTATTGACAAGTTAATTTTTCTTGAAAAAAATCGTAATTAAAATCATTTTTTTCAAATTTTTTTAATAAAACTCTTTTACTTTCCTCAAAACTATTGAAATATTCATCATTGAAAGGATTTTTATTAACTGGTATCTCATGATTCCCCAATACGTATATTATCTTTAAATCAAGCTCCTTATAAATTCTTGATATTAAACTTAAAATGTCATCATATTTATTCTTAATTGCTGGAAGGGTATCAAAAAGTAAATCTAAGAAATCACCTAATATAAAAATGTATTCTAAGGTTGACCATTGCTTTTCCTCCAAGATTTTAGATAAAAATGATTTAAAAAGGTGTATCTTACTCGTAAAGTTTCCTAAATGAACATCTGAGAAGATTAAAATAATATTATCATTTTCCTTATTACTGCTCATCTTTTTTACTTAATCTTATTAATATCAAATATAAATTCTTATAATTTAAAGGAATTCTAAAATGTTATTAATAGAATCAATAATTTTTATTGGCTTGATTTTTTTTAGCTCATCTTCTTTTATAATCGAACCTTTCCCTGTTCTTACTAAAAACGCGTCAATGCCTACTTTTTGTGCTCCCAAAATATCGGAATAAAGATCATCTCCTATCACTAAAACTTCACTTTTATCAAGATTTAATAATTTTAAAGCTTTCAAAAAGAAATTTCTATCCGGCTTGCCGAATATCTCTGGTTTAACATTAGCTGCATTAGATATTAAATTTACAAAAGCTCCAGTGTCTAAAGTGGGTTCTCCCATAGAATTTAAGAAAAACATATTTCCTTGAGTCCCTAATAATTTAGCACCATTTAACACGCATTTGAAAGCTTCATTTAAGTATTCTACATTCCAATCATCTCTAAAATCTCCAATCACCACAAAATCAGGATTTTCTGTAGAATTAACGAGTTTAAATTGTCTAAATTCCTCTCTTATCTCCTTATTTGATATCAAGTATATTTTTTTATCTTTTTGGGTCAAAAGAAAATTTTTAAGTGCAATTATTGGTGAAAAAATTTCTTTTTCTTCAATATTTAATCCCAAATTTCTTAGATTTTCTGCTACACTCTGAGGAGTTTTACTATCTGTATTTGTCAGATAAAGTATTTTAATCTTATTTTTTTTCAAGAAATTAAGGGTCTCTATAGCACCTTCTATGGGTTTTCCTTTATGTATTATAGTCCCATCAATATCTATCAAAATACCTTTTATGGACTTTGACAAACTTAGTCTCACATCTTAGAATTTTGAAATATATATAATTTAATATTGAAAATAAATAAAATATATAGGAAAAAAGAAAAAGTTCAATGGAAATGGAAAAGCAAGAAAAAGGAAAAAAAATAGTAATTAAGAAGAGGCGATCATTTATTTTTAATAGAAATTATTCTTCCTAAAGATTAACGGGCTTTTTATATCACCTGCATCTTTTTATTTTTTGTGGGATGGGAGACCCATCTCTAGATCATATAATACAAAAATCAACTTATAAATGTTTGGTTTTTATAATTTTTTTAGAAATTTGAGAAAAATTTGAACATTTTTATATCTAATCTTTAAATTCAACTTAATTAGTGTAATGGGTCTAAATAAAAATTATTTAATTAACTATCTCTAAAATGAATTTATAATTTCTTAATAATGCTTAAAATTTTATACTGACATTTTAATAATTAAAGGTTTAATTTTATTAATAAAAAATAAACATGTTTTAAGAAATGAAAATTGCTGTTGATATTGATGGAGTTCTTTTAGATACAATGATAACATTTTGCGAAATTTTTAACGCAAGACATGGTACAAGTTATAAAAAAAGCGATGTTAAAAGGTGGGATTTCTATAAAGATTGGAACATGACAGAAGAAGAAATGTGGGAGATCTTCTATCAAATTTATGCCGATTCCATGTCCATACCATTTATAGATAATGATGCACCAGGAATAATGAAAGAATTAAATAAGAAATATAGAGTTTCTATCGTTTCAGCTAGAGATAATAATTTTAGAAAAGAAATAATTAAAAAATTGGAATACCACGGGATAAAACAAGGCTCTCACTACGAAAAAATAGTTTTGGTCAAGCATAAACCTTATCATCAAAAAATATTTCATCATTATGATATATACATTGATGATAATCCAAATTTAGCCCATCATATCATGAAATTAAAAAATAGGAAATTACTACTCTATGATCAACCCTGGAATAGAGAAATTTTACCAAATAAAAACATAATAAGAGTAAAATTATGGAAAGAGATCTCTATATTTTTTGAGAATTTAGATTAAAGATAAGAAAAAGAGATAATTGTCTTGAAAAACAAAGTATCACTAATCGAGCACTCTGATATCGAATATAGATAAAGATATATAATAGAACTTTATTGTATATTTGAGTTTTTTGATATGAATTTAATCATGATTTTCATGAATTGTTTAAGAAATAACAATTAAATGTGGAGTAAATGGATGAAAATTTTGACCACTTTATGGTTTTTGAGTTATTAGATTCTGGAGAAAGAAGACAATTAGACTTGACAGAACAAGAATTTATAGAAAAAAGAGGAAATGGCTTATTACATCCTAAACAAGTAGTTTTAATAGTGAAAGAAGACCTAAGAAGAATTTATATCTGGAAGGGGAGAGATTCCACAGTACGCAAGAAATTTATTGCTTCAAGAGTCGCTTCTGAACTACAAAATGAACTAATGCGATTTGCGAACTTCCACAGATGTAAAATAGTATCGGTAGATCAGGATGAAGAACCAACTGAATTTTTAAATGCTTTTGGGTTTAAAAGGGATTATTTATCAAATATTGACGCCAACATGGAAGTAATTCGCATAAAAAGGAAAGAAATTAAGGGAGGCCGAACTTTACAATCAAGCGATTTAACACCAGAAAAAAAATTTCCGGTTCAAGAAAAAAATCGAGTTATTTCACAAAAAACCAGCAAGCATTCAAAATTGATATTTAAACAAGAACAAGATAATGTTCCAACCCAAGTGAAACAAAAAAAGGATAATAATATTTATATCATGGACAATTTAGGGCAAAATTTCGTTGAAAGAAAAATGAAGGAAATCTTAAATCTAAAGATTCCTGAAAATTTTTCAAGGAAAGCTATAATCTCATGTAAAGGCATAGTTTTCGAAGAAATTGTGCGAAAAGGTGAAATTTTTGGAGAAGAAATTATAGAAAAGAGTTGGGAACCAATTAAGAATCTCTCAAAAGAAATTTTCGAATTAGAAGGAAGTAAATTAAGAATTCATTATAATAAATCCACCGGTCTTATTGAAGCTATTGAAGTTTTAGAAAAAAAAAAGTTGAAAAAAGAATCTAAAGATAAAGTTGAAAAAAGACCTTTAAAAGAATCTACAATTGATTGTAGTAAATGGACTGTAAAACAATTAAAAGCATTTTGTTCAAAACATGGCATTAAAGTTCCATCATCTTATCGCAAGGCAGATATTATTCGTTTAGTTAAAGAAAACGTTCAAAACTCATTATGACCCTATAATTAAAAGTTTAGAAAAATAATCCTAATATAAAATTTTAATTTCAATCTTTATCATATTTGGATTAATATTTTCCGCTTTTGCTCATTTTTTTCCCTTTTCTTATGATACATCATATTAAATGTATTATTTAAGAAACATAGTCAATAAATTTATATTGGTATTTGTCCTAATTTGAATTATCTTTAAAGATTTAATCTTGGTAATTTGAATGAAAATTCTTTTAATTTATCCTCCGTTTCAAATTGGTGAAGGTATGGGAAAAGTTATGCGAGGACCCCCGCTATCTTTAATGATGCTTGCTGGAGCAATAAAAGATTTAAATCATGAGGTTAAAATATTAGATTTAAATGTTAATTCATCTTTTAATGGAAAGGAATTGGAACAAGAAATTAAGAAATATGATTTAGTTGGAATAACTTGCATGTCTAATACATTTAAAGCAGCATTAAATATTTGTAAAATTGCTAAAAGATATGGGGTTACTACTATTTTAGGTGGATTTCATCCAACCCTTGCCCCAGAAATTATAGAAAAATTCAATGAAATTGATGTGATTGTAAGAGGGGAAGGAGAACTTACTTTTAGAGAACTTGTAAATGGAGTCCCAAAAAAAGAAATATTGGGAATCTCATATAGAGAAAATGGAAAAGTTTATCATAATCCAGACAGACCCCAAATAAAAAACTTAGATGATTTACCATTTCCATCTCATGAACTCCTTCCTAATAAACCATATCATTATTTATGGATTCCGGCATGGGTCTGTGAAACTTCTCGAGGATGTCCTTTCACTTGTAAATTTTGTTGTGTAACACAATTTCATAGAGGAAGATATAGAACAAAATCACCTAAACGTGTTATAAAAGAATTAATGATGGCACCTGAAAGAGCTAAATTGATTTTTTTCGTAGATGATAATTTTACTCTTAACAGTAAGAGAGTAATTAAGATTTGTAAATTATTAAAGAAAACAAAATTATACAAAAAATTCAAATTTGTTTGCCAATCTAGAGTAGATGATATCGCAAACAATCCTAAAATGATAGAAATGATGTCTGATGTAGGTTTTATATGTGTCTTTTTAGGATTTGAAAGTTTCAAGCAAATGTCCTTAAATCACATGAATAAGAATTATACCTTAGATAAAGTTAAAATATGCATAAATTTATGTCATAAAAATGGTATTTTGATATTCGGCTCGTTCATAATAGGTAATATCGGCGAATCGAAAAACGATACATTGAAAACTTTTAAATTAATGAAAGAATTAGAAATCGACTTAATGATGACGAGTCCAATTACCCCTTTTCCAGGTACTCCTTTACATCAAGAAGCCGTAAAAAATGGATGGATTAAAGAAGGTTTTAAATGGGAAGATTGGGATTTAACTCCAGTAATGAAAACTCCAACATTGTCCATTGAAGATATTCATAACCTGGTAAGACAAAGTTATAAGTTCTTTTATAAAGATTTAGGATATTTTCTTTTTGGAAAAAAGATTTTCCGAATCCTCTTCAATCGTAAATTTAGGTGGTATTGGCGATTTGCATGGAATGTATTTACTAATGGAATCTCAAAATTCTTTTTTAAAATATGATTTTTTAATTGATTACAGAACATGATTAATTTTATTTTAGAAAATTTCACTTTAAAAATGCATTTTTTAATTTTAAAATTGGATATTCGATTTCGATATATTTATATAGTATCGCTTCCAATATATTCATACTATTCGATAAAAATATAATGGTGCAATTATTTGTTTTTTGGTAAATATTTTAGTGGTCATCACGGCAAGCGAATAACGGGACTTGAATTACTGGTATTATCAATAGTAAAAAAAAATAATGAGGGAATAACGGGATACGACATAATCCAGAGAATTAACCACGAATTTGGGAACATGTGGAGTGCTTCACCTGGAACAATATATCCCTTACTAAATAGATTGTCTGAAAGAAGTCTTATAAAAATGGACGAAGTTATAGATAAAAACAATAGAAAAAAGAAAATATATTTTATCACTGAAAAAGGGAAAATGGAATTAAAGCAATTAGTTAAAAAGAGCCTTTCTTCTAATCTTGAAGTATTAACCCGCTATTTAAAAATATTAATTGATCCATCCATAACTGATCGACATTTTTTTGAGAGAATCCAAATATTCTACCCATGTTGCTTTCACGACATTTCAACTCTTAAAAGCCAAATTGATACTTCTGATTATTCATTGTCCAATATTAAAAAAATTGAGTCATTATTTGAAAACTTGAAAATTCTGAGAGATAGGACAAAAGTAGAATTAGAAAAAATTGAAGACGAGATCAAAAAAGTTGCAAAAATAATAGAGAATCTTAGAACATTAAGGAAAAAAAATTCACGCGAAATTCCAATAGTAGATGATAGTGATTTTGAAAAGCCTTTTTAAAACAAGTAATTGCACCATCAATTTAAAATAAAAAAGGTGAAATAAGTAGGATGAATAATTTTAAGGCAATTAAATTTCAGCACGGACAAGATTGTTGTACGGCTTTTGTAGAAAATTTTCCAAAGATAGAGCATCTTGTACATATTTTTTTGAAAAACTTTTGTACAGCGGCACGAGATAAAAAGTTCACGCTATACTTTAAAGAAGACCTTGGAAATTCCTATTTGTTCTTAATTCCATTGCCAGGGCGTTTTAAAGACGATGTAAAAGTTTACATTATTAATAATCACATCAACGTGAAAGCTAAAAAAGCAATAATACCTGAAAGAGAGAAATTAAAAAGTGAAAAAACTGTAAGTAAAAGAGGACATTTCTTTTATGATTTTATTCTTGGAGAAGCTGATTTTGATATAGAACTGCCTAGTGATGTAAATAAAGAGGCTATTAAAACTAAATTGGCAAATGGTTTACTGAAAATAACAATAGCTAAAAAAGAGCCAAAAATGGTTGATATTGGAGAAGACAAAAGAAACGACTTAGAACAAGAAAATTCCTAAAAATGGGGTACTTTAGAAACGATAGCGTTCAGCAAAGAGACAAGGTTTTAAAGTATTTATCTAAAGTATCCCTATCATAATAATTTTTTTTTATTATAAAAATATTGATATCATGAGAAATTCATGTATTGATGAGGTTTACGATTTAATGCTAATTTCTCCCATGTTATTCTAAAATATCGATAATTTAGACTTTTTTTATCTTAATGGAAAAAATGATAATTTGAAAAGGAAAAAACAATATTTAGAAAAATTGAAAAATAAGCAATCTCCATTAAAATTAATTATCTATTTTCTTTCTTGATGAATCGTAATTTAAATAAGAACATTTAAAAAATTTTGATAAATAGAGATTTTAAATTTAAATATATCCTCTTCTCTTTTATTTTATTAACTTGAAATAATTTGAAGTGTTTTATCTACGTGTAAATATTGTAAAAAACATGCTGAGGGTTATGGCAAGTGATATCTAAACCCTAATGGATATTCAGAAGAATTATTTTATAAACTGACTTTATTAGACCGTATTTTAGGAAGAAAACCTAAAAAAGTGAGGGATGCTTTAAAAAGTGCTGATTCTGCATGGTATGCATTAAATATTTCAAAACAACTTGATTTAGTTGATTTTGTAAAAAAACCGATTATTGATCCCATTATTAAAATAATTGGAAATTATATTACCATAAAACGCTATTCTGGTCAGGTTGTTCCCTTAGAAGATGCTTTAAAAATCGTGGATTTAAGTTACGATTATGTGGTTTATCCTTGCATGTGTAAAAAATTATTCAGGGGTCATTAAACTTGTTTTGCTTTATCCACATTAATTCTTGAAAAAATAAACCTTATTTTAAAAAAAAATTCAGAAAGATTTGTACTCATGATTCAAAAATTCTATTTATTTAAATTATTTAAAAAAACCATATTAGACGAGTTCTAATTGTATTATTCTCATATTATATTAATATATTACTTTAATTTCGCTTCTATATATTAAATAAAAAGGTTTAAAATAAAGTAAGGTGATCTTTAATTAAGCTCATAACTGTACATATTCCTGAGGCTTACATAAAAGGAATTGAGGAATTAGTTAATTTAAATCTCTATCCCAATCGATCCGAAGTAATCAGAGTGGCAATTAGAGACTTGCTCAAATCTGAATTGAGCAATCTTTTGCGAAAAGAATAAAATATAATTTTTTTTATTTATATATTCTTAAAGAAATTAATAGATTAGAACAAATAAATCTACATTTAAGTATATGTATTATTAGAAAATTTTAAATCCAGTTTCCTCTTATTTCTAATCTTAATTTTTGTACAAGTGATTTAAATTAGATTTGAAAAAATTGAAGTATTAACAGAATAACTTTTAATTTTATCCTCTTCTGATTTCCATGTTCTAAAGAAGATTTTAAAAAGATAATAATCTGACTTTATTAATTTTACATTAATTTTTATCTTTCAAGTGTTATTTTACAATTGAAAAGAACATTTTTTAAGAGTCTAAATAGTGTAAGATTTCTCCAATTCAATTTTAGCAATATTTATTAATTTAAAGTTTAATATTTAAATCATTTTAATTATTTTGACTTGGATTTATACTGATTATTCTTGATTTTTACTTTATTAATATTTCTTTTTTTGATGAACTTTAAAGATTTCTTTAATTATTTCTCCCTTTATATTTCTAAGTTAAAGTATAGACAAGCCTCTTAAATTTAGAATTCTTAATTTAAATAATTTTCGACCTTGGTTATTAAATTTTTTCAATAATATTTTTTAACACATATTTTTATTAAATTTCTATATAAAATAATGTTGAGCTAAGAATTAATATTCATAAATTTCTTATAATCTTCTGTAAAAAAGAGATTTATTTTACTCTGAAAAATGAAAAGCTTTATTAAATTGAGGTGTAAAGAACCTGGATTACATCATTCCAGATAAAAATATAATCTTAGAAAATACTTTTGATCTTATATTTATTGTCGATGATAAAATAAGGTATGAATATATTAATGAAGAACCTTTAAAAAAATATCTTGGATATAACACGGAAGAGTTAATTGGAAAATCTGTATTAGAAATTATCCATCCTGATGATAAAAAAAAATTATTTTTTAAAATAGAAAAAGGCATGGAGAAAGGGACATTTCACTCAGCTTTAAGATTTAAACATAAAAAAGGGAAGTGGATTTGGCTTGAATCAAGAGGGCAACCATTCAAATCTCCAGATAATGCATTAAAAGCAATCATTATATCAAGAGATATCACTTTTTTAAGAGAGGCTCTTCAAGATCTAAGAGAAACAAAGAAAAAACTGATGAAATTAAATCGAAGATTAAAAAGAAAAGCAGAAGAGAGAAGTTGGGAACTGAGAAAATCAGAAGCACAATATAGGGCTCTTTTTGAAAATACAGGAACTGCCATGGTTTTACTTGAGGAAGATACTACAATTTCTCTTGTAAATGAGGAATTTGAAAGGCTTTCTGGATATTTAAAAGAAGAAATTGAAGGAAAAAAGAAATGGCCTGAATTTGTTGTTTATGAAGATTATAAGAGAATGATAAAATATCATTATAAAAGGCGAATAGATCCTACATCTGTTCCTAAAAGATATGAATTTCGCATGATAACTCGTTCAGGAGAGATAAGGAATATTTTAATCACCATTGATTTGATACCTGGTACGACCACGACTGTTGGATCTCTTCTAGACATTACAGATATTAAAAAATCAGAAGAACAAATGAGATTTTTATCTTCTGCTGTTGAGCAAAGTTCAGAGGGAATTATAATTTATGATTTTGATGGTACAATTTTGTACGCCAACAAGGCTTTTGCAGATATGCTAAAATATGAGTTAAGTCATATTATTAAAAATAGAATATTTCATTTCATATCAGAAGATCAGAAACAAAATTTTAAAAAAATTAAGAGCCAAGTAATCCAAAAAGGAAGTTATATTGGAGAATTCTTTTTTATCAAGAAAGGAGGATCTATCTTTCCTACTTCTGTAAATTGTTCTCTACTATATAATGATGATAAAAAACCTATTGCAATAGTTTCTGCAATAAGAAACATATCTGAGATTAAAACAATTGAACAAAATTTAAGAGAATCGGAGGAAAAATATAGAACATTAATAGAAACATCTCCGAATTCGATTATTCTAATAAATTATAAGGGATATATTGTCGATTGTAATAATATTTTCGAGAATTTATTAAATCTTCCCAAAGAAGAGATATTAGGAAAAAGGCTTACTGATTTGAATTTCATTCCAGAAGATAAAATAGAATGGGCGAATATGATTTTCAAGGAAGCTTTTAAGGGGAAGATCACAGGTCCAATCGAATATAAATTAATAAATAGAAAAAATGAAGAATTCTGGTTAAATATAAAATTTGCACGCTTAACAATAGGGGGAAAGAATTTTTTACAAATTGTTTTTGAAAATATTACTGAAAAAAAAAAAGCTGAGCAGTTGATAAGGGAGGAAATTCAAAAACTTAAATTATTAGACAAGATGAGAAAAGATTTAATTTCAAACGTATCTCATGAGCTCAAGACGCCAATAATGTCTATTGGAGGGGCAACAGAAATTCTATTAAGCATGCATAGGGAGCAACTAGGAGAAGGGACTACAGAATTGATACAAATTATTGAAAGAGGAACGAGAAGGTTAAGCGAACTAGTAAATCGTCTTATTGATATTTCAAGAATTGATTTTAATAAATTTGAACTCAACTTGAGTAAAGCTGATTTAACTCATATCATTAAAGAATGTGTTGATCAAATAGCATTTCAATTCAAACAAAAAGGCATTAGATTTATTATGAAAATTCCTGATAAATTGATTGCTAATGTGGACGCAATGAGAATCCGGCAAGTCATTTCTAACCTATTATCTAATGCTTTAAAGAATACTCCGCCAAATGGAGTTGTAGAATTAAATGTAGAGGATATCGATAATTGGATAATTTTCTCCATTAAAGACAATGGTGTAGGGATTACTAAAAAAGAAATGGAACTTTTATTTACCAGATTTGGAAAAATTGAACGATATGAAAATGGTTTAGAATATATTGATGTTCGCGGTTCAGGTTTAGGCTTATTTTTATCAAAAGAGATAATAAAGTTACATCAAGGTGAAATTTGGGCTGAATCGAGTGGTAGAAACAAGGGAGCTATTTTTAAATTCAAAATTCCGAAAAATAAAAGCCTAAATGATTAATAATATCTATTGTAATTGTTTAGAATGTCCTGTTTTTTGATTAAAACATTAAATTTAGTCCCCTTTTTTCTCCGATTCTATTTTTAGATGTTAAAAAATAAAATGAAAGCAGCATTATCTAAATCACATTTTACTTAATCTTCAAATTTTTAAGAAAAATGTTTGAATATTTCAAAAAAATATCCGATAAAGATAGATTATACTTTTTTAATAGAAATTTTTTTACTTTAGATGGATT
>Ga0190334_1000938_pt1 | contig 13093 bp, 8 predicted proteins | sample 48720478_MG_FD_161270 | JGI IMG/M metagenome (GOLD analysis project Ga0190334, IMG submission 161270) | Hydrothermal vent sediment bacterial communities from Southern Trench, Guaymas Basin, Mexico - 4872-04-7-8_MG | ecosystem: Environmental > Aquatic > Marine > Hydrothermal vents > Sediment ...
TCTGTTCAGGTGTGAAGTTTTTCCTTCTTTCTGACATGGCTTTTCCTCCTTTCTTGGCTTTTTTATTAAACTAATAAATCTGGAGGAAAATTCCAATTCCATCTGAAGCAGAACATTAGAATTAGATCCTTCTTATCCATCAAAAGCAAATCTAAAAGATATTTTAAGCGAAGGCGAACACAGATGTATTTCATTAGCCAGTTTTTTTGCTGAAATTGATATAAGCGAGCATAAATCTGCAATAGTTTTCGACGATCCTGTTTCATCGCTTGATCATAGGTGGAGAAACAAGATTGCTGAAAGGATTGTGATGGAGGCTAAAGAACGTCAAGTAATCGTTTTTACTCATGACATAGTCTTTTTAATGATGCTTATAGAACATGCAGAGAAGTTACAAATTCCACTAGACAAGAAATCATTGACAAGAACTAAAATTGAAACTGGAATTATCATTGAAAATCTTCCATGGGATGCATTACCTGTAAAAAAAAGAATTGGTGTTCTTAATAATGATTTTCAAGAATTAAAAAAGATTTCAAGGGAAGGGACAGAAGAGGAATATAGAGAAAAGGCAAGAATTCTTTATGGAAAATTAAGAGAATGCTGGGAGAGGTTAGTTGAAGAGGTTTTACTTAATAAGGTGGTTCAAAGATTTGGTAGAGAAATTCAAATGAGGAGATTAAGAGTTCTAAACGATATAACAGAGCGAGATTATAATATCATTGAAGAAAATATGTCAAAGTGTTCAAAATATTTTTGGGGACATGACAGTGCTGTAAGTGTAATCGAACAATTACCTAAAATAGGTGAGGTTGAGAGCGATTTGGAGGTTCTAAGAGAATATTTAAAAGAGTTGATTGACGACATTTATAAATACCGTCTGACGACAATTAAAATTCCCGGTTTTTAAAGAGTAAAATTGGTAAACTATCCAAGTACCCAAATTAAGAATGGAGGCTTGGATGATTACGGACCAACAGATAAGGAGACTGATATCACTTATGCAAAAATCATCAACTCTTGCAATCGCGGCTGCCAAATCGGGAATGGATGAAAAGACCGCGAGAAAATATCTCAAAGCCAATAGACTTCCGAGTCAAATGAAAAAAGAACATGACTGGCGAACCAGAAGAGACCCATTTGAAACTGAATGGGATCATGTCCGTCAGATGTTAGAATTAAATTCCGGGCTTGAAGCCAAAACGATATTTGAATATCTGCAAATGATAAATCCAGGCAAGTATCAAGACGGTCAACTGAGAACCCTCCAGCGCCGGATCAAAATCTGGCGAGCCACGGAAGGCCCTCCTAAAGAAGTTTTCTTTCCTCAGGAGCATCATCCGGGAGAACTTTCTGAATCTGACTTTACCTGTATGAACAGTCTCGGGGTGACTATTGCACGCCAACGGTTTGATCATTTATTTTATCATTTTGTTTTAACATACTCTAACTGGGAAACCGGTTCTATCTGTTTCTCTGAGAGTTTTGAAGCCTTGAGTCAGGGGCTTCAGAATGCACTATGGGAGCTGGGTGGAGTCCCTGAGTCTCATCGAACGGATCGTCTGTCAGCAGCTGTTAACAACATGACCAAACCTGCTGAATTTACGCAGCGTTACAATGGACTCATGAATCATTACAAACTGCATGCACAGAGAATTAATGCCCGCCAGCCAAACGAAAATGGTGATGTAGAACAGTCACATAACCGCTTCAAACAAGCTCTTGATCAATCATTAATGCTCAGGGGAAGCCGTGATTTTATCAGCCGTCATCATTATGAAACTTTTGTTGAGAAAGTTCTAACTCAACGTAATGCCGGTCGACATATCCGTTTTGAAGAGGAAAGGAAGCTATTAAGGCAGCTTCCGGCCTCCCGTGTGGAAAGTTCAAAGCGGATCAACGTCCGTGTCCGGAAAAGCAGTACCATTGTTGTTGCCGGCAATGTGTATTCTGTGAACAGCCGGCTCAGAGATGAATGGGTTCAGGTACGTCTTGGTGCCGAGTATCTCGAGGTCTGGTATGCCCAGCGCTGTATTGAGCGGATTCCCAGGCTGTATGGCAAGAAAAAACATCATGTTCAATACCGTCATATCATCGACTGGCTGGTTCGCAAGCCTGGTGCCTTCGCTAACTATAGGTACAGAAGTGACTTGTTCCCGAGCCTTCGTTTTCGTATGGCCTATGATTTTCTCAGGTCTGTAATACCCTGGAAAGCCGATCGGGAATATCTGAAAATATTAGAACTCGCAGCCAAAGAGTCTGAAACAGCCGTGGATCAAATACTTGAGGACCTGATCGCAAACCAGATCCCTGTCTCCTGTGAAGCGATCAAGACATTACTTCCTCAACATCGGAATGATCTTTCGTCTGTTCGGGATGTGACTATTGACGAAGTTAATATCTCCATTTACGATACACTCCTTGAAAACGTGAGTATCGCAATATGAAAAAAATTATCCGTAAACGCTTAAACCAATATCTCAAAGAACTACGCCTGCCGACTTTTCAGAAATTCTATTCTGAACAGGCAGATATAGCCCGTCAGGAATCCTTCAGCTTTGAAGAATACCTGATGAATCTTGTGGAACTGGAACTGGAAGTCAGACAAGAAAACCGTATTGCAAAATATTTGAGAACTTCCAGAATCCCGATTGAAAAAAATCTAACTGCCTTTGACAGAAAACGACTACCGCAAAAAGTAAATGCTCAAATAAGCGCCTTGGTAGATGGTTCTTTTATAAGTCGATCTGAGAACATTCTGGCTTTTGGAAACCCCGGAACAGGTAAAACCCACCTGCTATGTGCCCTTGGACAAGAGCTGATTCACCAGGGGTACAGAGTGCTGTTTAAGCCCTGCAGTCTTCTGGTTCAGGAACTGTTGGTAGCCAAACGAGACCTGAAACTACCGCAGTATCTTAAGAAAATCGCCAGGAATGATGCTCTTATCATTGATGACATAGGTTACGTACAGCAGAGCCAGCAGGAGATGGAAGTACTTTTTACGCTATTAGCTGACCGTTATGAACGAACCAGTATCATGATTACAAGCAACCTCGCTTTTTCTCAATGGGATAAAATTTTCAAAGATCCAATGACGACTGCAGCAGCAATTGACCGCCTGGTTCATCACAGTGTAATTTTGGAACTGAACCTAAAAAGCTATCGTCTTGAACAATCTAAAAAAACAGCAAAGGATTATTAAAACAACCAATTTAAGATGTATCATCAACAACAATTAATACGGGAATTTTAATTGTCGCTAAAAGAAAAAATAGTTGACTTTGATCAGTGCATGAGCTTTTACGAATTTTTCAATTAATAAACTTGACTTTATTACAAAATGTGTGTAAATTTACAAAAAGGCGGTGTAGCTCAGTTGGCTAGAGCAGCGGAATCATAATCCGCGGGTCCGGGGTTCGAATCCCTGCACCGCTACCAACTGATCAATCGAGTGATCTGTTTTGATGTGACCTTTCCTTCATTGAAAGGTCATTTTTATTTTGAAGGAAAAAGGATACAATGAACCTTTTGTCGGAGTTTGAAAAATTTATCAGAGAGAATTGCCTTGTATCCAGAAACGAGAAGCTGTTGCTGGGTGTATCGGGTGGTGTAGATTCGGTTGTTCTTCTAAACCTTTTCTTGATAATAAAAAATGAATGGAATCTATCAATTTCCGTTGCACATCTAAATCACATGCTTCGCGGCCGTTATGCAGATAGAGACGAATTTTTTGTCAGAGATATAGCAAGACAGTGGGGTGTTGCATTTTATTCGAGAAGAGCAGATGTGAGAGAATTTTCCAGGACAGAGAGGTGTTCTATTGAAGAAGGTGCACGCAGAGTCAGATTCGAGTTTCTTAATGATATACTATCTCGTATCGGATATGATAATATTGCCCTTGGCCATCAGGCAAACGATCAGGCAGAGACTGTAGTGATGAATCTTCTCAGAGGTTCAGGAATAAGAGGATTGAGGGGAATTAGACCGAGGTCTGGTAGAGTAATACATCCCCTTCTCTTTGCCACACGGGAGATGATCGAGGAGCATGCACATCGTAATAATCTGCCTTATGTAGAAGATGCAACTAATAAAAAACGGCACTATATGAGAAACAGGATAAGGCTGGATATAGTTAAAAGAATGGAAAAAGTAATGGGATCGCACATTATAAAGGGAATATGCCGTTCTTCTATATCGGCACTGGAGGTAGAAGAACTGCTGGAAAAAGAAACCGAAGTGGCATGGAAGAGTGCTGTTTCAGTTAAATCTTCTGACGAGATAATTCTTGATATTAATAGATTTTTAGGTTATCTTAAGGCAGTACAAAAATATATATTAATAAGGATTATTGAAACCATATTTTTTCACAGACAGATTCGTTCTTTTGAAATTGACCGCATATATGATCTAATATGTCACGGAAAGAGTGGTTCTAGAGTAATTCTCGAAAAAGGGTTTATGGCCGTACGCAGCGGAGATACTGTTGCATTTATAAAAAGAAGAGAACCTTTTCGGCCAGTTAATGTTAGAGTAAATGGTTCTGTAACCATAAAGGGACTTGGTCTCAGGATAACAACCTCTTTGATCGAATGGCGAGGTAACAGAATACCCCAAATGGGAAATCCTGATGTAGAGCTGTTTGACTATGATAAATTGAGTTTTCCTCTTGTGCTGCGTTCTTATAGAATGGGCGACAGGTTTTATCCATTGGGTATGAGAGGAAAAAAGAAGCTCAAGGAATTTTTTATTGACAGTAAGATTCCTGTTTATTACCGTTCATCGGTTCCGCTATTAACCTCAGGAGAGGATATAGTATGGATAGTAGGCCACAGGATAGATGAGCGTTTCCGGATAACAGAAGAGACGAGAAGAGCTCTAAAAATCATGGTTCAAAAAATCGACCAATAGTGTTGGAGGTAATTTTAATGAGTAATGGTACAGATAAAAATAAATCTTCAAAAGACAACGATTTTCAATGGAAAAGATTCATAAAACAGTTGATATTCTGGATATTGCTATTTCTCGGTGCAGTATATATAGTAAGAATATTTAGTCTTGGGAAGATCGATGAAATCGAGCTTTCGTATTCAGAATACATGCACTATTTGAAGAGCGAGTCGATTCAGGCTGCTCAGATAATTAATTCAGAATTTCATGGAGTGTTGAAGAGTGAAGAAAAAATTATCCAGAATGGAAAGGAGAAAAAATTCAGGCACTTTCGGACAACACTGCCATTCATTGATAGGGATATGATCAAGGATTGGGAAAATGCAGGACTGCAATATGAATTCAGAAAAAAGTCGAGTGAGTGGTTGAATCTTTTAGCAAGCGCGTTTTTTCCGCTGATCTTTATAATAATTATCTGGGTATTCATCTTCAGGAGGATGCAGAGTGGAGGAACAAAGAATATTTTCAGTTTCGGCAAAAGCAGGGCAAGGCTTCTTTCAGAAAATCTGCCAAAGGTTACCTTCAAAGATGTTGCAGGAACAGAAGAGGCAAAGCAGGAGTTAAGAGAGATAATCGAATTCTTAAAATACCCAGATAAATATAAATCACTTGGTGGGAAGATACCAAAAGGCGTGCTGCTGCTCGGTCCACCTGGCACAGGAAAAACACTGCTGGGCAGGGCAGTGGCAGGAGAGGCAGGGGTTCCATTCTTCAGCATTTCTGGTGCAGATTTTGTTGAGATGTTTGTTGGTGTGGGAGCTTCTAGAGTGAGAGATCTTTTTGAACAGGGAAAGAAGAATGCTCCCTGTATTATATTTATTGATGAAATCGATGCGGTTGGAAGGCAGAGGGGAGCAGGATTGGGAGGCGGCCATGACGAGAGAGAGCAGACACTGAACCAGCTTCTTGTGGAGATGGATGGATTCGAGCCAAATGAGGGAGTAATTCTTCTTGCTGCAACAAATCGTCCTGATGTTCTCGACTCTGCACTCTTGAGACCCGGACGTTTCGACCGGCAGGTTGTTGTGGACCGACCCGATGTAAGGGGAAGAGAGGGTATTTTAAAGGTACATACAAGAAACATCCCTCTTGCAAGAGATGTTGACCTTTCGATACTGGCAAAGGGCACACCGGGTTTCTCTGGTGCAGACCTTGCAAACATGGTCAATGAGGCGGCACTTTTAGCGGCTCGAAAGAATAAGAAAAAGGTTGAGATGGAGGATCTTGAAGAAGCCAAGGATAAGGTAATGATGGGTGCGGAACGGAAGAGTCTTATAATAACAGAAGAGGAAAAAAAGAGTACGGCATATCATGAATCTGGTCATGTCCTTGTTTCAAAGATGATTCCTGGTTCAGATCCTGTACACAAGGTAACAATAATTCCAAGGGGAAGGGCACTTGGTGCAACCTCTTTTCTTCCTATCGATGAGAAGCACAATTACACAAAGACATATTGTGAAACGATGCTGGCGCATCTTTTGGGGGGACGGGCTGCAGAACTACTTGTGATGAACGAATTGAGCACTGGTGCTGGGAACGATCTAGAAAGGGCAACCGAACTTGCAAGAAAGATGGTATGCGAATGGGGAATGAGCGACAAGATCGGACCAATAACTTTTGGAAAGAAGAGCGAAGAGATATTCATCGGACGTGAGATTGCCCATCATCGTGATTACAGTGAGAGCACAGCAGTTATGATAGATCAGGAGGTCAAGAGATTTGTCGAGTCTGCAGCAAACAGGGCAATGAAAATTTTAAAGGAAAATGAAGATAAGCTTCATAATATGGCAGAGGCGCTACTGGAGAGAGAGGTTCTGGATGGAAGCGAAATTGATGCCATCATACAGGGTAAAAAACTTTTGCCAAAAAGAAAAAAGAAGGCAAGAGCTGAAAAGAAGAGTTCATCTTAAATCGTGGTCTTGAATTTTAACTTGATAATATTCTCTCAAGATTTTGAAAATAAAAGATAAAATTGTCTTATTATCTTACTTGATGATTCTCAGCACTCTTTCTAGATGCGGTCGTCAAGATATAGATAGATTAAGGATTGGATGTTTTCCAATCTTCTCCGGAAACGTCTGGATTAATATATCAATAACAGATCAATTAAATTCCCTCTTGCTTTCATCATGCAACGATTCATGCTTAATATATCCTCTTGATTGGAGCTATGATGCGGCAGATATTGATTCTATTTCTGATATGGATTATCTCTGTTCTTATGCTGGGAGAATAGATCTTAATATTCTAATAACAGTAAATACACTCACAAAAGACGAGCCTGGATACAAGGTAGAATTAAATTTTTATGATTTAGACAGCAGTAGTCTGCGATTAAAAATGGTAGAGATGTTCGATTTAAAAAGGCCGTCAAGTTTCTTTGGTAATTTTCTCGATCACGTTGAGAATCTGACATCACACGATTTTTCCCCAGTCTCAGAAGAATACGATTTTATTCCTAAGGAGTTGTTGTCTGAATATGGTAAGGGTCGCTACTACTATTTGAATGGTAAAGAGAAAAAGGCGGCAGAGATATTCAGATCTCTGATCAGGAGAGATTCTACAAATAAGAGAGTGATAAAATGCCTTGCGGCAGCGGTTCTTGATGAAGGGTTGGAGCAAAAAAGAGAGGGGAAATATTTTGAGGATGAGTATCTCGAGATTGAGAGGTTGCTTTACAGAGAGATGAATCGGGACAGCAGTGATGCAGAACTGTATCGACTCCTTGGAATGGTTTATATCCAGAGAGAGTTGTGGACAAAGGCTAGCTCACTCTTATTGAAGGCGTATGAACTGGAAAAGAACGATCCATATTTATATTTCGCTCTGTCACGTCTCCATCCTTCAAGATTCAAGGAGACAGGATTCAGGAGTCGTGAATCGCTCCTGAAGCATGCTCTCTTGTTGAATCCAGCATATGAGGCGGCATGGATTTCTCTTGCAGATTATTACTATTATAGCAACAGACCCAGGAAGGCGGAGAGAAGTTATTTGAATCTACTCTCGATCCATCCAGCTTCTATGGATGCACTTTTAGGGCTCGGCAGGATGTATCATTATAGAAATGAGTTTGTCAAGTTGATAGGCATATATGAGAAGATCCTTGAAATCGATCCTGAGTGCAGTGAGGCATACTACAATCTGGGAATTGCATATTACAACAATGGGAAAATCGAAGAGGCCGCCCGATTTTTTAAGAGAGCGATCAAGATCGATGGCCACACCAACAGTTATTACTATCTTGGTGTTATCTATGAAAAAAAAGGGGAAATGGATCGTGCAATGCAGTACTACAAGAAGAGACTAGAGATGAGGAGTGGAATCAACGATCTCTTTGCAGATCAGGCAATGATCAGAATTAATAAGCTTAAACTAAGAGGGTATTGAACCAGGAGAGCATAGAGTGGTTTCTTCAGAGAGTTTAAATGGTGGATTTCTGCTTGACTGTGGAGTAAGAGTTTTGGATCTTTCAAGACGAACCCATTTGATGGGAATCCTCAACGTGACTCCCGACTCATTTTATGATGGAGGTAGATATTTTGATCTCAAGAAGGGTGTTGAGAGGGGAGTGTTCATGGCAGAGAAGGGAGCAGATATAATAGATGTCGGAGGCGAGTCCACTCGGCCGGGAGCAGATAGCATCACACCATCGGAAGAGATCGAGAGGGTCATACCCGTCATAGAGGAGTTGAGAAAGAGAGTAGATGTCCCAATTTCTATTGATACAAGGAAGTCAGAAGTAGCAGAGGCTGCCATAGAGGCTGGTGCAAATATAGTAAATGATATTAGTGGTCTGCGGCATGATCCCAATATGGCCTCTCTTGTTGCAAGGTGTGGTGTTCCTGTTGTGGTTATGCATATAAAAGGTTCGCCAAAGAATATGCAGGACAATCCCGTTTATCAAGATTTAATCGGTGATATTGTTCAGTATTTAAAACAGAGCATCAAACTGGCCATTAATAGCGGAATCGCCAAGGATAAGATTATAATCGATCCAGGCATTGGATTTGGGAAACAGAGACCGGATAATTTTTTGATTTTAAAAGAGCTGGATGTATTTAAGTCTCTCGGATACCCTCTACTTGTTGGAGTATCGAGGAAATCTTTTATTGGATGGGCCCTTAACCTGCCAGAGGAAGAAAGACTCATGGGTACGGCAGCAGCGGTTGCTGCATGTGCACTGAAGGGTGTTCATATTGTTAGAGTTCACGATATTGAAGAGATGAAACATGTTGTGCATATTGCAGATTTGATAAGAACAGCAGAAAAAGAGAAGGATATAAATAAATGAACATTAATATTACACTATTCCGGATAGGTTTTCTCAAGGTTGGAATCATCGACATACTGGATATTTTTTTGGTGGCATTCATTCTTTATAAAATTTATCTGATAATGCACCGTACGCGTGCAATACAGATGTTTATAGGGCTTGTGATAATTTTTATTGTGTCGCTTCTTGCACAGGCCTTTCATATGCAGGCCATGACATGGATATTTGAGAAGCTGAGTACAGTCTGGCTGATAGCATTTGTGATTCTATTTCAGCCGGAATTAAGAAGAATCTTAATAATGATGGGAAAGAGCAGGATAATTCGTCTTCTCACAAAAGAGCAGACAAATTTAGTTGTGAATGAGATTGTAAAGGGAAGTGTGGAATTGTCCCAGAGAGGATATGGTGGCCTGATAGTTCTTGTAAGAGAAACAGGCCTTAAGTCAATTATTGAAACAGGTGTCAAGATTCAATCTATGGTTTCCTCATCATTGATTGTTTCTATCTTTAACCCTCGATCTCCACTTCATGATGGTGCAATAGTAATAAATAATGATATAATCGAGGCCGCAAAATGCATTCTTCCTTTGAGCAGGGATCCCATTCTTGAACACAGGTGGGGTACAAGGCATAGAGCGGCTATTGGAATTTCAGAAGAGTCAGATGCTTTGGTGATAGTCGTATCAGAGGAGACTGGTACGATATCGGTTGTAGACAATGGAGAGATGACCAGAGATTTGGATTCTAAGAGTTTGGCAGAATTACTCAATAAAGGACTTCGGCATGGAGGTTCGAGATCGGATATCGCGTAATTTTTTAGTCTTACTATATATAATCATTTTTTATTCTCCATCCTATGCTGCAGAAGTAGATTTAATATCTTCCTCTTCTGACACATGTGTTTTAGAAATCAATTTTAACATTCAAGATCTGAAGAGTAACATGCAGATTTATAGTTCTGGAGATTCTGTGCTTGTTCCAGGGATATATGAGCAAATCCTGCTGTACTGTGATGAATTAGATAGTGTTGTTGTAATAAGAGATATAATTGAGAATCTTGATAAGAGAGTAAACTATATAGAAGATATTCCGATTGGAACTGGTGAGATGATTAATCTCAGGAGTGGATTTTCCTTTCCACCCAAGATCGTTGAAAAGAGGATGCTTGGATCCATAGATGGGAAAAAAATCTTTCTCTTTAATGTGTTTCCATTTTCGAAAGTAGATTCGGGTTGTTATATAATGGCAAGACTACGATTAATGATTTTAGGAAGGAATTTGTTACTGATAAAGGATGATTCAAAAAGGGCAGAACTGTTCAGGAAACTTATCGGATACCTGGACAGGAGCCAGATGATCGATAGAACCACTGGAGGCAGTAAAGGAGAGAATGGTTTTAATGATCGTATTAAGATTTTAATAACAAAGGAAGGGATATATTCTATATCGGGCCTGGCTCTCCGTGCAGCAGGATTGGATATTAAGAATATAGATCCCAGATATTTGACGATAATTGGTCCTGAGGGTGAAGTTCCGATTAGGGTTGTAGGTGAGAGTGACGGCTTGTTTGACTTCAATGATAGAGTAGAGTTCTGGGCAGAACAGTATTGGATAAGGAGCGGCAGTGGTGAGATAAGGGCTCCTCTCTATACGGATCACAATGTCTACTGGCTAAAGTCAGGTAGCGAGCCGGGAGTACGCTTTGGACAGGAGGAGTGCGGACCTGTTTCGAGTTCCGGCAAGGAGATTGTCTATTCAAAATCATTTCCATATAGAAAACATTTTGAAAAAAATATCTATTTTGATCGTCTGCCCTATGCTAAGGGTGTTGAAAACCCTGACTACTGGATTATGACTCCAGGAATAGCAGGAGGCGAGAAGAGAGATGTCTCATTTGTTCTGGATATGCCAGACCTCTACGGCACTCAATTAGCAAGGCTGAGAATAAGGCTTCGTGGCCGTTCACAAATAATGATGATTCATCCAGTAGAGATCTATATAAACGACAGGAGGATTGTATCTGGATCGTGGCAGATGAATGAGGCAGTGACATTGGAGAGCGAAGGATTCACCCCTGCATATTTAAAGGAGGGGGAAAACAGGCTCACAATAATAAACAGGTCAGAGGGAGGGGAACTGGCCTATCTTTTTCTTGATTGGTTCGAGATCACATATCCAAGACTATATAAGGCTGTAGATGATTACATCAGATTTAAACCGCCTCAATACAGTGCTGGTAAAACGTGCAGATTTGAGATAGAAGGTTTCTCTGGGCCAGAAATAGAGATTTTCAAGAAAGGGGTAAGCAGAATATGGGGCAGCGAGGTCAAATCGGTAACAGATACACTCGGCAACAAAACATATACAGTAGTGTTTGAGGACAAAATAACAAACGAAGATGTTGAGTATGTTGCCTCAACAGTAAAGAGTATGATGATGCCGGACAGTCTCGTACTTGTAAAAGACTCTGGTCTAAGGTCTGGTGAAAGAGGAGGAGATTATGTTGTGATCATACCTGATGATTCGCTCGGAGAGGAGTGCCTTGAGGATCTTATCCTGCTTCGTCAGGATCAGGGACACGATGTGGAGGTTGTACTTTTAGATGATATATATAATGAGTTTGGCAATGGAATGGTCGACCCATCTGCCATAAAAAATTTTTTAAGATATGGTTTTCTAAACTGGTCTCCACCAATTCGTTATGTCCTACTTATAGGTGATGGATATTACTATCCCTCATCAGATCGAAAAGACAACCTTATACCCGTTGTTCATTATCAGACCGTAAAGTATGGTGGAGCAGTATCTGACCACTGGTACACGCTTCTTCAGGGTGGTGACGATTTTCCTGATGTGGCTATTGGAAGGTTCCCAGTATCATCGAAAAAAGAACTCAAGGCTGTAGTCTCAAAGATTGTGGAATATGAGAGAAATGGAATCGGAGAATGGAATAACCGATATCTGCTTATAGGAGCAGGAGGACATGGAGGAGTATTCAAGTCACAGTCTGAAACCCTGATTAGAGATGTTTTATCTCCCTCTCTTGAGCCGGCCCGGCTATATCTTTTTGGTGGAGGGCCCTATTACGGAGGTACAGAAGAGCTTCTAAACCATCTCAGCGATGGAGCGGTGCTTGTTAATTTCAGGGGACACGGAGGAGGTGCAATATGGTCTGACGGAGGACTCTTGGATTTGGATGATGTTGAACTGATCGAAAACAGTGGTAGACTTCCTGTAGTGACCAGCATGACGTGCTTCACGGGAGATTTTGCACATAATCAGAAGGGTCTTGGTGAGGTCCTTTTTGCAGCCGATCAAACAGGGTGTGTGGCATTCTGGGGTTCATCGGGTTTGGGATGGATATGGAATGACTACTATCTTCTGACAGAACTTTATAAACTGATTGATGAGAATTCGGATTTAACTTTAGGAGAGATAATAAGAGAAGCAAAGAGCAACTACCTGATGACGCATCGGGGTGATCTTCCACTTTCTGAGGTTTACCAATACAATCTTTTAGGAGATCCTGGATTGAGGATTGCAATTCCAGATAAGAGAATGGCCGTAGATCTTGAAAAACATGCTCTTGAAACTGGCGATTCCCTTTCTGTTGTTGGAGAGGGTGAGATTGAAAATTTTAATCTGTCTATAGATATTGCAGGAGATGATGGAGGATCAAAACAGAAATTTATCTTCTCTGATGTGAGGAACAATTTTGATATAAAGATTCCACTACCCCAGGAATTTGATGATATAGAAGGTGGCGTGAGAGTGTTTGCATGGAATGCTCAGTCAGGATACAGGGCAAATGGTTTCGTAAGGTTCAGTCTAGGAGAGTCCTATATCGATTCAATAATGACTATTCCCTTAAAT
>Ga0190334_1000939_pt1 | contig 13090 bp, 8 predicted proteins | sample 48720478_MG_FD_161270 | JGI IMG/M metagenome (GOLD analysis project Ga0190334, IMG submission 161270) | Hydrothermal vent sediment bacterial communities from Southern Trench, Guaymas Basin, Mexico - 4872-04-7-8_MG | ecosystem: Environmental > Aquatic > Marine > Hydrothermal vents > Sediment ...
CTCATGGCGTTTTTGAAATATAATGGATAAAATCTCCCTCACATAGGATTCCCTTTTTCCTGCCTTTGTTAAATCACCAATAAATGCCTGCAGATAAGTATAGTAAATAGAAGGTTCTATCTTACCCTTTTCTTTAAAACATAAGATGCTTAAAGGAAAACCTCCACAAAGCAAATATTCTTCAAATGCATTTTTAATCTCTGCATCATAGTAAGATGCTTTAAAACAAGCATTATATAGAGTTTTTGTATCTATCTCTGAAATAGATGGTAAGTCATTTAAACCGAAAATATTTTTTACATATGCCCTAAAATTAAGAGGCAACATAGTTAAATCATTTTCATGAGCACATATTCCCCGTCTGCCAGGGAGTCTTTCACCCCCTTTCTTTAAATCCAAGGCGGATGAACCAGTGAGAATCAAAGTCGTATTTTGAAGAAGACCACTATCATAGGCCCGTTTTATTCCTATTGCCCAGTTAGGGGTATAAGTTACTTCATCCAAAAAGAGCCAAAGTCGTCTTTCCTTAAAATCGCTGCGGGCAAAATTTATATAAGTACCAATCAATTCTGCCACTTCATTGTCATCCTTTATATTCCCTATATCAAAAGCAAAATAGAATATGCGTCCAGGGGCAACATGATTTTCTATTAAAGCTTGCATTAACTTTTTAAGTAGGGTAGTTTTGCCTACCTGTCTGGGTCCTCTTATAATATATACTCTATCTTGACCAATTTTTAACATTTCCTCTACAGGATGCTTTAAAACAACAGGAGCACTAAAAAGTTGCTTGAGATGAATATCTTCCTTTAATAACTCTGGATTGTCCCAGTATCTATTTTGAAATCTTAATCTGGATAATTCCATGTCAATCAAATGCCATAAAATGTAAAATTATGGCAATACAATACCATAATAATTTAATTATGTAAAGAATTAATAATTTGTTGTGCAAATTTAGCACATAAGAATTTAAAATTGACGGCAAGAAATTACATTCATTTTGTTAAAATGCTTGACTGTTTGCATTATATTATGCAATATAGGAATAATTTTACAATTTGGTATAGAAATTGCTCTATATCTGAAGTAGATAAAAACTTAAAGGAGTAATTTATGAGAAAGTTATTGAAGCTGAGATTTTTGTGGAGTTTTTTAACCTTATTTCTTGTTTTGTCTCTAATTATTGGAGGTTGTGGGAAAAAAGAAAAAAAAGAGGAAGCAAAAAGTGCGACAAAGCAGGAAGTTGCAGAAGAAGGAGTTATAAAAGCAAAACCAATTTTCAAAGCAACTGCTATTTTACCTCTTACTGGAAACCTTGCTGTGATAGGGAAAGAAGAGATGGACGGTATGCGTCTAGCTGTTGAAGACTTTAGTACTAAAGATTTTCATTTAAAACTAAATTTTGAGGACTTTAGAGGAGATGCCAAACAGGCTGTTTCAATATTTCAAAAAGTTATTTCGTTAAATAAGCCTATTGCAGTATTTGCATCAACATCAGTGGCTGTGAATGTCTTGCTTCCTTTGGTTAAAGAAAACAGTAATCAATTAATTTTCTATACTATCACTACTCAAAAAAATGTTGTCATAGCAGATAATGTGTTTAGAGTCTGGCCTAGAGTTACAGATGAAGTAAACCAATTAATAAACTTTCTTAACACACACAAAGATAAGAGAATTATCCTCATGTATCCTACTAATGAACTTGGCATGGATGCTTATAAAGCTTTCAAAAATGCTTTAAGAAATCGGATCATTTTGGAATTACCTCATGATTTAAGAACAACAGAGCTTCGGAATGATATAGAAAAAATACGTATCATACCAGATTTAAAGGATAAAATTTTGGTAGCCTGGACATATCCAAAGCAGACTCTTAATATCCTGAAAAGAATAGAGGCACTTAACCTTAAACCTTCTGCAATCGTTACTTCTATAGGAACAGATTTTCCTCCTGTTATTGAGTATCTCAAACATAGTAAACTTCATCCTATATTTGCCGTGCCCAAGTATGAAATTAGTGGATTCAGACAAAAATTTGAAACGAGATTTATGAAAAAATTTGGATATAAGCCTACTTGGAACGTGGCAGCAGCCTATGATACCATGACTCATTTTTTGCTCAATCTTCAAAAATGTTATGCTAAGCCCAACATTATAGTATGCCTAAAAACAGAAGGAAAGAACCTTCAGTTTGATGGCATCTCCGGATTTATAAGAATGAATGGGTTCAATGAGGCCGAATTTCCAATGACCCTAGTAACTTTCAACAAAGATAAGGGTATAGTGCATTACGGATTATAATAAAAAAGAGGTGATTTCAATGGGACAAAACATGAGGGAAATAATAAGAGAATATACCGATTACGTTGCAAAGCAAGGAGGACGTCATGAACGCCTATATGATGAAATTATCTCCAAGTTGGCGGAATATGTTCAGGAGTTAAAGTGTAATAAATACTATTCCACAAAGAAATTGCTCCAAGAATACGCAAAAGATGAAAAACCATTGACGTTAGTAATCTGGGATTTAGGAAGTGGCTTCATAGATTGGAAAAACTATCTTAATAAAAATTCCTTCTTGCACGAAAATCCTTTCTCAATAGAGTGGTATCGCCTAGATATTGTTTATGAAAATGATGATTGTAAATACATTCAGTACTGCTGGGAAGGAAAAATAAAATTTATTAAAGTTAATATAGACCTATTACAGTCATCTTTTGATACCAAGGCCATGGAAAAACTAAAGAAGAAGATAGGAAGCGCATGGCCAGATATCATTATCGCAAAGCATTTTTTTTCTCGGTTGCAGTTCCATCAGGAAGAAAATGTAGAAGAACGGGCTAAGGATTTAATTAATTTTTATTATCATTGCTTAGAACCAGAGGGAAGGTTTATATTGGTAGACATAAAACATGATCATCCCTCCCTGGACTCCCAGTGCAGCCAAATCAAAAAAGAACTACAACAGAAAGGGATAACAGAACAATTCGCAAATTATTGGGAACAAGGTTTAAAAAATGCAAAAAACTATAAGGTAGATAAGGGAGCTAAAGCAGTATTTGATAACCATAATAACCAGATAAAAACATATAACAATAATTATAATTTTATTTTGATCAAAGATAAAATTCCAAATATATTCATGGAAGAAATTCATAGAAAAAACTCCCCAGTAAAGCGTGAGAAACTAATAAATGCTGATATCCGCAAAGAGTTTATTCTACAATGTCTAACAAAAATTTCTGATATGCCTATTACTCGTATCCTAGATGTAGGCGTAGGTGATGGTAGATTTTCAAAATATTTATTTTCCTATGTTCAGAAAAGAAGCTGGGAGTATAAAGGAATAGAAATTCTGTGCAAAAATTTATTTGAACGAGGTGAGAATAGAGATTGTGAAGAATGTGAAAATTATGAAAAAGAAGTTGCCTATGGAACAAATTTTTTCAATTTTAATTCAAAAGAAAAATATGGAGCTATTTTTCTTTTATTTATGACCCATCTGTACAAACATTGGCAAGTTATGATATACAAAGCAAAAAAGTTGTTAGAAAAAGGAGGATACCTAGTCGTCGGTTTTCGTGATGATGTTTTTAGCTTTTGGCGTTATGGTTATTTTGTCTATGACAATTTCAAAAGTCCAATAAGAGACATTTTCAAAAAATATTGGTGTTTGCGGAGAGAAAAAGGAATAAGAAATTTTGAACAGATGAATAACAACATCTGCCCTACAGATGTGATAAGATTTGCAGAAAAACATGGAATAGGGTTTAAGGTGCACGATATAGTAAAGATTTCAAAGGTCTATAACTACACAGTATCTGGTGAAGATCTTGTACCTGAAAATAAAATCTATTGGTCATTTAGCTATGTTGGTTTAACAAAGCTTGACAAAGAATACTTGAAAAAGGAATTCAAATGTCCAGAAATATCTAGCTGGCTTCAACAAAGTCTAGGGGCATATATTTTGAAAAAGGTAAGATGTTAATGGAAGACAAATGAGTAGGTTATACACATCGGATTTAGAGTGTCCTTTATTCTGTTTCACATATAAGTGTCTTTTTTCATCCTTATTTATCAAGACCCATCAAGGAACCGAATCTCATGTGTATGTTCATGATTTAGCTAAGGAAAAACTTATAAGTGAGTATTTAGGAGGCATAAAAAAGGAGAAACGTATTATAGATTATCTGGTAGGTTTGAATGTCGTAAAGGATATATTTTTTGTGTTTAACATAGATGATTGTGATATTCCATCCCCTTACAAATCTGCTGTTATAACTGATAAAAATATTGAAAATAGCAAAGATATATCAAAATTTGTGTTAAAGGAAGTAAAAAGTACCAATTTACTTGGCGATTTCCAGAAATATCTTCAAAGGTTGAAAAGAGGGAAATACGACAAGATAGCCGCTATTCATTATATTTCACGTGTAGACATTGAAGAATTTGAACTATCTATATCATTTGTTTTTTTAAAAAATTCGCCTTATTATCCCGAGATAGTAACTGAAATCCTTGAGAGTAGAGAGATTCTGAAATCTTTTCTTTTAAAATCATCTTTAGAATTAGAAGCACGGGCCTTTTTTAGGACTTCACTCCGCTCCGCCGTTGCTGCAATTATGGCAAGGAATATGTCGCATAATATTGGAAGTCATGTGTTGAATTATCTTTCAAATCCAGATTATTTTGTAAATCTAGAAGATTTCTGGCTATAATGAAGAGGTTTAAGATGAATATGGACGAGTTAAAAAGAAAATTAATCGCTAACTGGCAGGGGTATTTAAGGCAAAGAGAAGATTTCATTGCTTCCATTCCTACTATGGACCCTGTATGGACAGCACCATTTAACATTATAGGAAATATTTTTGAGCCAATACTTGGAAGTATTGATGGGAAATGTCCCAATCTGTTTTTGCTTTTTGACAATATTATCCGGTCTGAAGAAATAAGGGCTGGGGCAATAAGATTTGAAATTGAAATTTTCTCAGGTAGCGGCAGTTCAACGGCAATATCCGAATTTAATATTCAAAATAACGAAATTTGTTATAACTTCAATTTACAAGGAGAAGAACAAAAATTAGCAATTTATTTAGGAACTTCTGGCTGTCAGGCACTTTATTCTATAATTGAAAATATCTTAAGAAATACTGCGAGGCATTCAAAAAGAGAAGAGTTGGAAAAAGTAAAAAACTACAGTAAAAGCATAATAGAAAAACAAAAACCAGATGGGCATTCTAAACCACTTACAATCACGATTGAGTTTCATTATGATGACCTTCAATACAAAGATGATTATGTTAAGGTTAAAATTTACGATAATATGGGTGGATGGGAAAAAGAAAATGAGAATATAAGGATTGTGAAAGAGAAGAAAAATAGTAAAGATGAGTTAAAGTTAGTTTTATTAGGAAATAATGAAGCAAATCTTGAGTGTATTAAACAGAAAATTCAAAAAGGTAAATATTCCATAGCGGGGTTAGATATTAGGAGTGTGGAGAAATCAGAAAAAGAGCAGAGAATTGAAGAGGCATTAAATAAAATAATCTTTAACAGGCGATTCAGTCCTGGTTATAAAGACGGAAAAATAATTGATGAAACAGGGAAAATAATTGAAGGTGCATGGGGATTAAAGGAAATGCGAATCTGTGCTTCGTTTTTAAGAGGGCTTAAAATTTCTGAATATGAAATAGAAAAAAGTCCACCTGTTATTACACCTTTTGTTGAATGTGGGAATCTTGGAGTTGAATTTTATATTCCAAAATTAAAAGATTTGCTTGTGGTAAGTAGAAGTATTTATAAAGAATTGGAAAAAAACAATAAAATCAATGAGTTAAAAAACAAAGGTATTTATATTGAAACTGATATAAGTAAAATTACAGATCCAACTTATACCCACGAATTTGTTGTAATTGATATAGATGAACAAGAAAATGTCAGCTGGATAAAAGATAATATCTTAAAATTGCCTTACAAACTATTTTATCTGAGTCAAAACGGGAACATTCCCACTGACATTAAAGAAGTTGATAATCGAGCAGATAAGAGGGTAATAAAAAAAGGTGAATTTAAATTAGAAGTATTGGGATTATTTAAAAAATGGCAAAACTATCTGGATACCTCTATCTCTACAATAATGATAAAAGGAAGAGACTCAAAATGGGAAATTACCGAAACTAACACACAAAACATCATAGACGATAGAGATTTTTTAAATAAATGTCAAAATAAATATATATTAGACCATAAATGGGAGTATTATAATGGGATAATTAAAAAGAAACCTTATTTTTATGCTCCATATAGACATATTCCTAAAGATGGTTTTTATTTAATCATTGAAAACCCTCTGATAGAAAAAGCATCCAACACTGAGGATTACAAAAGAGCATTTTCCAATTTCATTGAAGTGGCCTCTACCAATGTGGTGATTATAGATGAAAGAATATTTACCGAGTTCGGGGACAGGAAAAATATATATGATAATAATGTATTCTTAGGTTACTATTGGTTTTTACAGAATGTTATGGCCTTTAATCTATATAAGGATAAACTTGGTAAATATCATTTATCCTATTATAAGATAAATATGAATGATAGAGGTTTGGAAAATGTTAGTATGATAAAGGATGAAATAGAAATAAATAAAACCACTGACTTTCAAAATATATTTAAAGAAAATTTAAGAAACAAAATCCATTTTTTAATAATTCACCAGACAATAATTGAGAATAAAATTGGAGGGAAAGAAGGGTTTAAAAAATTTATTGAATTACTTCCTATGGAATATAGACCTTGGTATGTAGTTGTAACCTCGGGCAGAGGGCATCCTGAAAGAAATAAAATGCCAGATTATTCTAAATTTATACATTTTTCTGATTTACGAAGTTATACAGTTGAAAATCCTAATAAATATCTACTTGTGAAAGTTATCTCATCTTTGAAGGATGAAAAATAGGGGGCAAATTATGAATGTTTTTATTTTTTATTTACCAAGAGATGCTCATGTAATTACTCGGAGGAATGAGTTTAATGACCTTCAGGAAGCACAAATAAATAATAGAAGAGTCCTTTATGTGAAATATAATGATTACTTAATCATAATACCAGCCCCTCCAGGCCCAGAACGGAATTGGATTTGTCCAACTATTGATGAGATTAGTAATTGGGTACAACAGACTTTTAATCATCCAACTATAAAGATAAAAATGTTTAGACATCCTCAACATGATAATGAACTTTGTAACGGAGTCTCCCAAAATGCTAAAACTATACAAAGAAAATTTAATAATTTAATTGGTGAAAGAAATGCTTCAAGTCTCATTTTAGATATTTTGAGAAATACAGATAATCAAAGAATTAACATTCTAAATATTTTACTTGAAGACCCGCTCATAATAGTGGTTACACGTACAGAATATGGTGAATGGCAAAAATTCGTGACTAAATGGGCAGATTTAAGTAAGAAACTAAATAATAAACTAAAAGCCTTAGATAAAGAATTAAAAAGTCTAAATAATACAACAACATGGAATAATAATACAACCATAATTGAACTGAATTTGTCTCCTTACACGTTCCTTTACATAAATGAAGATATGGTGAATTCAACCCACAAGATTGATGATTTTCTGCTCAGAGTTTTAAAAAAGTGGGGTAAAGGATTGCAAAGGAGTGACATTTATGTAGCAGTTCATGATTTGGATAATTATATAAAAGATGTAAATCAGTTTAAAGATAAAGTAGCATGTATTTGTGATTTTCATCATACTGAACCTGATAAAAGTTTTTGTGATTTACTGGTAAATGTGATTGATAATATAGATAAAAATAATAGAGACGAAGCTATAAAAAATTGTAAAGAAATCATATCAAAACTTGTCAAAAAAACGTTTCCCTACCTCACCCACCAAATCGCCCGTCTTTTCTTGCCACTTGATATTGATTTACAAGGGATAAGCGAAGTGCTTAAAAGAAATGACGAAAAGCAGGCGAGACAGTATTACAACGAAGCATTTGGAAATAATGGAAAGGACATAGTTGAAAGCAAAATAGATGAGGCAAAAAATTTGATTGAAGAACTCCCTGTGCCTAATGATAAAAAAAAATACATTCTTCAGCTTTTTGAAGATAACGAATTAAAAAAAGTAAAAAAAGCTTTACAAAATTGGGACGAAACAAAAAAAATGCTTCAACAACAAAATCCATTTCATTCTTGGTTCTGTAAGTTGATGGAGTGTTTGAAAAATTTGGGGGATAAATAATAAAGGCAACTAAGGTGTTCTATACCAAATAAAATGCAAAAAATTACCATAGAAGATTTGTTGGCCTTGATTGCACAAGGGGAGGGAGAAAAAATTGAGTTTAAGGCAAGGTCTACAAACATTGCCGAAACAGTATGTGCCATGGCTAATACAGCCGGTGGATGTATCATCATTGGCGTGGATAATAAGGGTAAAATTAGAGGTATATCAGAAAGAGAGAAAGAAAGAATTGTTTCCTCCTTGCAATCCCTTATGCCTGCGCCTGAGGTGACCATCTCGGATGTGGAAATTAATGGCAAAAGAATAGTCGTAATAAAGGTTGAAAAAAGTAAAAGATTCATCACTCTAGGCCCTAATGCCTACATAAGGATAGGTAGAAGCAACAGACCGCTGGATATAGAAGAACTTGCAGTTGTAAGCGTAGAAGAGTTAAAAGTTACTTTTGATACCTTGCCTTCTTCTGTGCCCCAAAAGGAAATAAATCCAAAACTTTTAAAGAATTATTTTGTTTCAAGGGAGAAAAAGAGAGGCATCCCTTTAAGGGGAGAGCTTAAAGAAAACCTAAAAAGGATAAAAGCCATAAAAGGAAATCACCTTACCCTAGCAGGCCTTCTTTTTTTCACCGATGAGCCTCAAGTTCACCTTCCTTGGACAGGTATAAGACTAATTGAACTTCACCCTGATGGAGAGACAAAAGAGATAATAGAGTTTAAAGGGCCTCTTTGGAAAATGATAGAAGAAGTCTATGAAGAGGTTCTAAGACGTCTGCCAAGGAAGGAAATCAGGATTGGGGTAAAAAGAGAATCCTTTGTCATCTTTCCTGAAGAGGCAATAAGAGAGGCAATTATCAACGCGGTCGCACATAGAAATTATAGAATCCGTGCAGATATAAGGATATTTCTTGACCCTCAAAGGCTTGCTATCAAAAACCCTGGTAGCTTTCCCCCTGGGGTTGATCCCGAAGACCCTGAGCACATTCCAAGAAATCCCTTAATCTGCCAGTATCTTTATGATATGGGTTATATAGAAAAATATGGTTTTGGTATCATAAGAATGCGAAAGGCAGTAAAAGAGCACCCCCTAGCGCAATTAGAATTCAAGCTGAGTTCCATGAAGACAGAAGTTATCTTTTCTACCCAAACGTCTACTTTGAGTGAGGATGAGCATATTATTTTAACCCTTTTAAAAAGCGGCCCTCTCTCAAGCACTGAAATTGCTGAAAGTTTGAAGATAAGTAAAGTTACTGCCTTAAAAAAATTAAAAAAACTTAAAAAAATGAATCTCATTAAAAAAGAAGGCAAAGGTAAAAATGTTAAATACAGCTTGCGTAAATAGTCTATTAACGTAAATAGTTAACGCATAGGTTAACGAAAGGTTTACGCATGCAAGTAAACATCCTTGTTGGTACAAAAGAGCTTGGACAGGCATTTAAACGCTTTTTAAAATATGCATTTGACATTGATAAAGTAAATATGCTCCTTTTGGGACAGACAAAGGCTTTATCACAAAAGTTACTTCAGGCTGATTTCTGGCTTATAGAAGCTTTCCATCCATTTGAGCCAAACAACCCAGAGGGCTTCCGCACCGCTTATAAACTGGCTGGCAAGACAAAAGTTTTGCTTTTGTTTTTAAGTACGCCAGAGGGATTTCCAAAAGAGGGAGACTTTTGGTGTAGTTTTATCATTAAAAATTTGGCAAAAAAAATAAAAGACATTATGTACGCATCTATTCCTCAAAAAGAGGAATTTGAGCATTTAGCCGAAAAATGGCCTGCTTTAATGTATGAGCCTAAGAGGCATCACCACTAGGAGGTTGGGATGAATCAGAGTAATGAACTTACAGAAAGTTTAAAAAGATATTTTAAGTTTGTTTATAATAAAGAAAACCTTTATGTTATTGGCTATGATTACTATGACTTAAAAAATTTATTGGACAAAAACCAATTTACACCCTTTTCCAATTCTGCTACTGGGGATCCTCATTTTTTATTTATTGTCTTTAGATTTAAAAGTGAGCTTGAAGAGGATATAAGATTACTTTCTCATCTTTTTAAGATTTTCCCAATAACTTATGAAGAAGATATTTCTTTAAAAAAGAAGTTTGAAAAAATTGAGTGGGAATTGTTATTGACTAAAAAAGAGGCACAAGATATTTGGAATAAATTTGAAGAATACAAAAATAAATATACTTCTCTTAATCAACTATCACCTATCAAAGATAACAGAAAATACTTAGAAAGATTAATAGAAACCGGGCATACGAAAAAACCATCATCAGACTTATTAATTGATGAAGCCAAATTCTGTTACGCCCTAGGAACGTATATTTTTAGAAAGCGAGAAAAACCTAAATTTAGATTTCTTATAATTGATAATAATCCTAATAATTTTAAAGATAAAATAGGAAAAATTAAGAAATCATTTGGCTTTGAGTTTTTTATATGTAGCCAACCACAAGATTTTAAAGGGATTATTGAGACTGACAATTTAAAAGAAAAAATATTTCACTTTAACAGTTTAGAAGATACAACAGAAAAGAAAAAAATTAGTGATTTTGATTTTATTTTGCTTGATCTACACTTAGGGAAAGATAATGATGGAAAAGATATTTATGGAGACGAAATTCTTGAAAAGCTTTATACAGAATTACCGGAAATTCCTGTGTTTATTCTTTCAATAGTTGATGACCCTTTTGTTATTCAAAGGTTTGTCTTGAAGGGAGCTGATAAATATATTCCAAAAGAAAGACTTCTTTCACTTCCTTACGAAGTTTATGAGTTTTTTGAAAGCATTGGTCCTATTGTGTTAAAAATTAAGGATGAAAAACTTAGAAGAAATCTTATTGGCAATTTAAGAAAGTGGCATTTTAATAAGGAACTTCTTTGGTTTGGAGATAAATGCTATCATATGATTGGACATACTTATGAACACGCTAAGAATAACTGGGAGCTGCTAAACAGCATTATGCTTGGCCTTATTGAGAAAGGGATTATAAAAGTAGATAAAGATGGAGGAAGTTTAAAAATTTCAAGTAATGATCTTTATTCCCTCTGTATGGCTACCTGGCTTCATGACATTGGACATAAAGGCAATGAAAGATATGGGACTGCCCATGAGATAAGAGATAACCATGGCATTATTTCTGGAGAGTTCATATTAAAGTATCCCAAATTGCTTGGTATTGAGTCAGAAGAAATAGACGACTATAAAAATATCCAATTCCCATTTGGTCCTCAAAAGAAACCTGTAATACAAGTTATAAAAGAAAAGGTTGAAAAAAGAAAAAAGATTACAAATCTTGAAAAAATAGCACTCATTAGCATTTATCATAAAAGTAATTCACCCCTATCTAAAGAGGATTATCAAACACTAATAACAAAAGGCAAATACATACCTATAGATTTTTTTGAAGGTAGTGATAGAGAAAAAGACGAAATCACACTAGAAGATGTGTTGAATTTCTTGGAAGATGAAGATAAAGAAAGAAAAAAACTATTTAAACTGGCTGCTATTTTTCGCTTAGTTGATAGTATAGATATAAATCGTAATCGAGTTGGAAGTGAAGAAGAAAGAGGTTTAAAAATAAAAGTTATAGAGCAGGACAAAAAGTATCAGTTACACCTGTTAGAAAAGGAAATAAAAAGCATTATTCAGGAAATAGAAGGTGAGGCTAGCTCTTTAATAAGTTTGGCCTTAATGAAAACATTCTTTCAAGATGTAAAAGAAAGAATTGAAAAAGGAGAGGCAGTAAGTCAATTAGAGCTGACTCAGATTGCCCCTGAAATAGTTAAAAAACTAGAGAATTATTTTCTTTTAACAAGTTATGCCTCTTTTATCTCAGTTCAACCAGGACACTTTGACCTTCATTCTGCTATTGAAAGGGTAGATGTAAAAGTGAAAAAGAAGGAGAATAAAATTAGCCTTTGTGTTTCTTTCATCTCTTCAAAAGATATTGAGGAATTAAAAAAGGAAAAAGTAGTTAGGGACCCTGGAGAAAAAAAAGGGAAGTCTATTAGGGATCGATTAATTGGAACAAAACAAGAAGGATTTAAAGACGGGTATGTGGTTAAGGAATTTGAAAGTACAAGACATATATTGGGAGATTTAATGGAATTAGAAAGCGTAGAGTTAAAACCAAGAGGGAGCTCCACACAGGAGCTAAGGGACGAAGATAAACCATTTAAAATAATCTTCAATGCAGATGAAGAAAAGTGGGAAGGTGTATCATCTTAAATTTAAATAAAGATCAAATTCAAGGTGCAAAATATATGAAAACCTCCTTAAGGTGGTCGCGTCTTGAATTGTGAATTTCTTCATTCCCTGGCTCCTCACGAAACAATTGAAGCATACTTGTACACAGGAATCTATGCAAAAGAAAACAAAAGAGTTATCATCCCTTTTCGTGCAGGAAGGATTTTGTATCCTAAAACTAGTTTTAGGTTTGATATTCAAAAATGATAATAAAGACCGAATACCATAAAATTGAACCTTTCCCTAACAAGGGGTCCTCTCCTTGATATGAGATTGCATAATTATACCATTTTGTTAAGTAGAAGTAGCTAAATTCTTAATCCGCAATTGATTTTAAGAGAAAATTCCAACTGTGATGATACCTCAAGGTTAACTTTCACCAACCTATTTATAGCTTTTTAAAAACTAGAGTTGGTTGAAGGGAATAAAATATTTTTCTTTCTCACTAACCTTCGATTTTTCAGGAGCAGCATGCTAAACTAGGGAACAGGTTGGGTAAAGGTAATATACATCTGCTTTTTTCAACAAGCCCTTAACACTTAAAACTTTAAATTTTTGGGTTTTAGGCTTGAT
>Ga0190334_1000941_pt1 | contig 13074 bp, 10 predicted proteins | sample 48720478_MG_FD_161270 | JGI IMG/M metagenome (GOLD analysis project Ga0190334, IMG submission 161270) | Hydrothermal vent sediment bacterial communities from Southern Trench, Guaymas Basin, Mexico - 4872-04-7-8_MG | ecosystem: Environmental > Aquatic > Marine > Hydrothermal vents > Sediment ...
GGCTGGTTGGGCTTTCCTGCTCTTGGTGTGTTGGGGGCTGCCATTGCAACAATTATTAGCAGGGCAATAGCTTCGGTAATTGGACTTTATGAACTTTTTAAAGGGACAAAAGGAATTAAATTAACTCTTCGATGTTTTAAACCTGATTTTGAGATATTTAAAAAAATTGTCAAAGTGGGACTTCCTGCTTCATTGGGGATGTCGGGGTCATCTGTTGGCTTTATTATTATCCAAGGGGTAATTAATACTTTGGGAAGCGCAGTTGTGGCAGCAGCGGGAATCGGATTTAGAATGGTTCATCTTTTTATGCTTCCTGCTCTCGGAATTTCATCGGCAATTACAACTATTGTAGGACAGAGTTTGGGTGCTGATAAAATAAAGAGAGCAAAAGAATCAGTCTTTTTAGGGCTAAAAATAATTGTGAGCTTTTTAATTCCAGCTATGATTTTGATTGCATATTATGGTAAATATATAATGATTTTTTTTATCCCCGCAGATCCTCTTGTTCAAGAGATTGGAGCAAAGATGTTTTATATAGTTGCTCCTTCCGTAATCTTCTTTGCTATTTTTAGAATTTATGCTGGGGCATTTCAAGGCTCCGGCCATACGATGCCCGTGATGATTACATCCCTTTTGAGAATTTGGATAGTTAGATTACCATTGGTATGGATTCTTGCGCTAAAGTTTAATTTAGGACATTATGGGGTTTGGTGGGGGATGCTTTCTTCGAATATTTTTGTAGCCGCTTTTATCTTTATTTTATATTTAAAGGGTAGCTGGCAGGTTCCAGTTATAAAAAGAAAAGAGAAGGTAATAAGTGCCGAGGTGGAAGAGATAATTGAGGATGCTAATGGATAAACATAATAAGGTAAGCCTTGACAAAACCTTTATTATTTTGTTCAATATAAAATTAATAAAGGAGAGATAAAATGGATGTAGCTTCTGTGATCGGTTTGGTAATGGCGTGGGGGTTAGTGATTTTTGCTATTGCATCAGGAGCAGGGCTTTCTGCATATATGGATGTGGGATCTGTAATGATTGTTTTTGGGGGTGCTTTTGGGGCTCTCTTTATGAAATTTCCTATGAGTAAGTTAACAGGAATGGTAGGAATAATGATGAAGGCTATTTTTAATAAGATAGAACCTACGGAGAAATTAATAGATGATATTATATCCCTTGCGGTTGAAGCAAAAAAGAGTGGAATCTTAGGCCTTGAAAAGGTAAAAATAGATCATCCCTTTTTAAAAAAAGGAATTCAGCTTGCAATAGATGGTGTTGAGCCTGAATTAATAGAGTCGATTTTAAAGATAGAATTAAGTTCAATGGAAGAGAGACATGATACGGGAAGATCAATGCTTGAAGAGCTTGGTGATAGCGCTCCCGCTTTTGGAATGATTGGTACACTAATCGGACTTGTTGCTATGTTAACCAAAATGGATGACCCTAAAGCCATTGGACCTGGTATGGCAGTTGCTATTTTAACAACTCTTTACGGGGCTCTTTTGGCGAATGCTTTATTTTTGCCATTAGCAAATAAATTAAAAATATATGGAAATTTAGAGAGTTTACAGAAAAGATTAATAATCCAGGGGATTCTTTCAATAGCTCAAGGAGATCATCCTGCTGTAGTTCAGGAAAAATTAGCCTCATTCCTCGACCCCAAATCAAGAGTAAAAGTTGAAGAGGCGCAAAGGAGAAAAAAGGGTAAATAATGGGAGACGAAGAAAAAAAATGTGAATGTCCGAAGGGCGTTCCCGGCTGGGTTGTTACTTTTGGAGATATGATGAGCCTGTTGCTTACTTTTTTTATTATGCTCGTGTCTTTTTCAAATATGGATGTTCAGAAATTTAAAGAATTGCTAGGCTCTGTTGAAAAAGCTTTTGGCGTTCAGACTGAAAAGGTTATTTTAAGCCGACTTGGGCAGAAAAGTCCTATTGATTTGATGGGAAGTGCAGAAGCTGTAAAGGAAAAAAAGAAAGAGGCTCTTTTAAATTTAGTTGAGCAAGCTATTGCTCAGGAAAATCTTGAAGGTGAAGTTTCCATTATAAAAAATGACAGAGGTGTATTATTACAAATAAAAGGTTCGGTAATGTTTGATCCAGGAGAAGCTAAGATTAAAGAGCCTGCAAAAAAATTGTTTAAAAAGTTAATTCCAATAATAAAAAGCTCTCCTTATGAAATAGTTATTGAAGGACATACAGATAATCTCCCGATAAAAAGCGATAAATATCCGTCAAATTGGGAACTTTCTTCTGCACGAGCGGGGTCGGTCGTTAGATTTTTTATTGAAACGGGAAAATTGAATTCAAAGAGATTTAGAGCTGAAGGGTTTGCGGATACAAGACCATTATTCCCCAATGATACTCCTGAGCATAGGAGTAAGAACAGAAGGGTTAATATCCAATTTTTAATCCAATGACAAAATGGCAAAAATTAACAAAAATTCTTAATAAAGGTGAAATTCTTTTTAAAGAAGGAGATCCTGCGAAGGGTGCCTATGTAATTCAATCTGGGGTTATTTCTTTAAAAAGATTTAAAAATGATAGTTATATCCTTGTTGATGAAGCTAAAAAAGGAGATATAATAGGAGTCCCATCAACTTTAATTAACACTCCTCGTTTTTATACTGCTTTTGTAGAGGAGGATAATACAAGAGTGGTTGAGCTTCCTCCTCAAATATTAAATGAGATAATTATAAAGGATCCTGAAATATCTCTTTCAATTTTAAAGAGATATTCTGAAAGATTGTTTTCTCTTGAAACATTATTTAAGAATTTAAAATTGCCTAAGATAGAAACAGATAAATTAGAAACAAAAGATAAAAAAGAACTCCCCGCCCAAGTCAAAGCTTTTTTGAGAATAGTACCATCGAACAGGAGAGTTCCTATTAAGAATGTGGTAAATACAATAGGGAGAAAAGTCCTATCAATGAACTATATTCCCGACATAGATCTTTCAGCTGAAGATAAAGGTAAATATATATCAAGAAAGCATGCAGTGATTTTTTATGATCAGAATGAATTTTTTATAAAAGAGGAATTAGGTGTTTTAAATGGGACCTTTTTAAATGGAGAGAAATTAAAGGAGAATATTCCTTATAAATTAAAAAACGGAGATATTGTGAAATTTTGTAATATTGAAGCTATCTTTGAGATAGTGCAATAAAAGGAGGCTAGAATGAAGAAAAAAGTAAGTATTAAAAAAATTTTATGGGCAACAGATTTCAGCAGAGAATCATTAAGTGCACTTGATTATGCCCTTTTTTTTAAAGAAAAGTTTGAAGCAAAACTTTATGCCATTCATGTGATACCCAATCTTCCGCCTTTGATTTATGATGATGCTTTTGTTGATTCAAGAGAGGTAGAACTCAATTTTATTAGGATAAATAAGGCAGCGATAAGGAAAATTAGAGCAATAGAAAAAAGAAAGAACATAACTTTTGATGATATTATCATAAGTGATGGCTCAGCTTATGAAAGAATAATAGAGAATGCAGAGAAACATAAGATAGATATGATTTTCATAGGGAAAAAAAGTCACCCGCTTTGGGAAAGATTATTGCTTGGAAGCACAACAAATCGGTTGATTCATCATTGCAAGAAACCTATATTTCTTTCTTCTAAGAAAAAGAGAGTTATGGAGTTTTCAGATATGCTTGTCCCTGTTGATTTGGAGCCCGTAATGGAGACAGAATTAGCTTGGGCAGAAGTTTTAGCAAGAAAATTTGATAGTTTAATTGATGTTTTACATGTAATGGAACTTTATGAGTATGAATTTCCCTTTGAAACTTTGGAAAAATTAGTACAGAGAATTTCCAAGAAATTAGAAACCTCTCTTAAAGATGTAAAAGCAACTTCAAAGTTTAATATAGTAAAAGCAATTAATGCGGCCGACGCAATTGTTGACTATGCTAAGAAGAAAAAAAGTGATCTTATCATAACAGCTACTCATTCAAGATCTGGATTGTCAAAATTCTTTTTAGGAAGTGTAGCTGAAAAAATAGTTTCAAGGTCTCAAACACCTATTCTTTTACTTCCTAATAAGGAAGATTGAATTTTACATTAAAAGAAAAACTTTTATTTGTTCAAACGCTTTTTCCAAAAGATTTAAAACTTTTGGAAAAGATTAAGACAGAAGTATTAGAAAGTAAAGAGGACTTTGATATAAAAGATCCATTAAAAGAGGAAAGAGTAAAGATTTTTGCAAAAGAAGAGTATGGTAAATTAAAAGAACTTCTCAAAGCCAATTCAATAAATACACTTCTTATAACAGATGATAGCTATCCTGAAAATTTAAAAAATATTTATGCACCGCCTCTTGTCCTGTTTTATAAAGGGGATATTTCGGTCTTAAAGGAAACATTAATTAGTATAGTTGGTACGAGAAAACCTTCTTCTTATGGGATCAAACAAGCTACTTTTTTCTCCGATTATCTTTCAAAAAGAGGTTTTGTAATAATAAGTGGTATGGCAAGTGGGATAGATACTTATGCACACAAAGGAGCTTTATCTGGGGGGAAGACTGTTGCTGTTCTGGGCAGTAGCTTGACAAAGGTTTATCCCGCAAGGAACAAAAAACTTTTTAAAGAGATAATTGAAAGTGGATGTGTTATATCTGAGTTTTCTCCTCTTTCAATAACTCACCCCTCAAATTTTCCTATCAGAAATAGAATTATTGCAGGATTGTCTATGTTCACTCTTGTAATTGAGGCTAAAGAGAGAAGTGGTTCTCTTATAACAGCAATGCTCGCTCTCGAAGAGGGAAGAGATGTGGGGGCAATTCCGGGAAACATTGATTCTGAAAACTCTCTGGGGACTAACGCTTTGATAAAAAATGGAGCATATTTAATTTTATCTCCTGATGATATACTTGAGTTACCATATTATAAGGGGAAAGTGGAGTATGAAGAGGAGGAAATTATGCTTTCTGATAATGAGAGAAAAGTTCTTAGTTTAATTCCAAAGGGAAGAATGATAAATATAGATGAAATAATTGAAAAGGCAGAACTTAATTATGGAGAACTATTTAACATACTTTTGCACTTAAGGTTTAAGAATTTAATTGTAGAGTTTTCCGGGAAAAATTATCAAAGAAGCAACTGAAATTATCTTGTCATCAAAAAGTAGTGGTGTTAAAATTGAGTTTCGGAGGTGAGTATGAAAAAGAATGTTTTTGTTTATATTTTATTTGTCTTTATAATTGGTAGTTTTTTATTTGCTTCTAATATTTTCAAATATAGTGATATTTTTAAGTACCAAACTATTTCTGATTTAAAGTATGCTCCTAATGGAACTTTTGTTGTGTTTACAAAAAGATATGCTGATAAGAAGAAGGACAGGTGGATTACGCAGATTTTTTATGCAACTCCGGATTTTAAAAAGATTGTTCAGCTTACGAGAAAGGAAAGTAACTTTTCTCCTCAAATCTCTCCGGATTCAAGTAAAATAGCATTTATCTCAACCCGAAATAAGAAGAGCGAAATTTTTATGATTGAGCTTCCCGGAGGAGATCCTGTTAAAGTTAGTGATTATTCGGAAGGTATAAATTCTTTTAAGTGGAAAGATAATTCGACTATTATATTTACGGCAAGAGAGAAAAAGGGATTTCTTGAGCAAAAGAAGAAGAAGGAAAAGGATACAGCTTTTGTGGTTGAAGATATTAAGGAGTTTTATCCCGTAAGATTATTTTCTCTCAATATTAAGACAAAAAAATGCAAAAGGATTAGTTATAATAAAAGCAGAATAGGTGAATTTGTAATTTCCCCATCCGGAAACTATGTTTTAACTTCTGAAATTGATTCACCAAAATACACTGTTGATGCAAGGTATTATCAAAAGTATTTTATATATAATGTAAAAACAGGGGATTCAAAGCAGATTTTTAAAGAGGATAAATTTTTTCAACCCTATGCTTTTGATTGGGTAAAAGAAAATATAATATTGATGAAAGAAAATAAATCAAACTATGAAGAAAAGAGAGGGCCCGGCTATCCACTACTTTATGCATATTTTGTAAAAGAGAATAAAATTAAGAAAATAGTCTTAAACTGGGATTGGGGACTTGGCGGTTTTTATTCAAAGAGTGTTTACTTTAAAAATGGCAAGATTTTTACTATGTTAGCAAAAGGGGTATGGAATTATCCTGTAATACTTCATGTTAACAAAATTTTTGATGTAAAAAAAAGAATAGTTATTAAAGATGGAATATGGAAAAATATAGATTATTTTACAATTTCACCGGATGGTAAAAAGCTTCTCTTTATTGCATCAAGGATGGACAAACCCCACAAAGTTTATGTTGCAGAAATCGCAAAAAGTGGGGAATTTAAGAATCCTAAGGAGCTTTACCTTCCCAATAAATGGATAAAAAATGTAAAATTGGGTAAAAGAGAAATTCTTCACTGGAAGTCTGAGAATAATAGAGAGGTTGAAGGAATTTTGGTTTTTCCTGCAAACTATGACCCCAATAAAAAATATCCGCTGGTATTAACTTTTCACGGAGGTCCCTATGCATATACAAAAGATTCGTTCAGGAACTCCTGGGGATATTATCCTCAAGCTCTTTCCGGAGATGGTTTTTTTACATTATTTGTAAATTACTGGGGCGGTTCAAACTATGGACTTAAATTTGCAGAATCCATTGTTGGAAAGTACTATGAATTGGAAGTCCCAGATATACTTTCTGGACTTGATTATGTGCTTAAAAATTATAATGTGGATGAAAAAAATTTAGGAGTTATGGGATGGAGCAATGGTGCCATTCTTACAATAGCTACTATTTTGGAAAGAGATTTTAAATTTGCAATTCCGGGAGCCGGTGATGTTAACTGGATTTCAGATTGGGGCAATTGCAAGTTTGGAGTTCAGTTTGATAATTTATATTTCGGAAAACCGTATTATGAGGATTTGAACCTGTATATAAAAAAATCACCTCTTTTCAAATTAAAAAAAGTAAACACTCCTGTATTGATTTTCTTCGGGGATAAAGATACAAATGTACCGACTGAGCAAGGATGGGAATTTTACAGAACAATGGAGCAGCTTGGCAAAGAGGTTAAGTTTGTTGTAATGCCGGGAGAACCTCATGTTTTTGGAAAACTTTCCCATCAGAAGAGAAAGGTGGCTGAGGAGGTAGAGTGGATTCATAAACACATTGACGGTAAGTATAAAGAGAAGTTTGAGCTTATGAAAAAAGGCTCAAGAATGGAACTTTTAGAAAGAATTAAGCCTTTGAGAAAAGATAAAAATGGAGTTATCGGAGAAAGGGTAAATGGTATTTTAATCCCTGAGTTTGTTAAAGTTGGAGATCTTAATGTGGCAAGGACAGAGCTTACTGTAGCTCAATTAAATGAATTTTTGAAAATAAAACATCCTGATAAAGTGATTAAAGGTGCTCCGAACATACCTGTACACGGGATATCAAGAAAAATCATAAAGGAATATTTATCTTTTATAAAAGAGAAAACAGGAAAGAGCTTAAGGCTTATTAAAAAATCTGAATTTGAAAAACTATTGGAGAATGAAAAAGCAGAAGAAGAAAATACTTTAAGATACTGGATTGGATATGAGCCTACTCCAGATGAAAGAGTAGAGTGGATTAAATATTTAAACAAAAAAGGTCTATCTGGAAGAATGGTGAAACCTGTTGCAAGTTTTCTCCCGACAAAATCAGGGCTTTATGATATAGATGGTAATTTGCCAGAATTAACAGAAGAGGGGGATGTTGTGGGAGAATGGTTCTTTTCAGTAAAAGATGGAAAAACGCTCAACAAATGCAGGCAAAGATGGGCCGGAATAAGGCTTGTTGTGAAGGGAAAAACATCCAAAGCCCAAAACTAAAAGCCGTTCCAGCCTGTTACAAAGCCGAACAGCAGAGAAACAATTTTGCTGCTCAGCCGGGACGGCTGTTCAGCTGCTCTGCTTTATGAGATGTGTTGGGATATTGACAAATTTAGAAAGATAAATTATATTATCACTACTTTTATACTGGGAAGTCGTCTAACTGGCAGGACATCGGACTCTGGATCCGAGAGTTGGGGTTCGAATCCCTGCTTCCCAGTTTTTTTATTTTATAAGGAAAAAAATGTTAGTAGTTTGACTGGATACTTCTATTATTTTATAATTTTTTTCATTATGAAAAGGAAAATTTATTTATTTTTTTTGTTAATCTTTGTTTTAAGTATGGTTTTTTTGTCGGATTGTAAAAAAAGAGAGGTAAAAAATTGTAATGTAGTTGTTATTGTTATAGATGCCTTGCGTGCTGATCATCTCCCCCCTTATGGTTATAAGAAAATGACAGCTCCTTTTATTACAGAATTAAGTAAAAAATCAGTTGTTTTTCATCATGCTTTTGCCGCATCCTCATGGACTGCACCTGCTACTGCTTCTATCTTTACCTCACTTTATCCTTTTCAACATGGAGTTTTAATGGGGCTTTTGGCTATAAGGATAGCTCAAAGTATTAATCCAAATGTGATTGTTAATAAAATACCCTCGGAAATAAATACCATGCCGGAAGTTATGAAGAGTTTTTCATACAGGACTTTTGGAATAGCTGATAACCTTAATATAAGCAAATTAGAAGGCTTTGACCAGGGATTTGATAAATTTGAAACCAAAAGTTATGTGGGAGCTAAAAAAATTTATGAGAATCTTTTAAGGTGGGAAAAAGAGATAAAAGAAAATGGAAAATACTTTTTGTATATTCACTTTATGGACCCACATGCTCCTTATCACGGGAGAGAACCATTGTATCGGAAAAAGGAAAAGTTTGAGGATGATATTAAAAGCAGATATGATAGTGAAATATATTTTGCTGATATATATATAAAAAAATTGTACGAAAAGTTTGGATGGAATAAAAACACTCTTCTTATTATAACCTCAGATCATGGGGAAGGTTTATGGGATCATGGTTGGATGGATCACGGACATTCTCTTTATTATGAAGAAATACATGTGCCTTTAATCATTTACTACCCTGAGATAAAAAAGCGAAAGAATATTTATACTCCCGTGTCAACAATAGATATCTTGCCTACGATAAGAGGTATATTGGGATACCCCATAGGTACAGAGGAAGAGGGTAAAAATCTTTTACCTTTAATTGAAGGTAAGAAAAATAGTTTGAATAAAAGATATCTTTTACTCCATTTATGGAAGAAAGTTAGAAAAGAAATAGAGCACGATGGTGTGATTTATGGAAGATGGCATTTTATTTTAGAAAATGGTAAAAATAGAATGCTTTTTGATATGGGAAGGGATAGAAAAGAGAGATTTAATATATATAGCGGCAAAAAGAAGTTGGGGAAACAGCTTGAAAATTTCTTTTTTAAATTTAAGAATAATTGCAAAAAATATGTTAGAGAAAGGAAAAAAATAAAGCTAAACAAAAAGGATATAAACAAATTAAAAAGTCTTGGGTATGTTAATTAATCTTAAAGTGGGTTTCATTTTTTGCTTGCACTCAGACATTTAATTTAATACAATACTATTACATATATAATAAATAATTTATCTGAGGAGGAATAATGTTTTTAAAATTAAACAAAAGGATTGAAAAGATTAAACCTTATATCCCGGGAAAACCTGAAGAAGTCTTGCAAAGAGAATTAGGAGTTGAGAGGATTATTAAGCTTGCTTCAAATGAAAATCCTCTCGGAACATCTCCCAAGGCACTTGAAGCAATAAAAAGAGAGACTGAAAAATCCTATTTTTACCCTGATGACACCTATTATTCTTTAAAAAACAAACTTTCAAAATATTACAATGTACCTACCGAATGGATAATTTTAGGAAGTGGTTCTGTTGAATTAATTAAAATGGCAGCTAGCCTTGTTCTTGATGAAGGTAAGTATGCAATAGTTTCAAAAAATTCTTTTTTAATGTATGAAAAGGTAGTACAGGAGTTTGCAGGGGAAGAGTATATTTTGTGGGTTGATACTACTGATGATTATAAGTATGATTTAAAAGGTTTTGAAAAAGAGTTAAATAGTGGAAAAAATATTAGTATTTTATTTATTGCAAATCCCAATAATCCCACGGGTAGTTATATACCTGCGGGAGAGCTTTATAATTTTCTTAAAAAGATTCCTCAGGATATACTTATAGTCTTGGATGAGGCTTATGTTGAGTATGCTGATGCGGAAGACTATAAAAGTGCTCTTGAATGGATCAGGGAATTTCCTAACCTTTTCCTTTTAAGGACACTATCAAAAGTTTATGGGCTTGCCGGCTTAAGAATTGGTGTGGGAGTGGCTCAAAAAGAGCTTTTGGATGTATTGATGAAAGTCCGCTTGCCTTTTAATGTATCAAGATTGGCTTCTGTTGCAGCTGAAGCAGCTATTGATGATAAAGACTTTCTTGATTTATCTTTTAAAACTAATAAGAAGGGTAAAGAATTTCTTTTTGAGGAATTAACTAAAATAGGATTTAAAGTTTTCCCTTCCCAAACCAATTTCTTGATGTTTATCCCAACTGTGGATCCTCTTGAATTAGTGAAAAAACTTGAGAAAAAGGGAATAATTATAAGACCTTTGGGTCCCTTTGGGATTCCTGAAGCGGTAAGAATAACAATTGGGACAATGGAGCAAAATAAGATTTTCATTGATTCACTTAAGGAAGTTTTAAAGGAGTTTTAAGATGTATGATTATGATTTAATTGTAATTGGAGGAGGTCTCGGCGGCTATGGGGCTGCAATAAGAGCAGCCCAAAAAGGGAGAAAAGTATTACTTATTGAAAAAAACAAGATAGGTGGAGTATGTCTTAATGTCGGATGTATCCCAACCAAAGCTTTATTAAAGTCTGCTCATGTTTATGAGCAAGCAAAAAACTCTGATAATTTTGGGATTAAGCTAGAAAATGTTTCATATAATTGGGAGAGTATTATTAGATATAAAAATAGTATTGTTAGTAAATTAGTCAAAGGAGTTGAATTTTTATTGAAAAAGAATAAGGTTGTAGTGGAAAAAGGTGAGGCTTTTTTTGAAGATAATCATACTGTTTCAATTGGAGATAAAAACTTTACAGGTGAAAATATTTTAGTAGCAGTGGGCTCAAAACCGGCTGTTCCAAAATCATTTGAAACCTTTAATAGCGATAAAATAATTTTTTCAGATAAAGTTTTTGAATTTGATAAAATACCTTCTTCTATTACAATTGTTGGGGGGGGAGTTATAGGTATAGAAATTGCTTCTGTTTTGGGAAGTTTTGGTACAGATGTAAAAGTCATTGAAATAATGGATGAGATTCTCCCGGGGATTGACAAGGAGATTACCTCTAATTTAAAAAGAATCTTAAAAAAGAAAGGAATAACTATTTATACGAGTACCGGAGTTAAAAATATCATTGAAGTAGATGGTCGCTTGAAGATTACAGCCGAAAAAGAAAATGGACAAATAGAAATAGAAAGTGAATATCTTTTAATTGCTACAGGGAGAGTAGCAAATACATGTGCATTAAGGCTTGAAAATACGGATATTCGGACAGAGACAAGAGGTTTTATTAGGGTCGATGATTTCTTAAGGGCAGGTGAAAATATTTATGCAGTGGGGGATGTTATCGGAGGAAAGCTCCTTGCCCATAAAGCACTTCATGAAGGTTTGATCGCAGTTGAGAACATGTTTGGGGGAAAGATGGAAAAAATTGACGACACTTTAATTCCTGCTGTTATTTACACTACTCCTGAGATAGCTACCGTTGGATTTTCCGAGGAAAAGGGAAGAGATATGTTTGGTGATTTAAGTATAGGAAAATTTCCCCTTGTTGCAAATGGAAAATCCTTGATAGAAGGAGAATCATCTGGTTTTATGAAAGTTATTTTTCACGAAAATAAGCTCATCGGAGCCTCTTTGATGTCTTCCTCTGCTGGGGAGATGATTCAGGGTTTAGCGTATATGATAAAAAAAGAGGCAAGATACGAAGATTTAAAGGAGCTCGTTTTTCCTCATCCTACTGTTTCTGAATCAATAGGTGAGGCTTTTATGAATGCTTTTAAAGAAGCTATTCACATTATGAATTAAACGAGATTGTTATAATACAGAGCGGCTGCTCCTAGGATGGGATTTTCTTTGTTTTCTGACACTTCCAATTTTAATTTTTTAATAACAAAGGGAAAGAGAAAGTCCTCTAGTTCTTTGAACATACTGACCTTAAAGAAATTAAAAGCAGAGGAGATTGAGCCTCCTAAAATTATAGCTTCAGGATCATATAAAGAAAGGATGATTTTTATAGCTACTCCAAGATTTTTTCCCAATTCTTCAAATGCTTTTAGAGCTGTTTTATCACCTTTTAAGGTCTCTTCGTAAATCTCCTTTCCATCTTTTCCATATTTTATTTTGAAAAACTGGCCGCTCGTATAATCTTCAATATTGGAATCTTTATAGGGAACAGTGCCTATTTCTCCTGCTCCGCAATTTGCTCCTTCATAGAGCTTCCTATTGATAATTATTCCAGAGCCAAGGCCTGTTCCTATTGTTAATCCCACCATGTGTTTTACCCCTCTGCCCTTTCCATAATAATATTCTCCGAGAGCAAAACAATTGGCATCATTATTAATAAAAACTGGAATTCCAAAACGCTCTTCCGTTTTTTCCTTTAAATGGACTTCTTTCCACGAAGGGATGTTTTCCACATTATAAACGATACCTTTTTCTGTGTCTACTAAGCTTGGAACTCCTATCCCTATGGCAATAACATCCTTTGTTATAACTTTTTCTATTGTTTCAAACATTTCTTTTACTATTATCTCTTCATCTTGCGCATTTGCTGAAACAGATGTTTGATATTTTTCTTCTATTTTACTGTTTACAACTCTTCCTGCTTGAACCTTTGTTCCTCCAAGATCAACTCCTATTACTGCTTCCTTCATAGATTACCTCCACGGAAATATTAACAATGCTTGAAATTATAATAGAGGGTAAATATTGTGTCAATTTTTTTAGTTGATTCCGAAATCTCGAGTAAGAAAGAGAAAGATAGTGGCTAAGGGAGGGAAAATATTGTAAAATATAGTATCTTCACCCACCGAGGGAAAATTTTAATTTTCACCTAGTGGGTGTCGAAGATTCGTCGTGG
>Ga0190334_1000942_pt1 | contig 13058 bp, 13 predicted proteins | sample 48720478_MG_FD_161270 | JGI IMG/M metagenome (GOLD analysis project Ga0190334, IMG submission 161270) | Hydrothermal vent sediment bacterial communities from Southern Trench, Guaymas Basin, Mexico - 4872-04-7-8_MG | ecosystem: Environmental > Aquatic > Marine > Hydrothermal vents > Sediment ...
CGTTTGATTTAGGGGGTTTATCACGCAAACTTAGAGAAATAATTGAGGCTAAAAGACCATCCCGCCCATCATGATTCTTTCGTCAATAAAGGGTTTGTAGGCCTTGCCACCAGTTACGGTAATGATGTTTCTCCCAGTATAAACCTGCCATGAAACGAGCACTTACCTTTCTTGCATTTCTATTCTTAGTCCTAGGAAGCATCCCAAGCCACGCAAGGCACATAAAAGTTGCCACCTATAATGTCCAGAATCTTTTCGACCTCGGCCGAGAGGGCACTGAGTACGAAGAGTACATTCCCGATAATCCATTCGGATGGAACAAGAAAACAGCTGAAATCAAATACAGAAACATATCAAGGGTTATAAAGGATATGGCGCCTGATATTGTAGGCCTCCAAGAAATAGAATCAAGCAGGGCATTGATCCTGCTCCGGGACCGTATCAGGCAAAGGGGATTAGACTACCCTTACTCGGAAATTGCTGATTCCAGGCCTACGGCGGTAAAATGTGCCATACTCTCCAGATTTCCCATAGTGTGGAAGAAGGAGATAAGAGTCCATCGCCCCGGTGCCCGAAACATATTGGCTGTTAAGGTCCGAATAGACGACAAGATCCTATACATTTACGTGAATCACTGGAAATCAAAGCATGGTCCTGAAAGCGAGAGGATTGCCTGCGCCAAGGCCCTACGCAAGGCCATTGATAGACTACCGAAGGGATCGGATTTTATCATACTGGGCGACTTTAATTCCAATTACAACGAATTTCGGACCATATCTCGCCATCCAGAACTCAATGATACAAAGGGAATAACAGGCATAAACCATGTTCTCCTAACCATCAAGGATGGCCGTATGGTTACGGAAAAGGACCTGAGGGCAGATCTATCAACGAGATATCTGTATAACCTGTGGCTTGAACTCCCCCCACATCGCAGGTGGTCTTATTACCTCTTTGGGCGGAAAGGAACGCCAGACAGTATCATTATTCCCGCAGCTCTCTATGACAACCATGGATTTTCCTACGTGGATGACTCCTTTGACAAATTTGCCCCAAGATACCTTTTCAGGCACCACGCCATATTTCAGTGGCAGAGGGCAAACTTTGGCAGGGGTAGGCACCTTGGTCTGGGCTATTCGGACCATCTGCCGCTTTACGCGTATTTCTCCACTACCGTGCGCTGATAAGCCCCAGGCGCAAGGTGTTCAACCCAATAACAGTGCCACGCTGGCGCAGCATGGCCGGATCACCCCCCATTGTCCATGAATAGGTCTTGACCAGGCCTTCCCCTGCTGCGGCCGCGCGACCGTCAACATAATAGCTCTCACCTTGTTTCCTCAAGAAACCAATGACAACCAGGCCCACTCCCCTCGCGTACCTCGCCCCAAGACCTCGAGCCACAGAGGTAACCTCCTCAATGCGGGGAGGGTCCTCAGTAATGGAAAAGCATCGGGCCAGATCATCGTATCTCGGTATTATCATCGACTCTCTAACAGGAGATTCGATCGATTCGAGCAACCTCTCGGCTATCTTTCCACAGGTAAAGGTCTCCAGGACCACTGTCTCTAGGCCCCGTGCCAAGAGAAGCCTACTCACAACACTCTCCAGTGTCTCATCATCTACCCCAAAAATCTTGTTTCCAAGCCTTGATTTGATCTCCTGCTCGAGGGGCGTAATTAGCCGGAGGGCATCCTCCTTGTCCTTTGCCTCGGCCGTTATCCGGATCTTAATTTCCCCGGGTGAAGCAAGGAGCCCAATCTTTGGGTTTTGAGATTTGCGGATTATATCGCCAATAAGGGTGTCCACCTTGCTCTCCCCTATGCCGGCTGCCTTTAGCACACGGTACGTCACCATATTCTCTCTAAGTGCAAATCTTTTCTTGATCCAACTGGCAACTGCATTGGCCCACAAGTACTTGAGTTCCCTTGGAACTCCTGGCAGGCAGATAACGGGTTTACCCCGAATCTTGTTTACAAATGCCGGTGCAGTACCCACAGGATTTTCTATGGCCTCCGCCCCTTCTGGTATGTAGGCCTGTTTTCTATTTGACTCAGGCATGCGGTAACCATAGCGCTTAAACACGGCATCGATTTGATCCATCAGTTCCTGTTTGAAGACCAGTGGCACACCAGAAACTGTGGCCACCACCTCCCTGGTAAGATCGTCCTCGGTAGGCCCCAGCCCTCCCGTAGTGATAACAAGATCAGAGCGACCGAGGGCGCTGTTAAGGGCCATTGTCATATCCTCAGAGGAATCCCCAACAGAGGTTCTAAACCGGACATCTACTCCTATCCTTGCCAGCTCTGCTGCTAGGAAAGTACTATTTGTGTCCTGGATTTGCCCTAGTAGTAGCTCGCTGCCGATTGTAATGATTTCGCATACTGGAAGTGAAATGGGTGTGGTCAATAGAGATAACTTCTCCTTTTCCTTTGCTGTCTGCCGATAATTATGCCTATTAGCAGTCCGCAAAGCAGTACCAAGGCACCAAGAGCGAACCACTTTTTCTTCTCCGAATATCTATACTGATTATTCTCTCTCGTTAGCCTGTCGATGGTTGCCTGGCTTTTTTCCAGTTCCCCTTTTATATGTGAGTATTCTTTCTTCAGCTTTAGATACTCAGAGGCGCCTTGGCGAAGACTTTTATACCTCTCCCTTACATCCTTGAGTGCCTTCTTGGTGTCTTCGAGCTCCTTTTTTAGATCTTCGTTTGCCCTTTGGACCTCCGCGAGATTCTTCTGTGCCTCATTAAGTTTGTCTTTCAACCTCAAGTTTTCGGCCCGGAAAGTCTCCGCCTGCCTTTTCCATGGAAGCCTTTCCACTATGTACCTGGTCAATACCCATCCCTCCGGTGCAGGCTCTCCCTTTCCAAGAACCTTCACGTTGGACCAATCCCCTTGAGTCTTTATCACCTCAAGACGTTGACCTGAGGGGAGAAGGGCAACTATCTTGTTCCCCGTACTAGGACCAGTTCGTAGCGTAATCTTGAAGGAATCAGTCACATACGCAGTGTATGCAAAAGAAGGCTTCAAGAAGATCAAAGGCGACAAAAGTATACCCATAACCAAGAGTGCCTTTTTCATGGTTCGATTATCCTTTCGCACCGGTTGATTGCCGCAGAGCTATCAACGGCTGTACTTACCCATTAACTCTCCCTTGGCCAAGATATGGCCCTCTATCGCATCGAGCAGTTGAGCCTTAGTTGCACCAGCCTTCAGATTGAGCACCGTGTCAAGTGCGTAAATCTTGAAGAAATATCTGTGGGTTCCTCCCGGGGGACAGGGGCCGCCATATCCATAGTTTCTGAAGTCATTGATCCCATGAACTGCGCCATTTTCGAGATGTGGTTGTGAAGGAACCTTCTCAGGCAACCCTGTGACGTCAGGCGGAATGTTGAACAAGACCCAATGTACCCAGGTGCCCATAGGGGCATCCGGGTCATCACAAATAAGCGCCAAGGATTTCGTGCCATCAGGTACCCCATCCCATCTAAGGGGTGGGGAGATATCATCACCATCGCAGGTGTATTTGACGGGTATTTCCCCACCATTTTCAAAGGCAGTACTTGTGATCTTAATCTCCATACTCTTCCCTCCTTTTGCCAGGGTTATTGGAAAAACGGAGAAAAAAGCCAACGCAAATGCTCCCAGGGCAGCCATTTTCACTGCACTTTGGTTTCTCAGCATTCTGATCACCTGCCCTCCTCTCTCACCCTTTCGTCCTTATTTCTATTGTATCTAAGCCTTTTATCTGCAGCTGTTCTATTTGTCAACCGCCCCCTTTATTTTCCTAAGCACGCGGATATCCGTTATCCTGGTTTCAGGGTATTGACCTTCCTGGTCCTTTTCTAGGTATTTCACCATGTCCCATATTGTGTTTAGTGCAATGGTAACCCCCACCAATGCCTCCATCTCGACACCGGTTTGCGCCCTGGCCTTTACATAGCACCTTGCCTCCACCTCGGATTGACCCATGTGAAAAGTGAGGTTGACCCTGTGAAGCGGTATCTGGTGACAATGGGGAATCAGGATGTGCGTCTGCTTTGCAGCATTCATCCCCGCAACCTCTGATACCAAGAAGGGATCACCTTTCTTGATATTGCCCTTCTTTATTTCCTCTAGGGTTAAGGGAGAAAGGTGAATCTTGCCCGCAGCTTCAGCCTCCCGCACGATCACGGGTTTTTCTGAGACATCTACCATACCCATTTTAACTATTCTCCAACCTTATCTCTCTCTTTTTGGTTGCTTCAACCTTGATTCGGTCAACTGCCTTTACAAGGGCAGGAAAAACATGCTCCCTCGTGTCGCCCCCCACAGCAACTGCCATAACTTCATCGCCTACCTTCAGTTTGCCAGGGTTGCACGCCACTAACACCTCTACAATCCCCGGCAAACGTTTCGTTTCATCCCGTATTCTCTCCACTGCCTCCAGGTCGAACTGCACCTCCATTTCATCCACGCGCGTTCCATCCAGTGATGTTCCTCGAACCAGTCCCAAGTGAGTGGCTATCATTCCCATTCTTGCCACCTCGGGATGTTGCTTCATCTTTTCCAGTAACTTATTGGCGAGCATTTCTTACTCCTTTTCCACGTTTTCATCCAAATTAAACAATTTCCGGGTTATGTCCAAGTATGTGGGCAGAGTCGGCCTGTCTGCCTTACCCTTTAGAAACAATATAGGGTCATTTATGATTTTCTCTGCAATGGAGCGGCTCAATATCTCTACCGCTTCTTTCTGGCGGGGGCTCAGTGAGGCCAGAACTCCACTGCTTCTTTCCAATTCACCCCGGATTATCGCTTCTGCCTTTTCCCTTAACGAGACTATGGTAGGAACAACGGCTAAGGTTTTTAGCCACCTGTCAAATTTTATAACCTCCTCCTCGACTATCCTTTCAGCCTTACCGGCCTCTTTCCGCCGCTGCTCAAGATTGGACTCAGTGATTCCCTTGAGATCATCTATGTCAAAAAGGAAGACGTTATTGAGCTCATTAACCCGAGGGTCTATGTCCCTGGGCACTGCTATGTCAATGAAAAACAGTGGGCGATTCCGCCTCTTCCTTAGGCACGCCTTTACCATATCCCTGGTGATTACAACCTCGCTGGATGCTGTGGAACTTAGCACGATATCCACATCCAACAGTTGGTAAGGAATCTCCTGGAGAGACACCGCGGTGGCTCCAAACTCCTGCGCCACCTCCACTGCCCGCTCCAGCGTGCGATTCGCTACAGCCATAGACCGAATACCATTTGCCATAAAATGCCTTGCTGCCAGCTCTGCCATCTCCCCAGCCCCAATAAGCAAGGCCTTTTTCCCCTCAAGTTCATGAAATATCTTCTTGGCAAGCTCCACTGCAGCATAGCTGATGGAAACAGCAGCCTCGCTAATACCTGTTTCAGTCCGCACCCTCTTGGCCACATGAAACGCCCTGTGCATTAGGCGGTTGATGATCACCCCGGAGGTCTTCTCCTTGGTTGCCTCGAGGTATGCGGCCTTTATTTGCCCAAGTATCTGAGGCTCTCCCACCACCATGGAATCCAGGCTGGAAGCCACGCGAAACACATGCCGCACTGCTTGCAGCCCCTCATGTCGGTAAAGATGATCAGTGAAACTGCGGTCTCCCATGTTTCCCAGGTTGCCCATCAGGTTCACAACAATCTCCCATGCCCTATCCATATGTTCTGCCACCACCAGGGCTTCAACCCGGTTACAGGTAGACAGGAACATGGCCTCCTTTATCTCCTCGGTATCCCTCATGGTGGCGAGGGCCTTCTTGGTGGTCATGGGGTCCGAGGCAAGGCATTCCCTCAGTTCTATGGGGGCTGTTTGATGATTCATGCCTATATTTAAAATGATGCTCATAGCGCCTTCCGAAGCCCTAGATTCCCGAAACTGTGGTATCCCCCCATCCACAACCCAGCCCCGATAAAAGTGAATAGCAGAACCGCAAAACAAATGATTGACATAATAGCAGCCCGCCTACCCCTCCAGCCAACCGTGAGGCGCTCATGCAGCAGTGCAGCATAAAAAAGCCACGTAATGAGAGACCACACTTCCTTAGGGTCCCATTGCCAATAGGTCCCCAAGTTCAATTGAGCGTAAATGGAACCGGTTATCATTCCAATGGTCAATAAGGGAAACCCGTAGATAAGAGAATAGTGGTTAATGGAATCAAGGGTGGCCAGCGATGGAAGCCTCCGGTATATTGAACCCAATCTCTTAGTTTTTATCTGCCTTTCCTGCACAAGGTAGACAACCGCTGCTATAAAGGTAATGGCGAAAAGCGCATCGCCTAGGAAAATGGTAATAATATGAACGACAAGCCACGCACTTTTGAAAGCAGGGCCTATCGCGGTTTCAGGCCACCTCATGGTGGAAGATACTACCATTAAAAGTGTCGCCACAGGTGCCACAAACGCACCAAGCACCATGAGTCGAAATTTTCTGTAAAATATCAAATAAATAAGCACAACGGACCACGAAAAAAAGGAAAATGCCGATTTCAGGTCAAGCACTGGGATTGTCCCAAGCCCATAAGCCCTAATACCTAGGAACAGGGTGTGAAAGGCAAAAGCAGCTATTAAGAACCACAAGGATATGCGGAATACCCACTTTTCCTGCCTTATAATAAAGACAACAAATCCGCCAGTTGCAATAAGATAGAGTACTAAGGCCAGATAAAAAAAAGAAGATACCATTGCCCCTCCTCACCCACTGGTAAGTTCGCTCAAATCGAGTTTTTCTCTTATAGCTTTTGGCACGGTTTCCTCAATTATACTTAACAATCTCTGCTTGTCCCCAGTGGAAATGGCATCAAGAATATCAGAATTCACCAAGGAACTAAATATGGCCCTGTTTTCTTCTTGCGAAAGCCCCAAGGGCAAAACTGCCTCTCGAACCCTTCCCAGCAGTTCTACTAGAATTCCATACGATTCATCAAAAATATGTTCAAGATCTTTCCTTACCCTCTTTGCCAGCGCCGGGCTCTTTCCGGAAGTGGAGATGGCAATAACCAGGTCTCCTTGCCTTACAATGGAAGGAACGATGAATGTGCAGTCCTTGGGTTGGTCAACTGCATTCACAAAGATATTCCTTGCCTTGGCTGCATTACTAACTTGCCTATTGAGCTCAGAATCATTTGTAGCAGCAACCACAAGACAGGCACCGTTTATGAACTCCTCCTGGAATTCGCTTCCGAGATAAGAAATTTTGCGACTATCAATTAATGCTTTAAGTTTATCAGTTATCTTCTTGCCTGTTATATAAATATCAGCTCCACAGCTTAGTAGCGTCAAGACCTTTCTTTCCGCTACTTCACCTCCGCCCACCACGAGCACCTTGCGCCCCTTAATGTCAACAAATATAGGATAGTATCTCATCAGACGTAACGATCCACCATCTCTGTGATGAATTCCTCCACCCCTTCTTTTCCTTTTTGAGATTCAATGTCCCGTATGAGATTTTCGATCTTCTTGTATGTTACGGGGTCCCGCTGTAAGTCATCTATGGACCGGTAGGTCCCGCCTCTCCTGCCAACCCTGTAGATGAGCCGGTCCTTGTCAGGTAATTCCTGATACCTCTTGATAACTTTAAGCATATTTTCCTTGTCCTCTGGCAGGGTTCCGGTGACCTCTTCCAGAAGGTTCATAATGTGATCGCTAGTAACCGTACTGGTTATGCCCTCTAAATTCTCAATAAAAACCCGTATCTCTTCAGCCAGCATGTCGTCGGTCTGCATCACAAAGGTGCCGTCTGTAAGCTTTTCGTACAGAGGAACCCTCCTGGGCACCCTTAGACTCCTCAGTCGGATAAAATGAGGGTTAATTTGGTTCAATACCTTTGCAGTTTCTGTAGCGTGCTCTCGCCACCATTTCTGGCCTCCAAGCCCTGGCATGACGTACTCTGACAGCTCCATACCAGCTTCTACCACTTTGCGCCCTGCCTCAATGTGCTGTGCAGCAGTAACACCCTTTTTCATGAACTTGAGCACTGGGTCATAACCGCTTTCCAGGCCTATGTGAATCCTGTCTAGGCCTGCCTGCCTTATCTTTTTTAGGGAATCCAAGGATTTTCTGAAAACGGTCCTGGACCTGGAATAGGTGGTCACTCTGGTTATCTCGGGAAATTTCTCTCTCAGAAACGAAAGAACTTCCACCAAGTCAGAGGTTTTCATAACAAGGTTGTCGGCATCCTGCAAGAAGCAAGCCCCGGTACCATAGTATAGCCACATGGCGATACTTGCGTACTGCTCACTGTAATAACCCCTGTTAAGAATGTGGCTTACGACTTGATCGTTGACCTCCCCCTTATAGCCTAGCTGCCATGAAAGCGCCTTGATGTCATCTGCAATATCCCTAGCTGTTTGAATATCTCGCTTGATCTCCTCCACGGTTCTTAGCGAAAATTTTCTTTTTTTATATACAGGGCAAAAAAGACACTGGTTCCAAGGGCAGTTTCTGGTAAATCTGAGTAAAAGACTTGTGGCCTCATTGGGTGGCCTGATGGGCCCCTGCTCGAATGTCATATTGTCGCTAATCATATCTTTAAATTCCTCCAGAATCCTCTTTTCTTTCTCAAAGAATTTTTTCGCCATTTCCCGCTAGCCGCTTAGCGCCAATGGCCTATGCACTATTTCTATCTCAAAAACTGTTGATAATATAAATGCTTATATCAAGTCAAAATAATACTCCAACCCCGGCATTGTCGGGTAGAAGAGGGAGATTGCTCTCCCCCACCCCCCACAGATCCGGACATGCGCAATTAACGCATCCGGCTCCTCATAGTGCGGTCTCGCTACGTGACTACGAGCTTGCAAGCCTTGGTGTCGGGAATGGGTACATCTTCCGCAGACGTGTAAAACGCTCCCAGTTCATCCGCGATCGTTGTGAACGGCGATTAAGCCATTTGCGCCAGATTCCGCGGACCTCATGATAAAAGCGGGCTACTGCCGAGGAGTTTCCTCGGATGTAGTAGTATTGGGCATGCCCCCTTAATTTGAGAGCCAGCACACGATGCTGCTCCTCGACCGCTAAATGCCGGTTAGCGCGACACCACCACCCAATCCGCTTCAAAGCTCGCGTGAAACGATCTTTTGCGGTCTTTCGCTTCACCACCCAGGTCCCATTGCGGCTCTTTGCCCAATAGTGAGTAAATCCCAGAAAATCAAAGCTACCGGACCGACCTGCCTTATCGTTGCCAGGACTCGGCCGGGTGAACTTGATCAGCCTCGTCTTCTGTGGATGAAGACTCAGAGCGAAGCGTCCGAATCGCTTGGGAAGAACTTCCATAACCCTGTCTGCATCCGCCTTGGAGTAAAACACAATCACTGCATCGTCGGCGTACCTTATCAGGCACGCCTCCTCGGACAGCCGCGGTTTTACCTCCTGAGCAAACCACTTATCCAGCACCTCATGGAGGTAGATGTTCATCAAAATCGGTGAAACCACACCTCCTTGTGGAGTGCCGGTCTCAGGGTACCTCAGGGTCCCTACCTCCAAAATGCCAGCCTTCAGCCATTTGTCAATGGCTCTTCGTATCACTCCGTCACGCACTCGCTTGTCAAGAAAACTCCGTAGGTGACCATGGTCCAGAGTATCAAAACATTTCTCAATATCAAACTCCAGGACGTAACCGTTAACCCTCGTTGTATCTCTCCACAGCTCCTCAAGGGCTTGGTGGGCTGATCGTTTAGGCCGGAAACCATACGAGCATTCTAGAAAATCCTGTTCATACACGGCTTCCAGTACCATGGCCACCGCCCTCTGAAGCACTTTATCCTCAAAGGTTGGTATCCCGATCGGCCGCATCTTCTTTCCGTCTCCTTTCGGCACATAACTCCGTCTGACTGGTGGGGCTTTGTAGGTGCCTGACTTGAACCGGTTCAGAAGGTCTTGGAGATTATCCTCGAGATTCTCCTCATACTCCCTCGCCGTTTGGCCATCTACTCCTACCGCACCATCCTTTCGGGTCAGACGATAGGCCTCTTTGAGCAGCCAAAGATCAATGTGGTGGGCTAACGTAGTCCACACCATCTCAGGCGCTTCCTTAGACAACTTCGCTACCCTCTGGAGTCTCGTTGAGACACTTTCGGGCCTCGATGTCCCCTGCATCTTTCCCTCCAAAGGTTCCATAACTATGGCGCCCCCTTCCCTCCACAGGGTCCCTTCGAGTAGGTTCCCCTGCTTCAACGGTACTATTTGACGCTCCGACTCCCTGCCACCCTTCTCCTTGGGCTTCGTTGCCTTCACCTTCAGATACCGCCTCAGTGCCTGTTTGTTTCGCTCCCATAGCGGAACAGACACCTCCCACTATAAGCCAGGGCTTGATCTCCGGGCTCCCCATCCCGGTGCTTTCTTAGGCGGAGATGACAGGACCTCCCAGGTTCCTGGGGGACCCTAATGCCTGCATGCCCTGCTCTTAGACCCCGGCGGAACCCTGACACCCTTGCTGTCTCATGCCAGGATGTTGCCTTCCGCAGGTTGAACAGCGTCGGCTTCCGCAACTAATCTTACGGGGCTCAATCACACGGCCTACAGACTCCCTGTGTACGCTTCGCGGCTTGGATTACCCCAACACCACGCAACACTCGGTTCCGACTGCCAGCACGCTTGGTCAGGTAGGATTGCTTACCTACAAGGTCCCACTAAGAAGTTTCAGCATCTCTTCGATACTTCCCCTCCTTCCAGGCTTAGCCTGGCGCACCCAACCCAAATGTTTACAGCTTCAATCACCTTTAATCCTTTGGTCATGGGCAGAGCCTTTCACAAAATTGAAGGTTTGCGGCCCGCCCAGGCGGGCCATTCCTGAAACACCCTACTGAAGCTTTATGCCTTTGGCTTCCAAGTATGCTTTGAGGTTCTTAACGAGATCAGAGCAAATTTCACTCTTCTTGGCCACCTTCTCCCAGAGCGGCAGTGTTGCCTGCCTGAAACGCTGCAATTCGGCTGGTGCCAGGTCAATAATTTCAACTCCCTTTTCCTTGCACACCTGGTATGCCCTTTCATCCCACTGTGGGCTGAGCTCCACTGTCCTTTCAAAGGCAAGCCAGCCAGCCTTGTCAATGGCCTCTTGGTATTGGCGGGGGAGCGCGGAGTAAACTTGCTGATTTATAAGAATTTCAATGATGCCCGGAGTATGGAACGCTGGACGGATAATGTAATTGCAGACTTCATAGAATTTGTACTTTCCGATGGTATAGAAAGGATAGTCTGTCCCTTCCACCGTCCCCCTTTTGAGGGCCATGTATTGCTCGGCGCCTGCAATGGCCACCGGTGCAGCCCCCAGGACATCCATTATCTTGGCCTCCATACCAACTGCCCTTATTTTCCTACCCTTCATATCTTCTACCGTTCTGACGGGAAATTTGGTGATTAGCCCCATGGATGCCACGCACAAAGGGGCCACATAGTGCACACCGTGCTTAATGGTTGCTTTCCGCATTAGGTCCAGCCAGCCATTATCCCTATAGACCTCGAGGGCCTGTCCGGTATCCTGCCAACCGAAGGGTAACCACTCGCAGTTGACCTCCGGGACAAAGCCCGCAAAGTAGAGCATGCTCCCGGAATAGGCATCTATCATACCCTTTTCGAGGGCATCAAAGGCCTCCTTTGTCTTCACAAGCTGTCCGGGCCAAAAAATCTTGATCTTTACATTGCCTTGGGTCAATTCTTCCACCTTCTGAGCGAAGAACTTGGTGGACTGGCCTGCATAGGCCTTTTCCGGATAAACGCACTGTAGCCTCAACTTGTAACTCTTGGCAAATCCCCACTGGGGCGTTACCAGAATCGCTGCCATTAAGAGACCCAACATCAGTTTGAAGATCTTCTTCATTTCCTTCCTCCTTTTCCATTTGAATTTTGGTTCGATGCCCATCGCTTCCTCAACTCCCTCTTTAAGACCTTTCCAGTGTGGCTCTTGGGCAGATCCTCCACGATGCGCACGATTCTTGGGTACTTGTAAGGGGCCACCTTCTCCTTCACGAAGCGCTGGATATCTTCTTCTTTTGTGGTTGCCCCCTCTTTGAGGACAATGTCGGCAGTCACCTCCTCCCCCAAATCCTCGTCAGGAATTCCGTAAACCCCTGCTTCGGCCACATCGGGGTGCTGGTAAAGCAACTCCTCTATCTCTCGGGGATAAACGTTGTATCCGCCCCTTATGATCATGTCCTTTTTTCGGTCTACTATGTAGATGTATCCTTCCTCGTCCTGGCGCGCCATGTCACCAGTATGAAGCCACCCGTTCCTTAAGGCCTGGGCGGTCTCCTCAGGCCGGTTCAGATACCCCTTCATGACCCCCGGCCCCCTTACAATGAGCTCGCCAACCTCCCCTCGGGGCACGTCATTGTCCTCTTCGTCCACGATACGGGCCTCGAAACCTGGGATCGGGACACCAATGGATCCGGGCTTTGTCTTTTTTCCGAAAGGGTTTTCTATGCATACCGGTGAACACTCGGAAAGCCCGTACCCCTCGTAGATCTTAGTCTTAAACCTCTCCTCGACTTTCTTGAGAATCTCTACTGGCAAGGAGGCACCCCCAGAAACGCAAAACCTTAGAGATGATCTCTTCAGTGGCCGGCCTTCCGTCTCCAGGATCATCCGATTCAGCATCGTGGGCACTGCGAACAGTATGGTGGACTCCTCTTGCTCAATGACTTCGATCACCCCAGCGGGATCAAATTGCCTAAACAGATGGAATGTAAGCCCAAGATATATTGAAGCGTTCATGGCACTTGTCTGGCCGAATATGTGGTACAGGGGCAGGACTCCGATCACCACGTCGCTGGGCTCCGTGCGCCTCATGTCGGCCACTGTCATGGCATTGCTCGCCAGGTTTCGGTGGGTAAGCATGGCTCCCTTGGGCAGGCCTGTGGTCCCTGAAGTATATAATATGGCTAGCGTGTCATCGTCGCGGGCATCATATGCCTTAAAATCAGGTTCACCGCCGATTTCCTCAAAGGATATAAAGCCCCATTCCTCTCTTGCTCCCAGCGCGATCCGAATATCCACACTGGGCAGATCAGAGAGCACCTTCAAGGGTTCCTGGAGATAAGGTTCCATGCCGAAGAA
>Ga0190334_1000943_pt1 | contig 13057 bp, 19 predicted proteins | sample 48720478_MG_FD_161270 | JGI IMG/M metagenome (GOLD analysis project Ga0190334, IMG submission 161270) | Hydrothermal vent sediment bacterial communities from Southern Trench, Guaymas Basin, Mexico - 4872-04-7-8_MG | ecosystem: Environmental > Aquatic > Marine > Hydrothermal vents > Sediment ...
GGTTATGCTTCTCTCCCAGCGGTGTCAGGGCCGCCTTCGGACCGCTGCACTTATGCTATAATCGCGGCGCAGGGCGCGTAGCTCAGTTGGTCAGAGCGCACGGTTCACATCCGTGAGGTCGCGGGTTATGCGCCTGATGCTTCACACGGTTCGGTCCGCAGCCGAACCGTGCGTTGTTTTGGGCGCCTTTCGCCCGAAATCCGAGCGCACGGTTCGCTGAAGGGATCACTTGCCATTAAGGCGGCTTCGCGCTGTGGTCGTGGGTGCCAATCCTAGGAATGGAGGCAGCCATGATCTTACTCAGCAGGGCAGTCGAGGGCTTCTTACTGCACAAGCGCGCTGCGGGACGATCCCCAAACACGCTCCGCAATTACAGAATTCAACTCGATCGCATGTGCGCCTGGCTCGGCGATCCGACCATCGATCAAGTTACATCCAGGAGATTGAAGGAGTTCTTTGCCTTCCTCCAGGAGGAGTATCGCTTCCAGTGCATTGGGCGGCTCCGCATTGATCCCAAACCCCTCTCGTCTAAGACCTGCAAGAATGCGTGGGGCGCCTTATCGGTCTTCTGGCGCTGGGCGAGCAATGAGTTCGACATCGAGAACCCTTTCAATGTGGCCCCAATTAGGAGCCACTCAAGGCCCATCCAGCCTCTGTGCCAGGAGGAAGTCCGGCGCCTGCTGCGCATTTGCCAAGCGACGGAGGCAGGTGCAAGAAGGCCTACCGCGAAGAGGGATCAGGCCATCATCCTGACCTTCCTGGATACCGGCATTCGCGTTAGTGAACTCACTGGCGCCAACATCAGCGATCTGGATCTGGAGGCGGGAAGGCTCTTGGTGACCGGCAAAGGTGGCAAGTCTCGCTACGTCTACCTAGGCCAGCTCAGCAGGAAAGTTATCTGGCGATACCTCGCCGAACGATTTCCCAGCATGGAACCTCCGAAGAATGAACCACTCTTTGCTCATGTTGATGACATCCATCGATTGACGCGTCATGGGGTGCGTTCATTGCTTAGGGCGCTTGGTCGGAAGGCGGGGATTGAGAACGTCCATCCTCATCGGTTCCGGCACACCTTCGCGATTGAATTCCTGCGGAATGGAGGTGATATCTTCACGCTGCAGCAGCTCTTGGGTCACTCGAGCCTGGACATGGTCCGGCGCTATGTTGCACTGGCGGAGATGGACATGGAGGGCGCCCACCGGCGTGCAAGTCCGGCGGGCAACTGGCGACTTCGCTGAAAGCCCCATATCCAAGGAAGGGAGAAATAGGATGGAGCGCGATTGGCCGAAATGGTCCTACTTGTACATCGTGTTTGAGACGGTGAATGATGAAGAAGCGAATGAGCCAATCACAGTTGCATATGTGAATGGCGTTCGATCGATGACATTTGAGAATTCAAAGAAGCATGAATATGGCTATGCTCTCAGCCAAGCCCATGTAGATTTCATGGATATGTTTGGTGAGGCGGGTTGGGAACTTGTCTCCCATGAAGTGCTCGCGACCACTGTTGCTCGCGATCGTCTCACATACCCGGAGATGAGGCATTTCCTGGTTTTCAAGCGTCCTTGGACGGCCAATGAAGAGGTTGAGGTTGATGCGTTGATGGACCTATTCAAGTTGTGTCATCTAAGAAAGCGGGCGTCAAGGTGTAACCCCTTCCGATAGACCAACCACGCAGCAATCCAGATGACATGAGCCAATAAGGCATCAGGTGTGATAAGGGGATATTCTGGATTTCTGATTTGAGGTCGTGTCACCTACCAAGGGTGAACCAACCTTCAATCCGAGTCATCTAACCGTGCTGTGACGGAGCATTTCAGCTCAGTCGGACCCGATGAACGGATCCCGCACCAAGGATAGTATCCGATTGTGGCCGGGGGCCTCATCAAGAATACGGCGTCATCGTATTCCCAATACAGATGCGCCAGACACAACTTCAGGCTCTCCGGCGGTTAGCCTGGTAATCTTCCTGGTAGGGTTCATTGCGTTTGAGCATGTAGTAGACCACAGTCAGCAGACGACGAGCAACCGCCACTTTGGCGGCCTGTTTTCCAATGCGGCGAGCCAGACGCTCGTGGACCACATACCACCGTCGGCTAAATCGGCTGGAGATGGTCGCGGCCTGCGTCATGGCAGCTCGCAGATACGGCGAGCCCTGCTTGGAAATCGACCCATGATGAATGACGGCGGCGCTTTGACGCACCCGCGGGGTTAGCCCGGCCCAATTGCAAAGCGCCTTGGGGGAGTGGAAGCGCCGGATATCGCCGATTTCAGCCACGATCGTATGGGCGATGGTTTGGCCCACTCCAGGGATGGTGATGAGCAAACGCACAGCTTGCTTCTGCTCGGGGGTTAGATCGATGGCCGCCTCTGTGGCTTCAATCTGTTCGTTGAGGTAGTCAATTAGACCCAGGTGGTTGCTGAGCACCTTCCTGGCAGATGGTCGCAATTGGAGGCACAGCTCCTGTTCCAAGATCTCTCTGCCTTGAGCACCGAACAGATCAGTGACAGGCGCGACTAGGTTGTTTCTGGCCAGCAAGGCGTGAATACGATTCTTAGCCCGGGTTCGCGCCCAGACCAGTTGGCTGCGATGACGCATGAGTAAGCGCAAGTCTCGAGTTGTCGCCGGAGCAGCATAGGCGATTGGCAAGTAGTTGAGACGTGCCAGCTGGGCTAGGACTCGGGCATCAATACGATCCGTTTTGACCGCCGCCGATGAGATGGCCTTCAATTCTTTGGGATGCGCTAATTCCACCCGTTCCACATGCTCGGCGAGCAAGTCATAAAGAAAGGGCCAATTGCGGGTGGCTTCCAACACAGCGAAAGTCTTGGGTGGAACGACCTTGTGAAGATACGTGGGCAACTCCTTATTGGCTATTTGCCTTTCATCGAGTGTATTGCCTTGCGCATCGAGCAGGACTGCATAGGTCTTCTTGAGATGCAGGTCCAGACCGAGGTAGAATGGATACATCGTGTTCCTCCTTCCAGAGATTGAGGTTAGGGCAATCTCAGTCTAGCATGGAAGGGGGAACCGCTTTCATACTATCAAGAATCTTGTGTACTTTTGAGCTCCACAATCGGGACCGGTTAAGCTAAGACCGCCTCTTGCTTCGGCAGCTCAATCGGTTCCGGTTTTTCCTCCTCCAGCACCTCCATGTCCAGATAACGGTGCCCGGTAATCCATTCTTCAGATTGCTCCATCGATAGCGCTGTACACAAACGCAGGCAGCTCCTTCGGTTCGGAAATATCCTCACGACTCGCGTCCGTCGTCGCAGCTCTTCATGGAATCGCTCAAGCCCATTGTTCGTCCGCATTCTCGTGCGGTGCTCTCTCGGCAGGGAGAACACAGCCAACGTGTCCTGGAGCGTCTCCTCCATCCATTCCACAAGATCGGGGAATCGAGGTCGCCACTCTTCCTGCAACCATTCGGCCCGCTGCCATGCCCGTTCTGCATCCGGTGCGTTGAAGATATCTCGCAATCCGGCATGAACTTCGTCTCGAGCTTTCGCAGGCACCTTCCCGGCCGCATTCCTCTGGTCGCGAAGCATGCCCTTCGGGCGAATGGGTCTGACAGCGCTGCCAGGTGGCTTTGGGGAAGTATCGTCTCATCGCTTTGCGAAGCCCCTTGTGTTCGTCGGAGGTGATACATTCCACTGCATCGGCATCCAGCCCTCGTTCCAGCAAATCGGAGAAGACCTCATTCCAGGTCGCCTCTTCTTCCGTGGGAGCCACGAACACACTCAGGATCTCCCTGTAGCCGTCTGCTCGAATGCCCTTCACCAGCAGCACACCGTCGCTTTCCACCTGGCCATCCTCGCGCACATACTCGTAGTGCGCATCCACAATCAGGTACGGATAGGCCATCTCCAGCGCCCTTGTCCGCCAGGTCGCAAGCTCTTCGTCCAGCTCCTGAGCCATGCTGGAGACCTGGTCTTTAGTGAACTGCACACCACACAGCTTCTCGGTGATCTTCTTCACCTTCCGAGTCGATACGCCCTGCAAATAGCTCTCCTGAAGCGCCAGGACCAGGGCTTTCTCGCTGCGCTGGTAGCGCTCAAAGATGTCTGTCGAAAAACGCCCCTTGCGATCACGCGGCACCCGCAGTGTGAGCCGTCCTGCCCGGGTGAAAAGCTCCCGCTGATAATAACCGTTTCGATACCCCTTCCGATCCTGGCTGCGTTCGTACGGCTCTGCACCAAGGAATTGGCTGAACTCCAGGTCCAGCACCTCCTGCAGCAGCCATTCCAGAAGATCCCGCATCCATGCATCGGGGTCTTCTCCCGATTTGAGTGCTTCCAGATGTTGTTCAAGAGCGTCCTGCAAGGTATCATTCAGGTGAGACATCAGAACCTCCTTCTGACTTTACGGGACTAAGGAGCTCTTCTGGTGTCTCAGTCTATAGCGCCGACACCGATTTACACAAAATACCCTACACTATCCCCTGGATCGGGGGCCGCTGCGTGGCCAAATATCATAACGGCATATTCATCACCCACACATGCCGAGGGATGTGGAATCTGCGCGATGAGCACATGTGCAATTGCCAAGCGCGCATGAATGGGTCGAGCATCGGGGTCCCGGCTAATGTCACATTGCTCCATCTCAGGCTTCTTGTAAGGTAATTGTAAGGTGCGGCCGCTAAGCAGTCTGCGTAAGATAGTCCTGTTGATGGCGGCCAAGATGGGCGGCAGTGCGCTAAAGAAGAGATTCAAAGTCGCCCGGGGGCAGATGCGCCAATACATCATAACAATCTTTCATAGAAGCAGGATAGCCAATGAAGCATGATCCATCGCAGTCCTGGCCCAGCTCAGTTCTGATCAATCGCTATTTGCCACGATCAGGCACAGTCATCTCGATACGTCTTTCAGATTTCGACCTCCATCATTGAACGGCCCTGGATATTTGGCATCGGCTTGAATCTGTCTCGGCATCTAGTGCGACAGAGCTGATCAGGGCGGTTCAAGATTCTCCCGACGATCGCGTCTGCTAGAGCTGGGGGGAGATCCCACGCGTATGCAGAGAACATTCAGAACCTCGTTTGATCCCAGTTTTGCTGCATCGGACCACAAGATTATGGTCGTCGACGACAATGCGGCATATTTAGAGACGATCTCGAAAATCTTGGAAAGCTGGGGATACAAGGTTCTCCCAATCTCCTGTGGGATGGCCGCGCTTGAGGCTCTGGAGGAGGCCTCCCCGAGTCTCGTGATCATTGACTACCTGATGCCAGAGATGGATGGTCTTGAGCTCCTGAGGAAATTGCGAGAGGTGCCTGCCGGCAGGAACGTACCGGCAATCTTCCTGACAGCCTCAGACGTGGCTGCCCTGAGGAAGCCAGCAGTAGCCCTCGATGCGAGCGCCGTTATCAGCAAAACTGCCCCTCCGGATGACCTGGCGACAGCCATACAGGTGGCCATGCATTCGAGGGAGGCTTCGTAGCTCATTGGATTGCCGTGGCTCTATTCACGATGCCGATGTGCGAGCCATGGCGCAACGTGATATGTAGGCTTCGGATGCGGGCTACCTCTTCATGCATTGTCAGCCGAGTCAAGAACTCTTGATCGCAGCGCATCAGCAGGTGGGCATCTATGGACATTGAAAACGTGAATATCAAGGCTGATCGGCCCTCTATTGAGGTTGCCCGCAGGAGGCTAAAGCAGAGAATTATGGAAGCGCGCAGGCGAGGCGTTCCTTTCTTGAAGGTGATCCATGGATATGGCTCGACCGGAAAGGGCGGCGCGTTGAAGGATGCTTTGCGCAAGTCTCTGCGCTATCGAAAGCGAGAGGGATTGGTTCAACAGTACATCTATGGCGAGCGATGGGGACCATTCGATGAGGCTTCGAGAAGGCTCCTGGATGAATTCCCCGGTCTGGCCAGGGACCGGGATTACGGAAGGAAGAATCCCGGCATCACGATAGTCCAGCTCAGGCAAGGTGATTAGCCGGACGGGCTGGTTTCGTGCGGCTGGTGAGGAACTCGAGGATGAGCTTGATATGTGGTTTGGACGCGCTTTGCCTCCGGCATCGCTAGCGCCGGGCGAGCGCCCGCAGAGCGGGACAGATCTACCCGAGGAGGGGCTGGTGATCTCATAGGATCGAACCACAAACCTAAGGAGGCAAACCTTGCCACTACCACTTTTCTACTCGGACCATGCGCTTCGTAGGATTGCGCAGCGGGGTCTCTCGATGGAAGACGTGGAGTATGTCGTAGCCAATGGCAGGAGAATCCATGCGGCGGGTGTAATTCAATGCTTCCTTGCGAAGCGTGATATCCCAAAGCAGGATTTGAAGAACGACAAGTTTGCAAGGCTCGAAGGGACTGTAGTTCTCTTGGTTCGCTCTTCTTGGGCGAGGTTGATGGTGATCACCGTCTTTAGGAATCGGAAGGGTCTCCGGAAGATCAAGGTGAAAGCCAAGTACGCCAGGTCGCGAGGACCGGATCGAAACTTGCCCCTGGCAGGTTGATCTATAGACAAAGATCACCAGCCCCTTCTTGGAGAGATCTCCCTAATAAGGAATGGGCTTATATGTGTTTATGCAAGTGAGAGAAAACCCCTTGGAATCAAGAAGCGAGCGATGAGGCAAGAAAGGGAGAAGTCTGGAATATGCGTTTGTGAAATCTGCGAAGGCGGTCCGGGTTCGGATAGGGAATGTTGTGGTTGCTCCTGGGCAGATCTAGATGGCCATATCCAGGCAGAAGATCCACCGGGTATTGAAGACTGGGATGATGAACTCTGGCATCGACAGGATTAACGCAATCCTTAGGTGGACAAGAATTCTTGGACACGAAACGACATGAGTTTAAGCCAGACTCCTCCTTTCTGCGAATAGCATTTGGGCTGCGTGGCCTTGGTAGTAGAGCTCTGCCAGAGTGCGGTAATCCATCGCCTTATGGGGGCGCTCAAAGTTGTAGAAGTGGAAGTGGATCCTCCAGCTCTGGCGGGCCTCCCGGAGGCTAGCATAATCATGCAAATAGACCCCCTCGTATTTCACACTCTGCCACAGCCGCTTGGTGAAGATGTTGTCCATCACCCAGCCGCGGCCGGCCCGCAATTTGATCTCGTCCCGATCCTGCACAATCCAGTCGGCCTCGGCCAGGCGCTGATCAATCTCGATGCGGGCTTGCTGCTCGGGTGTGGGCAACCTCAGCCACCTACCTCATCGCACAAACGGGCCTGCTCTCCGTGTTGCGTTGACTTGCCCCAACTTGCCCTGTTCTACTTGTATCCCGGAAGTGCGCCATCCCAACCGCATCCGGCCCTCAGGGCAGGTCCGTTGGATTGCCAACGATGAGAGCCTCAAACACTAAGCCCCCCATTTTCATGGCCCAAAGCCTTCATTTGTCCACTTCCTTGCTGATGCCTGTAATCGAAATCCTGGGGGCGGGAGCCTCAGAAAGGATCTCCATGTCGATGCTCGTGGATCGGGACAAAAATGCAGAGGATGAATCATTCGCCGCTCTGCGCTCTATTGTGGACGACAACAAGGACCTGGAACAGCTCGAGCGCCTGATCGGCCGGCTCAACCTCTTCGAGGTCTTATGAGCCATGCGCCAAGAGTTTCGCCTTTCGGACTTCTTTGCGTTCCTGTTTGATCCAGGAGCGATCCATGGATTGGCCGATGCCTTCGCCCGCCGGTTTCTGCAGCGGGTGCTCGCATCATCCTCCGACCAGGACCTTTCCATTTCCGCCACTGATCCGGATATCTGGGACCTCGGCGGCTAGCAGGTGCAGAGGGAACAGTGGAATATCGATTTAGTGCCGGCCGATGAGACCCATGCCTTTGTCGTCGCCCTGAACCAAGGCCTAAAGCACACATGGCAAACGACGGTTTTACGGTTGAGCGTGTTCCCAAATACGAAAGAATGCCGCCATTTTCTCATGACGAAAGTACGCCTGATAGATTCACGCGCCCCGCTGTAGACTTCGCGGGTCCGTGCAAGGCACCAATTGCATTGCAGGACCCCAGCCAATTCTTCATCAACAGAAAGGGAGGTTGCAAGTTGCAGAGATCGGCACTTTCGCTGCTTGATAAGCTTATCGCCATCTGGACCGAATGGGACAGCAATCAGGATTACTATCTGAAGGAGCTTGCACCATCCATCGTCCGAAAGGATGCTTCGGTCGCGCTGACGCAGAGGGAGGCAAGAATCGTCAACGAGCTAAGGCGACTCCTATCGGATGAGGAGTGGGAGCAGCTCCCAAACCTTATCGCAAAACGCAGAGCGGGCGAATTAGAGTTTCTAGCATCAGATCGCGAACGCGCACTCGCCCTTGAAGAAGCCAAGCGGATGGAGGAAGAGGCCCGCGCCAGACGCAAGGAAGAAGAAAGGGCGAGGAAGGCGCGCAAAGACGCCCTGATCCGCCGAATTAACAATGCATTTCTCTCGGATTTCCTGTCCGCGGACCAGATATGGGAAACGGATCCTGATAAGGATCTGCTTGCTCTCGATGCATATCGGTCGCAGAAGATCGGCTTTGTTCAAGGCTGGGCCGCTCGCGAGCTTGGCCTGAATCTTGATTCCGAGCAGGCGGCTGCGGTTGCGGCGACTGGAGGAGATATTCTTGTTGTGGCGCGAGCGGGGAGCGGCAAGACGAGAACACTTGTTACTCGTGCAATATTCCTTCAAGAACATTGCGGAATTTCCCCTCGAGAGTTGCTTCTCGTTGCGTTCAACCGGGACGCGGCACAAGAAATGAGAGATCGGTTGGCCGATGCTTTGGGCCATGATTTGCCCCATGTAATGACATTCCATGCGTTGGCCTACGCACTGGTTCAACCAGAAGAAGCCCTTGTCTTGGATCAGGCCTCCGCTGATCAGTTCGGCCTCAGCCGTGAGATACAAGAAGTTATCGACGAACACTTGAGAGATGGAAATTATCGAGATCTTATTCGCGAGTTGATGCTCGCCCATTTCCGGGAAGACTGGGAGCGCATCGAGAGCGGAGGCTTTCTTCTTGAAGACCGGGATGAATTTCTCAAGCATCGGCGCAGTCTTCCCCGGGAGAGCCTTCAGGGCGACTATGTAAAGTCATTCGGCGAAAAGGTCATCGCCAATGCTCTGTTTGAACACGGAATTGATTACTCTTACGAGCGCAACTTTCGCTGGAATGGGGTCAATTACCGCCCTGATTTCACCATCCCAAGCGATCATGGAGGAGGTATCGTCATTGAATACTTTGGGCTCGAAGGTGATCCTGATTATGACGATATGGCCCAACGGAAGCGAGAGTTCTGGGCGGAGCGAGATGAGTGGATATTTCTGGAATACTCCCCTGACGACCTAAGAGAGAAAGGCGCAGATGGGTTTGCCCATTCCCTGATCGGCGATCTTCGGCAAAGCGGGATCAAATGTAGTCGCCTTTCGGAGGATCAGATATGGAAGCGGGTAAGAAGAAGAGCATTGGACCGTTTCACGAAGGCGATGAGCGCGTTCATCGGCCGCTGCAGGAAATTGAATCTAAGCCCTGCCGATCTGAAGGAAATGGTGGGTAAACATGAGCCATTTTCAAGATCGGAGGAATTATTCTTGGATATCGCCCTTTCGGTTTATAAGGCCTATCTCAGGCGGCTCAAGGAGAAGGGAAAGGAGGATTTCAATGGGCTAGTATGGCGGGCGGTCGATCAGATACGACGAGGTCAGACGCGCTTTGTCAGAGACAAAGGCAGGGAGCAAGGGGATCTTGCCATACTAAGGTATGTGCTTATCGATGAGTTTCAGGATTTTTCAGCCATGTTATATGAGCTGGCGAAGGCAATCCGCTTCGCGAATCCTGATGTGCAATTCTTCTGTGTTGGCGACGATTGGCAGGCAATAAATGGATTTGCTGGATCGGATCTGCGCTTCTTCGAGCGATTCGATGAGTATTTTCGCGATACATCACGCTTCTATTTGAGGGCGAATTACCGATCGGCGCGAAGCATAGTCGAGATCGGCAATGCTCTCATGCATGAACAGGGGCAAGGCGGGATAGCTATCGGCGATGATCCAGGATGGGCTCGGACATGTCCCGTTGATTCGCTGAATTCTTTGCCATTTGAGCGCAAGAGGCATGATGGTGATGAGATTACACCAGCAGTTCTTCGCCTTGTCAGGTTCTTCTTGGACCAGGATTGGAGCGTGGCGATGCTTTGCAGGAGGAACGGATTGCCCTGGTATGTAAAATACGAGGATCAGAAGGCTGAACCGGATGGATCGCTCGAAAAGTTCGCGGATCACATTCGCGCATTCTTCCCTGAAGAAGATCGTGCTCGCATCAGAATATCAACCGTTCATCGCTACAAGGGAAATGAGGAATCGGCCGTTATTATCTTGGATGCGGTTCAACGTAGCTTTCCACTGATCCACCCCAGCTGGGTGTTTCTGCGGATATTTGGTGACAGCATTGGAGGCATCGAAGAGGAAGAAAGACGGCTCTTTTATGTGGCAATATCCAGGGCCAAAAAGGCCCTCGCGATCCTAACCGATTCAATATCTTCCAGCCCGTTTCTCGATGACATCGCGAAACATATGCATATAGAAGCCATCGACTGGCAGGATCTTCCTGAGTTCCAATCACATCGCGATCAGCATCTCGAAATCAGGATCAAGAATGCCTTTGCAGTCAAGGATAAGCTCAAAGCCCTTGGCTATCGATGGGATTCTCAGGGAAGGTATTGGTGGAAAATGCAAAGGTCGGAAGGCTTCTCTTTCGATGATCTTCTGTGCCAGCAATGGGCGCAGGATGGTATCCGGGTGGAGGTCTATTCGCAGGACGGTGAGCGGGTGTTCAATGGATAGGAGACCTTGGGGTGATGCGCGCGCATGAGAGACTGGTGATGTGCCTGCCTGATGCCACCGGAAAAGCGTTGGGCTTGCCGATCGCCGGGAGGGACCTTTGATGCATGATCAAGTCGAATCTCGCGATTGGCTCTTAGGTTGCCTGAGGTTTTGCAGCTATAAAATCGATAATGGCCCGGACCTGTATATCTTTGGGGGGTACAAGGGGGGATTCCTTCATCCCACTTCGGCCAGTCGCCTTTGCTTCGCGGCTCGATCGCCATGAGCACGAGATCGCTAGCAGCCATGCGTTTCCCTTCATGCCTTTTCCATCTCAAGCAGCCGATTTCGCCGCTTTGGGATATCTTGGAGCGAGGGCGAGGCGCCCAAGTCGGCTGATAAGCCATGAGGGCAGCATCTCCTCCATCACGCACAAACGGTTGTCTGCACGGAGAAGATGACCGGCGGCCTGCTTGACTTGGTCCAACTCCACCCTAAGGATAACGTTGGGCCATTCCGAGACCCAGGGGCTCTCAATTGCATGGAGATGCCCCACTATCCATTCCATGTGAGCATCCAGGCTCTGCATCCATACTTGAAACGAGCCGTGGCACGCATTGCGAGCATCTTCAAATTCCTGCTCGTCGATAATCCCAGCAGCCAGTTCATCCAGCTTTGCCTGGATCCAAGCGTCGATCTTCTGGCGTGCGCCATGGGGGCAATCCAGCTCAATGCGGAGGATCCCATTCTGGCCGAGCGCCTCAGGGTACGAATGGATATCGTAGATCAAACCTCGATGGATCCGCAGCTCGTCGAAGAGGATCCCTCGGATTAAGAATGCCAGCACATGGAGTGCCGCATAATCGGGTTCACTTTGCCCGCCAAATGGAAAGACATAATCCATCGTGATTGTGGGTCGCGGGGAGAAGGCGATCAGTGAATGTTGGCTGGGTAGTCGCAGCGGATGCGGGCAGACCGGGGCGGCTAGGGTGAAAGGTTTCGGGGCCAGCGAGGAGAACAGCTCATCGGCCATCGAATGGGCTTGCTCCCAAGGGACGTCCCCAACCATGATCAGAGCCGCCGAACCCGGAGCGATCCTCTCATGATAGAGACTCGTCAGTTCATCGTGGCGGATGGACCGCACAGTCGAGGCGAATCCGGCGATGGGTTCGTAAAATTCCGGCCGATTATGTACGCGGGCCTCGACGACATGTCCAGGAGAACCCACCAGCCCCCAGCGGCGAAGGGCACGCCTAGCTTTGTAGATCCACGCGCGCCGGATGAAGCCCGGTTCGGTCTTGATGACGTCCTTTTCGCTCTGCAGGGACTCGGGGCTAAGTTCTGGCGCGAAGACCACTTCACGCAAGGCTTCCAGCGCAAATGCCAGGTGTTTTGCAGGGAGTGTGGCTTCGAAGCACAGCAGTTCATGCCAAGTTTGGCCATTGATCCAACCCCCTCGTCGGTCGAATTCGCGACGCAATTGGTGCTGGGAGATCTTCTCTGAGCCCCGCAACATGACGTGCTCGAGGAGATGCGTGATGCCGCGCTTCTCTCGCGGCTCGTGGGCTGAGCCAAAAGGGAATGCCAGCGCCATCGAGACACTCTTTGTATGGGGCCTGTGAACGTGGTAGAGGCGAAATCCGTTGGGAAGGCGGTCGTTTCGAAGCATGGCTGCGATGTCCTTGCCCCCTTGGGCGGAGACCTGGCCTAGCGGCTGTTCGATGGAAGCGTGCATTCATTCTAGGAACTTTCTCCATGCGAGACAATCGAAAAGTCCAACTTTCACCTTACAGGCACCTTACAGGCCTTCCGGAAAGGCCATCTTTCACGCCGGCGAATGCGAATCCTAAGCTAGGATAGGGTCAGGTGAAGGCAGGGTGGCTAATGGACGACTGCGACGACTCCTTCTGGGATTTCGACTTCGACGGCGATGGCGACATCGACGCCACCGACGACCTCTGGGGCGATCTGCTCTTCCTGGCCCACATGGAAGAGGTGGACCGGGAGCCTCGGCCTCCCCGGCCATCCGGCAGCTCCAGCCCGGGCACGGAGGCCGGAGGCGCGATCTTGATCATGACCCTCCTGCTGCTCGTGCTGGCGGTGGTCTTCTGCACGGCGCTCTAACCGGGATCGGATGCCCCCGGATGGACGGGCACTGCGAGGGGCGGGCGGGCCGCTCGCCCCTACACCTCGGGCTCCCGCCCGAGTCCGGAGGCTTACCTCCGGACTCCATCGCGAAGAAGATTCGGCCCGGCGTGGGGGCCGGGCCTGCTGATCTCAGAGCGATCTGAAGCGCG
>Ga0190334_1000946_pt1 | contig 13039 bp, 14 predicted proteins | sample 48720478_MG_FD_161270 | JGI IMG/M metagenome (GOLD analysis project Ga0190334, IMG submission 161270) | Hydrothermal vent sediment bacterial communities from Southern Trench, Guaymas Basin, Mexico - 4872-04-7-8_MG | ecosystem: Environmental > Aquatic > Marine > Hydrothermal vents > Sediment ...
TAGTTAAGCCCCTAAGAAGAGAAGAGAGAAAAGTATACAAGTACGGAGGGGAAGAATTCGCCCTATTACTTCCTAATAGAGACCTGATGATAGGAACCAAAATCGCTCTTCGCTTATGTAAAGGAGTTAAGAAATACTTCCAGGACTCCTCAAAAATCACAATCAGTCTTGGAGTAGCAAGTTATAAACCTCAAAAAGGCAACCCAAAATATAAAGCTGATAAGCTTGTAAAAAAAGCAGATAAAGCACTTTACCATGCAAAGCAAAGCGGTAAGAACAGGGTTAAAGCTTATACTAACAGACTCAGACCAGTCTAATCCACTAATGTATAGTACATCCTCCTATTATTCTTGCCCTTGTTCTCCAGCTTAATAATCTTAATACCTTTTATCTCGCTTGTATCCCTAACATGGGTCCCCCCACAGGCTTCTATGGTAAAGCCCTCAATTTCTACTAGTCTAACATCTTTTATATCCTCTGGGAAGCCCTTTGCAAGCGTGGTCATCCTGCTCAGCTTCTCCTCTGCTTCTTCTCTTGGGAGAATGGATAAATTAACCTTATGCCCCTGCTTAATTATCTCATTAGCCTTCTTCTCATACTCAGAGAACTTCTCCCTATCAAAATTCTCTAGGCTGAAATCAATCCTTGACTTCTCCAAGCCGAGCTGGTTGCCTGTAATCTTTGCTCCTGCTTCTTGCTCAATAACATTAGCAATAACATGAGCTGCTGTGTGCATACGCATATGCCTGTACCTACGCTCCCAATCAATAACACCCCTTACCCTGTCACCTGGTTTTAAGCCTGGCTTATCCACCTCATGGCTTATCATATCACCAAACTTAGCAACATAGACAACACTGAACTCCTCATTATCACTTAGCCTTATGAGCTTGCCAGTATCATAGGGCTGGCCCCCAGCATTAGGATAAAAAACAGTCTTATCCAGGACAACATACTTATCATCCTTAACACTCTCAACACTTGCCTCGAACTCTTTCAAGTAGCAGTCAAGCAGGTAAAGCATTTGTGTCATAATACCACCTCCTGGGTTTATCCTCAAGTCTTATTCTTATTATCCTCATAATACCGGTATTATTAGCATAATCCTTCTCAACTCTAATAATCCTTACCTTCTTCTTATGCATTGGAGAATCAACTACAAAAGTCTCTATCTCTCCTCCTTCACCAGCAGGCTGGAGGCCTATCTTGTTTTTTAACTTTTCTAATTCATTAATTACTTCATCATTTATTTCTCTCCCAAGCCAGGACCTATCAAGAGGATAACCAGCAATCCCAACTATTAATACTTTAAAACCATGCTTAACAACCTCTCTTAGTAATCCGAGCTGGTCCTCACCCCACAGAGGAGTAATACTTTCTAAGCCTAATTCCTCACAAATCCTTCTAATCCTTGAAGCCTGATAATCCGAAGCAATAGCCCCACTAACAACTCCTTTGATGCCGTAATCATTAATAGCTATGAGTAAGGCTTTCTTCAAGTCATCAAGCTCTCCCTCTTTCACTCCCTTTGTTCTTGCTTTTACCAAAGGCATGCCTAGTGCTTCTGCCTGCGCATCAACAAGCTCTATATTAGCTGTGTGGAACATATAACTCTCCTTGTTCTCAGAGACAACACTGATAAGACACCCCACCTTGTGCTCCTGCAATGCCTTGTACATTGCATAGCAGGAGTCCTTGCCACCACTAAATAATACGCCTACCCTCATAGGATAAGCAGTATTATAATTCATATTATAAATTTATTGGAGAAAAAAACATTTTAACACTATACATTAATAATATAATCAAAATAGTCATCCCAAGGGTTCTCTAACTCCATCATCTGCTTAACAGATAATTTTTCAAAGTAACGCCTGAAAGGCCTCATACTATTACCATGAGCAGATATAGCCACATTAACCTTTTCTCTTTTCATGAATTTTAGTAAGTCCTTGATAAAACTCATAACCCTTTTCTCAACCATCTTAATACTCTCACCACCAGGAGGAGCAACACTATACGACCGCCTAATAATCCTTAACTCTACCTCTCCTACTTGCTTAATAAAGCGCTCTCTCTCCCATCCTGTTAAGTGATCAATCTTGTGCCAGTGCAGCAAAGTCTTATAAGTATCTATTCCTTGCTTCTTAACAAACCACTTGTGCGATTTACCGCAAAGCCTCCCATAATTCCTCTCAAGCATCTTATCATTAGTAATAATAACCTTGCACTCAGGATGATACCTGAGCACTTCTCTCAGAGTCTGCTTTGACCTTGACAGACTAGTCTGGAAAGCAACATCAATCCTCTTATTCTTTAATTTCCTGGCAATAACCTTTGCCTGCTTTATACCAAGAGGAGTAAGCTTACTATCCTTCCACCCAGTAAAGATATGCTTCTTATTATAATAACTCTGGCCATGCCTGAACAAATAAATATGCTTCTTCATAAGAATAATTTAGAAATTAATAGTATAAAAAGTTAACTGAAAAAATAAGAAAAGAAAAAATAAGAAAAGTATTTTTACTTAACTTTTCTTTCAAGGCATTCTCTTAGTAAGATGTAATCTTTGTATAGTTTTTCTCCAAGTTCTTTTTTTATTTTATTCCTATAATCATTCTGAACTTTTAATAGTTTCTTTTGTTCTGAAAGGGGCATTGTATCAGTTAATTTGTTTCTGTTTGTATCAATTATTTTTTTACCTTCAAGAAATACTATTGAACCCAGAAAATACACTTTTTCTCTGCTAAAATTAGATGTTTTCTTGCATTTCCTGGTTTCCTTGTAATATGCTTCAAGCACTCCTTCAGTTAGTTCAAGATCAACTTTTTTTACTTTCATTACCATATAATCCCCTCTCTTTGCCTTCATTTGCTTGATTACACTACTCGGTATTCTAACACAAAATGAATTGCCTTGTTTTATAAGCGGATTTGCTATCTTTATCCAATTATTTTCTTTCATTCCAATCATCCGTAATTACAAAGTAATTACAACAACTATTTAAATATTTCGATTTAGAAGATTGAAAAAGTCACTACCACCTTTCAAAGAGACTTTTAACATAACCCATAACATGATAAACTTTAAAAATAACCTATGCTTATCTGCTCATTGGAGGGTGGGAGAGCAAGAGTTGTTTTTTCAGTGTTCTAATACCAGTCTGTAATCACCGTTGCAAGCTTGGTTTGGTGCAAGGAAAAACATAGGCTCTCCCTACTCCCACTTAATAATTATGTAAGTGGTGGTTGGAACGCCTAGATGCAAGATTTGTGGTGTTGAATTCACAAGAGAAACTGATTCTATTGTTATGTGCAAGTATCATAAAGGCTTTGTTCACCTGGGGTGCTGCATGAATAATTGCAGCTGGGATAAGAAGCCATGCGGGCATGCAATAGGTGTTTTTGAGAGGATTTAAGAATTAGTTAAAACTCAAAGCCCAATACTCTTTATCACTATCTCTGGTTTGAACTCTGTTAGGTCATCGTATTTCTGGCCTGTGCCTAGGTATATTATGGGTTTCTTAGTAACATAGCTAATACTCACTGCTGCTCCGCCTTTCTCATCAACATCAGCTTTTGCTAGTATGATAACATCAATACCTACTACTTCATTAAAGAGTTTTGCTTGTTCTATGCAGTCATTACCTGTTATGCTCTCACCCACGAATATCTTTAGGTCTGGCTTGTTCACCCTCACAAGCTTTTTTAATTCATTCATCAGGTTATCATTGCTGTGAAGCCTGCCTGCTGTGTCTATCAACACAACATCTATGCCTTTGGCCTTTGCGTGTTTTATTGCATCATAGGCTACTGCTGCTGGGTCTGACTCATAATCATGCTTTATCATCTTCACTCCAAGTTTTTTAGCATGCTCTTCTAATTGTTGTATGGCTGCTGCTCTAAAAGTATCACTAGCAGCGAACACCACTGAGAGTTTGTTCTGGAGAAGCATATGAGCAATTTTTGCCATTGTGGTTGTCTTACCACTACCATTAACTCCTATGAATGCTATAACATAAGGCTTCTCTTTTTTATTTCTTATCTCTTCTACTAGGTTGAAGCGCTGGTCAATGAATAATTCTTCAATAGATTTTCTTAAAGACTCCTCTATTAACTCATTAACTTTCTTTCTGCTAATCTTCCCTGTTGTTAGCTCTGCTTTCAGGTCTGCTTTTATCTTATCAATAATATCAACAGCAACATTATTCTCAAGAAGCACAACTTCTAGTTCCCAGAACAGCTTTTCAAATTTATCTTCAGAGAGCTTAATGGTTGTAAAGGTTTCTTTTATCCTTCTGAATAAGCCTTTTTTTTCTTTTGGCTTTTCCTCTTCTTTTTCTTCTTTCTTTTCTTCTTTCTTTTCTTCTATTTTAAACTCTTCTTTCTCTTCTGTTTTTAGTTCTGGCTTAACTTCTTCTTTTACTTCCTCCTTCTTAACCTCTTCTTCTTTCTTGCCAAACAGCTTCTTAAAAAATGATACTTTCTCTGGGTTTTCTGGTTCTTTTTTGATCTCAGGTTCTTCTCTTATCTTTTCAACTGGTTTCTCTTCCCTTACTTCTTTCTTTTCTTTAACTATAAGTCCTCTCTTTTTTACTTCTTCGACTTTTTTTTCTTCTTTAATTTCAGGCTTTGGTTTAACCTCTTCTACATACTCTTCTTTTATTCCTTTAACTTTCTTAACAGGTTCTTTCGGAACTTCAACAATCTTTTCCTCTTCTTTTATATCTGCTTCTTCCTCTACTTTCCTTGAGAATCTAGAAACCGCTTTCTCTAGTTTTTCTTTTAAGAACTTGAACATGTTTAAAACCCCTTTTTTCTTATTGCCCTTGCAAAGCCTCTGCCTGCTTTACTAGCTCATCAAACTTTACAAGAGTCTCACTCCTGTACTGGGTTATCTCTGCTTCTTGGCCTCTAAGCATTTCAATGGCTTGTTCAATTGTTTTTGTAACCACGGTGTTAGAGCCAACATTAACCCTTACTTCATTATTATCCTCAAGCTTTGCCTTTACAAATATGCCGCTGGCAATAGGCGCTAGTATCTGGTCTCCTTTTTTTAGCTCTGAGAACTCTCTTAATGAGTTAATAACATTCCTTATCTCTATTAGTTGCTGGTCAAAGGTTTGTAAGTATTGTTGTATCTGCTTTATCTGCTGGTCAAGGAGCTGGAGCTGTAAGTACCTGGTTTGCTTTGCGTTTTCTTCTTTCTTCTTATTCTCAACAGGTTTATTTTTAGTCATCTTTATAAGCAAAGAAACAACAAGCTTTTAAAAGGTTTATTATTCTGCCACTGCCTTATTCATCTCAGGAATATTAATCCCAGAATTCTTTAATAAGCGGATGTATATCTCTCCGAAATGGATTTTCTGCTTCATCCCCACTCTCTGCTGGTTCTCAAGATGTAGTAATGGTACGAATGTTAGTACCTTATCTTCTTTTGAGTCTGATGGTATGAGCTGGCTAAAAGTCAGGGTTTGCTTCTTATCCTGTCGTTTATCCTTGTAATAGACTTCTACTTTATGATAAACATCCATTATTATTTCTGTCATGTCAATAACATTCTCAGGTGGTTTTAGTTTTATCTTTGGCTCAACATACTCTGGTCTTCTACTCTCAACTTCAAATGCTTTTTCCAAGGCTTTTACAAGGTCATAAACAGAGACTTTTCTCTTCCTGGGCTGGGGTGTTCTTGGCACTAGCCTAGGGCTTTTTTCTTCTTCTTCTTCATAAGGGTATTCTAGGGGTAATTCATCAAGCAAGTCTCCAGGGTCATCAACTGATGATATTAGGCTGTCAAGAACACTTATGTCTTCTTCCAGGAGTCTGTTTGATTTTAGTTTTAACAGGATGGCTGATGCTAGTACTACTTTCCCACTAATCCTGAAATCCATTTCTTTGAGTTTCTTAAGCATTTCTAGGAACTTATGAGCTATTAAGGAGACGTCTATGTCCCATGGGTTCATCTCCTCTGTTCTTACAAGTTCGTAGATGATGTTCTGCCATGTAATCTCGTCTTCCTTGAATAATAAGCTGAATATTTTTTCCTGGGGCTCATCAGAACCCTGAGACAACAAGTCCATATTAGTATGGTTTTTGTGTATATTCCTATTTAAATCTTGTGATTTTCCCATCATAACCACTCATTATAAGAGTTTATAAGAATTAGAAAGCTTTTTAAAAAACTTATGAATAATCAGAACTACAAAGGGCCCGTGGTCTAGTCCGGCTACGCATTAGAATCAGAGATTCACTGGTTTTCAATGCGCTGGAAATGACATCACCCTTACAAAACAATTAAGAAAGGTGGGGGTCGCCAGTTCGAATCTGGCCGGGCCCATTATAATTTAACAACTGAATAGCGATAACAAAGTCAAAAAATTTAAATATGCGCCCCTAACATAATCTATATTATGATTATACCTTTATTTGGTGCTGGAATAGCGGCCTTAACTTTGATAAGATCAGTTTATATACGCTTTGATTGTTATAAGGAGGGTTATAAAAAGGTTAATAAAAATAAAAATGATTCTTTTGAAGAAGTAATAAGGAATCCTAGAAAAAAGTACGGGCTTATTTTATCTCATACTCCAAGCCAATTTTTTAGTGATAAAGTTTATCCAAATCTACCTGGTTTTTTAAAAGAAATATTTACACTTGGTTATTTCAAAGACAGATTTGCAAACACAGCTAAAACCGCCTATGAGGCTTTAGTATCAAGAGGTTATGCTAAAGAAGATTTGTTTGTTCTTGAAGGTAAAAAAGTTCCTTCAAAAAGATTTGATTGTAATACATTACCCTTTAATAAGAAAAGTTTAGATGAAGTATTAAAATATTTATCAAAAGAAATAAGACCAGATGATGCCTTTTTTATGATAATCTCTGCTCATGGTGGAAAACTTGTGCCTATATCTCGCATAAACCTCAGTCAGAGTTGTATATACCTAAACGATACTAAGAATCCTGTTATCTGTGAGAAAGAGCTTGAGGAAAGATTATCTACACTACACCCAAATTTTTCCATCTTGTTCTTTAATTCCTGCTTTGGAAACGGTTTTGCTTACAGACTCGCAAAAGGAAGAACAGTGACTATATCTGCTGCTAAGCCTGCTAAAGCAGTAATGTTATATGGTGAGGATGATAATAACATCAGGTTTGGCCTTCACGCAGGCAGTTTTTCTTTAGGCTTTCTGTCTGCCATACAAAAGAAATTTCCAGATGGTACTCTGATTGAAGAGTTAAAGGATTATGATGACTTAGAGTCAGCTTTTTATTTTGGAGCTTCTTTTGAAAAGGCAGCGCATACTAAATTCACAAATACTCATGTCAATGCAGATAGTTCATTGTACAAAGTAGTTCTTTCCTTAATAAGAAATACTCCTTGCTTGTATTATGACAAGATTAACCCGAACCAGATCAGAGTTTAATACTTAACGAATTTTTCGTAAAAGTCACGGTTTCTTTAGAGGAGAGTATTTAAACAAGTAGTTTTAATTCGTATATTCAATGGTTGTACCAAACATTAATCAGTCTGAACTTGAAGATAGGATAACTAAGAAAATCCGATGCTTACACAGAAATTATAAAAAACAAGAAGAGAACAACAAAAAACCCGGCTTTAGTGATGCCTTAAAAGCAATCATAATTGCTTTTTTTTCCACATCCAGTTCTCTACTAAGCCATTATGACTGTATGATTAATCTAAAAAATAATAAATTAGACTCGTCTGATAAGACTTATAATTCTAGTTCCTCTGACAAAAAGTATTCTCCTTGATTATGTCTGAGACGAGCCCAAAACTTATATGCAAGTGTATGCTCAAACTCACCTATTTAGAGCTGAGTAGAAGCCTTACAACCCATTTTTATGATTCTTTAATCAATGAATCTTTAATCAAAAGTTTTATTAGTTCATTAATTTAACACATCTATATGAGCTCATCAAAAACCAAGTTTATAAGAAAAGACATTATTGTAAGCGTAATAAAAATTCTAAAGCAGAAGTCAAAACTCTCAATGCTCGGAAAACTCTCTCGAGAAAACCCTTTTTATATCCTAATAAGCACAGTGCTTAGTGCTAGGAACAAGGATGAGATGACAATAAGAGCAACAAAGAAATTATTTGCAAGGTACAAGACCCCAGAGCAGATAGCCAGAGCACCCCTGAGAAGAATAGAGCCATTAATCAAGGAGTCAGGATTCTACAAGACAAAAGCAAGACGAATAAAAGAAATCAGCAGGATATTATTAGAGAAGCATAAGGGCAGAGTCCCCAGTAACTTTAAAAAACTAGTTGAATTACCAGGTGTTGGTAGGAAGACTGCTGGCTGCGTAATGGTATATGCTTTTAACAAACCATTCATACCTGTGGATACACACGTGCACAGGGTGAGTAATAGGCTTGGCTGGGTTAAGACAAGAACACCTGAACAAACAGAAAAGGAATTGATGAGAATTATTCCTAAAAAATATTGGCTAGATATAAACGAAGTTTTTGTGATTCATGGGCAGACAACATGCACACCAATCTCGCCTAAGTGCTCTGAGTGCAGTATAAGAAAGTACTGCCTGAGAATAGGGGTTGTTAAGAGCAGATAAGAATTTTTTTAAACAAAGCCGGATTTCATTATCCTATGACAAGAATTATCCTAATCGCTTGTGCAAGCAAGAAGCTATCTCACAGAGCCAAAACAAAGGACTTGTACATCAGCCCTCTTTTCAAGTATACTCTTAAATATGCCCAGTGCCTGAACCCTGATAAAATCTTTATTCTATCTGCAAAGCACGGGTTGCTTGGCTTGGATGAAGAGATAGGGCCCTATGATAATACTCTTAACTCGAAATCACAGAGAGAAATAAAAGAATGGGCAGAGGGGGTGTTAACTCAGTTAAGAAAAGTTGCTGACCTCAAAAAAGATAATTTTATTTTCCTCGCAGGAAAGAATTATAGGAGATACCTAGCCCCGCATATTAATAATTACCAAGTTCCGTTAAAGAACATGGGTATTGGCGAGCAACTAGGGTTCTTAAAGAGAAAGGTTTCGAGTAGTAACAAATGCGCTCAGCTTCACCATATGCTTAATAATATGAAAAAACACGGGTTCCCTTTTAATAAGAAAGAAATCCCTCTTAACGGCATATACGTTCTTTTTGAAAAAAGAGAAAAGGCTCATAATACTGACAGGATTGTTCGTATAGGAACACATACAAGGAGGAATCAGCTGAGGTCAAGGCTTTTCCAGCACTTTGTTAATGAGAACAAGGACAGAAGTATTTTCAGGAAGAATATTGGCAGAGCAATCCTGAACAAGAGACACGATTCTTTTCTTAAGCAATGGGAGCTGGATTTAACATCAAGAGAAGCACGAGAAAAACATTCACACCTGGTTGATTTTGAGAAACAAAAAAAGGTTGAGAGAGAAGTAACAAAGTATATCCAGGATAACTTCAGCTTTGTGGTTTTTAGAATTGATGATAAGAATAAAAGACTAGCCCTGGAATCAAAAATAATCTCCACAGTATCATTATGTAATCAGTGCAAGCCTTCAAAAAACTGGCTTGGGAATTATTCTCCAAAACAAAAAATTAAGAAGAGCGGCTTATGGCTTGTTAATGAACTATACAAGGAACCCTTGGATGATAATGATATGAGCGGACTAAAAACAATTACTGGGTGAGCTGATGAGACTAATCCTTGTGCGCCACGCATTAACAGTTGAGAACGAGCAGGGCATTATCCAGGGCATTATTCAGGGTCATCTCCCAGGCATGATTTCAGAGCAGTGGGTTAGGGATGCTGAGAAACTAGCTCTGAGATTAAAAAATGAAAAGATTTCTACAATCTACTCAAGTGACTTTGCAAGAGCAAAAGACCCGTGCAACCTTAGATAAGTATTAAAGTCTTTGAGGTCAAAAGAACCTGATTCCATACTCTTTATAAACTCCTATTAATTTCTTTATAATCCAAAAATGATAGAATTCATGAAAAAGCCTTACAAAAAAGAGGATATTCTTAAGAGCATGCACTCCTTGGTTAAGGAGTGGTTCTTGCACAAGTTTAAGAGGTTTGCTCCGCCCCAGAAGTATGCTATTCTTAATGTTCATTCCAGGATTAACACTCTTATCAGCAGCCCTACTGGCAGTGGTAAAACCCTGAGCGCTTTCCTCGCAATAATTAATGAGCTTATAGGCTTATCAGAAGCCGGGCTGCTTGAGGACAAGGTTTACTGCGTGTACATAAGCCCTCTCAAAGCACTTGCTAATGATATCTCAAGAAACCTCCTAGAACCCTTGGAGGAGATGGAGGCTTTTGCTGGTAAGAAGCTTGGCTTAAGAATAGCTATTAGGACAGGAGATACTCCTCCTTGTGTTAAGCAGAGCATGCTGAAAAAACCTCCTCATATTCTTATCACTACTCCTGAGAGCTTTGCTATTACCATTACAACAACCAGGTTTAGGGAGAAGCTCAGGGGTGTGCAGTGGTGTATTGTTGACGAGATTCATGCCTTGGCTAGCAGTAAGAGAGGAGTTCACTTATCCCTGAGTCTTGAGAGGCTCCAGCAATACACTAATTTCACAAGGATTGGTTTATCAGCAACAGTAGCCCCATTAGAAGAAGTTGCAAAGTTCCTTGTAGGATTTGATACAAGGACTAATAAGCCAAGGCAGTGCAAGGTTGTGGATGTTAATTTTGTAAAACAACTCGACCTTAAGGTCCTGAGCCCTGTTAAGAACCTTATGAAAGCATCCTATGATGAGATAAGCACAGCCACTTATAAGCTCATAGACCAGCTCATTCAGAGCCATAGAACAACCCTTATCTTCACTAATACTAGGAGCGCCACTGAGAGGGTTGTGCATTACCTAAAGGAGAGGTTTCCTAAGCATTACACCAGGATTGAGGAGGTAAAAGATAATGGTATTAGTATTGATGAGGAGTCTAATGGCAGAGGTAAGAGTTATACCAGTCTCATAGGTGCTCATCATGGCAGTCTTAGCAAGGAGCACAGACTAAGTATTGAACAGAAGCTAAAAGACGGTAAGCTTAAGGCAGTTGTCTCCTCTACTAGTCTTGAGCTAGGAATAGATATTGGTTATATTGACCTTGTCATACTGCTTGGCAGTCCTAAGAGTGTTGCTCGTGCTCTTCAGAGGATTGGGCGTAGTGGGCATAAGCTGCATGATAAAGCTGTTGGTAGAATCATAGTCATGGATAGGGATGACCTTGTTGAGTGTAGTGTATTACTAAAAGCTGCTCTTGAGAAGAAGATTGACAGGATTGATATTCCTACTAACTGCCTTGATGTGCTTGCTCAGCAGGTGCTTGGCATGGCATTAGAAGAGCCAAAACACGTTGATGAGGTTCTTAGGATTGTGAGGGGTAGTTATAATTTTAATGGCTTGGACAGGAAGAGGTTCAGGGAAATCATTAGTTATCTTTCAGGGGAGTATGCTAGGCTTGAGGATAGGAGTGTGTATGCAAAGATATGGTTTGACCCAGAAACAGGTATGATTGGTAAGCGCGGCAAGATGACCAGGGTTATTTATATGACTAATATTGGCACAATCCCTGATGAGACTAATGTGAAGGTAAAGCTTGGTAAGCAGCTCATAGGCTTTATTGCAGAGCCATTCCTTGAGAGGCTTAGGCGTGGTGACATATTCGTGCTTGGAGGGAATACTTATGAGTTCCTCTACACCCAGGGTATGACTGCTTTTGTAAGAGCAACCGCTAATAGGCCCCCAACTGTTCCTTCATGGTATAGTGAGATGCTCCCTCTTAGTTATGACTTGGCTCTTGAAATCCAGAGGTTCAGGAGGCTCATGGAAGAACATTTCAAGTATGGGACTAAGAAAAAGGATATTCTTGATTTCATTCATTCATACCTTTATGTTGATGAGTACAGTGCTAATAGCATTTATGAGTATTTTAAAGAGCAGTACTTATTCGCAGAGATTCCTAATGATAAGAAGATAGTGATAGAGCACTACTCAGAAGGAGACCAGAAACGAGTCATATTCCACACCTTGTTTGGCAGAAGGGTTAATGATGTGCTTAGCAGAGCTGTGGCTTTTGCTGTTTCTAAGATGACTAAGAAGGATGTTGAGCTAGGAGTCACTGATAATGGTTTCTACCTTGCGTTTTCTAAGAGCATACAGGCTGCAAGGGCTTTTAGCATGATTAAGAGCCAGGAGCTCAGAAGGCTGATGAGTATTGCTCTTGATAAGACAGTGGTGCTTAATCGTAGGTTCAGGCACTGCGCTGCCAGAGCCCTGATGATTCTCAGGTCTTACAAGGGGTATAAGAAGAGTGTTGGTAAGCAGCAGAAGAGTTCAAGACTCTTGCTGAGCGCTGTTAAGAAGATAAGCTATGAGTTCCCAATCCTAGAAGAAGCAAGACGAGAAGTGCTTGAGGACTTAATGGATATAAGGCATGCAGGAGAAGTGCTTGAACAAGTAGAGCAAGGCAAGATACAAGTAAAGGAGGTGTTCACAGACATTCCTAGTCCTTTTGCCTTTAACCTGGTAGTGATGGGTTACTCTGATATTATGAAGATGGAGGACAAGCTTGCTTTCCTTAGGAGAATGCATAACATGGTCTTAGCTAAGATTGAGATGAAGCAGAGGAAAAAAGCTTAGAATAAGTAAAAATAAAAATAGAATTCTTCATAAAGAAGTCTTACAAAGCATCATATTTCAATCTCATACCTCAAACCAGAATAAGAATCCCAGGAGCCCTAGGATTATTGCTGAGGTCATGATGAATAAGAGCACACTTATTATTCTCTCCCAGAACCTTACTCTTCCTTTCTCAGGCTCTCTTAGAATGATGTTTGTTATTGATAGGAAGAACATTATGAGGATTATGCTGAGCACAATGATTATTGTAACTCCTATGTTAAGCCTGCCTGTGGTCTTCTCAAGTGATTGGTAAAGGAAGCTTCCAAGCCACACAATTACAAAGGATGCAAAGCTGAAATAAACAGCGTTACTCATGCTGGTGCGTATGAGAACAGGGTTCATGAATATTATTAGGGTTTAAGG
>Ga0190334_1000948_pt1 | contig 13022 bp, 16 predicted proteins | sample 48720478_MG_FD_161270 | JGI IMG/M metagenome (GOLD analysis project Ga0190334, IMG submission 161270) | Hydrothermal vent sediment bacterial communities from Southern Trench, Guaymas Basin, Mexico - 4872-04-7-8_MG | ecosystem: Environmental > Aquatic > Marine > Hydrothermal vents > Sediment ...
ACTGGTGTTACACTAATAATTTTTACCTACAATGCAATTAAACATCAAATCAGAAAAAAAAGAAGAGTTCATTGATATTACAGCTAAAATAAATAACTTGCTAGATATAGATAATGGAATATGTATATTATACTGTCCACATACTACTTCTGCTTTAACAATAAACGAAGGCGCGGATCCTTCTGTCAGAGTTGATATTCTTAACACATTAAAGAGAATAGTTCCTGATAACTTAGATTATAAACATTCAGAAGGTAATTCACCAGCTCATATTAAAGCAAGTTTAATGGGCAGTTCATTAACTATTCCTGTAAAGAATAAAAAACTTGAATTAGGCCATTGGCAAAGTGTTTTTTTCTGCGAGTTTGACGGACCTAGAAGTAGAAATATTATCGTAAATCTCTCAACCACTTGACAGCTTCTCCCATCTTTTTTTGTAATTCTTTTTCAGATTCTGGAAATAATTCTTTTGCTCTTTCTGCAAGTTTAGGGATTTCTGTTTGTCTCATATGTTCTTTCTGTTGAATCATAGCAATAATAATGTCTCTGGCTAGTTCGGGAGGTAGAGATTCCGTGGTTGTTATTTGTTTTAATTCTTTGATTTTTTTCATTGCTCTTCCAAATTCTTGATTTTTCTCTTTACAGTAATCCCAATTATAATCTTCCATTGCTTTTTTCATATCATTAAGCAATTTAAGAATTATGCCCTTGAGACGATTGATGTCTTCCATTATTTTAATCAAGAATAAAAATAATATAAAAACTTTATCTATGTTTTTTAACAAACCTCTCTAATCTATCATAACCTTCTTGTAAAGCATTGTCAGAAGCTGCAAATACAATTCTAAAGTGTGGTTCTTTTAAGCTGCCAAAGCCACTGCCAAATACAAACAACACTTGTTCCTCACGTAATAAATCTAACACAAACTTTTTATCAGATTCAACATTTAACTCAATTTTTGGAAATGCGTAAAACGCACCTCTTGGCTTGACACAGCTCAATCCATCAATCTCATTAATTCTCTTATAAGTCAAATCTCTCCTTTTTTTTAGCTTAGAAATCATCTCTTTGATATGATCTTGCGGCCCTTCCAATGCAGGCTTGACTGCATACTGCATAGGATTACTTATTGATAAACGTGCTCTGGCCAATTGTTTAACTGATTCTGCATATTTAGATATTTTTTCTTCTGGACCTGAAAATATTGTCCAGCCGACACGCCAGCCGGGACATAAGTAATTTTTGGATAATGTGTTAAATGTAACTACAGGTATGTCTTTACTTAAAGAACCAACTGCGTAAAACTCAAAGTCATCGTCAAATATAATTTTGTCATATGTTTCATCGGTAAATACAGGTAAGTCATGTTCACCAGCCAAATCTAAAACTTTTTTCAGAGTATTTTTTGTGTACAACGCGCCTGTTGGATTATTGGGGTTAATTAAAGTAATGGCTTTTGTCTTGTCATTTATTTTTTTCCTAATATCTTCAATATCAGGCTGCCAATTATCATTTTCATCCAACTCATATTCATTAAGCTGTCCTTGAAGATAATTGACAACTGCATTATACAACGGATAACCCGGGCTTGGTGTTAATATATTCTCGCCTGAATTCATCAAAGCCCCGATAGCCATTGATATGCCTTCACTGCCCCCTGACGTCATGATGACATCATCTTCTGTTACATCTGGAATTTTTAATCTGGATGCTTCATTAGCAACTGCTTTCCTCGCTTCCAACAAACCCATGGAATCTGCATAACTAGAACTTTTTTTCCAAGAATTTTCAACAGCTTTTATCATATGTTTAGGAGTAGAAAAATCGTATTTTAGCGGATCACCAATATTCAAGTAAATAACTCTTTTGCCCTCTTTTTCCAATTTCTGTGCTTCAACAACAACATCCCTTATTGCATAAGTAATCTTTTTTGTTCTGTCTGCCGGTATTATCATCACGCTCACCTATAGGAGAGTATTAACCCAAAATATAAAAAATATACGATTTTAGAAAAATATATAAACTTAATTTTCTAAAATTTGAATTATGCCAAAGAAAAAAGAAATTATGCTTAAAGGCATTATATTACATCTTGCTGTCTATGTTTTAATATCTGTAATATTGTGGTTTCTTAATATTCCTTTAACTCTAATTTTTGTTATATTCATGGTTCTGTTATGGAGCTTGTTTGTTTTAAGCTACGCGTTTTATCACGAGAAATAATTACTCTTCTTCTTCAACCTTCAGCCTGATGAAATGTTGCGAGAATTTTGCTGTTATCGATGATAAGATTATACTATATACAATAAAGAAAATCATTAAATCTATAATTGTGGTGGCGCCTGCTACTCCAACCAAAGGCAGTGTTCTTATTGTAGAAATGCCTGCATCTATAACTGGAATGTCCAAGGTAAAATTGCTGAGTATAAACGCAACAACCGCGACAGCAATCCCTTTTGTACAATTTAACGCCATAAAAATCCGTTCCTTAATATTGATATGATCGTGCAAATATACCAATTGGATAGCTAAAAATCTTATAAAAATCATAATAACAAATAACAACAGAGACTTTAGAATAAAGTTAAGTTCCAGTTTTATTGGTATTAAAAACCCTATTAACATGAAAACCAACATCTCCAATATTTTTGATAAGGTGTTAGAGAATTCTTTCAACTCTGGTTTTTTCTTAACAGTTAAATTACCAAAAAACACTCCTAACACAGTAACTGCTAACACACCATTACCTCCTAATTGTTCTGATAAAAAGTAAGCAAGCAGCGCACTTGTCAATAAAATTAAAGGCGATAATCTCTCTGAATAAAATTTTCTCATATATCTCACAGAAACAAGGGCAATAACAACCCCAGTACCGACCCCAGTTATAATTTGCTGTAAAAATGAAAAAAACTGCCCTAAAAAGTTAGTTAAAAATGCAGATTCAAACTCCATCAGATCTAATAAAATAAAAGGTATCAAAACAATTAATGGCGTGTTAATAACAGATTCAAATTTCAATATCTCAGTGATTTTATTTGATTTGGCTTGGAACAGACTTAAAACACCTCCAGGGTCTGTACCTGACATCACGGCCGCAAACAATAAACTTAAAATCATACTTGGAATAGAGAACAAATAATAAGTGGCTATGCTGAAAAATAACAAGTTTAAGGTTAATACTAGAATAGCGATTTTAAATGCAGACTCTGAATAAGTATCCAAATCTTTTATAGAAAAATTTGAGCTACCTTCAAATACAATTAATACTAATGCTAATATGCTGGTACTGATAAGGAAATCATTGCTCAAATCAAAAGCAGGTTGACCGTTGAAACTTAAATTGCTCAACACAGCGCCTGTCAATATCAACAATAACATAGAAGGCAGTTTAAGTTTTTTTGCAATTATGCCAACAATCAAACCCACAAATAATATAACTGTTATTTGGGACAATATATAAAAAGGCTCTATCATATCAAGTATTTTTATTATGAAGGTTTATAAATTTTTCTCGCTTGGAACTTCAGTTAGATCCTTGTTATATGTCTCAAGAATTAAATCTGCAATCTCTTTTGCGGGACCAAAAGTATGGGCTATGCCCCGAAGATCTGTGCTCCATACAAAATACATGTCTCCAACAAGGACACTATCAACAAGGAAAGATCCTATATGTGAATAATAAATGTCTTCAGGAAGTACAATGTATGCTCTAATATCAACTGTTTTTTCTTGGCCAACTATACGTGTACATCTTAATTCTTTAACAGGCAATAACCGGTATTGAAGAGCATGCCAAGGTTCTTTTTGAACTTCTTTTTCACTTAACAACAAGTAAGAAAAATCCATTGACTCAACCCTAGCATTAACTGGATATGCTAAAAAACATTCTGTATTAAAATCAAAGCCTGAAGGCAGATATAATCTTCTTCTTGGCAAGGCCTTATTATAAAATCTTTTTACTTGTCCCATATTTGTTTGTAGTAAAAATCCGCTATTTAAAAAAAACACGTCTTTCGCAAACTATTTAAATCATTTATTTTTACAGAAATTAATTCTAAAAATGAGAATTGTTTATTTAACTTGTAAAGACATTGACGAAGCTAAGAAGATTTCTAAGCATTTGATTAAAAAAAAGTTAGTAGCATGCTCTAATATATTCCCTATAAATAGCATTTATCCTTGGGAAAATGAAATAAAAGAAGATAACGAAGTTGTTGTTTTGCTAAAAACAAATAATGATTATGAAAAAGTTGAAGCTGGAATTAAGAAAATTCATAGTTATGACATTCCTGCTATTTATTCATGGGTTGTAGATAAAATCAACAAAGATTACTTTGACTGGATAAACAAAGTGCAGCAAAAGTGAAGGACCATATACTATCAGAAGAGGTTGCCAAACATAACGGCATTCTAGAACATTGCATGTATTGTAATGATGTTTTTGATGAAAATGATGAATGGAAAGTTGAAAATAACTGGTTCAGTAGTTATATCAGCGTGAAATGCTCATCATGTAAAAGAGAGCACAGGTTCCAAGATAAAAATATCCATACCATAGAAGATTTAATAGAAAAGATAAATAAAAAATAATTTATTTTTTCCTTGCTTTCTTAACAGCTTTCCTTACAGCAGGCTTAGCTTTCTTGATAACCTTTTTAATTTTTGGCTTGGCTTTCCTGACAGCTTTCTTTAACTTTGGCTCTAATTTATCCAGTTCAGCCATTATCTCTACTTTTAATTTTTCACCGTCTTCCCTAGATAATTTCTTTTTTTCCACTAGTTCCCTTATTTCTTTTTGTATCTTTTTAACATGTGTGGCTGCATAACCTGCAATGCCAACTGCTAGCCCCAATAAAAAAAATTTTTTCACACTTTTTCGCATATATGAACACCTCTATTTTATTAATGCAAGAATTATCATGAAAGAAGTTTTTATATTTTTTGTTTATTCCTCACTAAGGAGAATTTCCATCATTTGGGCAAAGGCCGGTCTCGTTATAAATACGCCGTTTGTAACTCCAATTATAGTTGTTACGGCAAATCCTTGTAGCAAGCCAGCGCCTGCAAATAACAATGGTATCATTGCTGCAATAGTTGCAAAGTATGATGCTATTACTATAAAGAATGCTTTTTTAATACGCTGCGCCCAGTTTAAATATCTATCAACATCTTCTTCCTTTTCATGGCCCAAAATTTCATCAGTAATAACGATCTGGTCGTCTACACCTGTGCCAATTGCAACTATAATGCCGGCAATACCCGCAATATCTATATTTTGTTTTAATAAAGCCGCTATTCCCAATATCAATAATATCTCAGAACTAATAACTGTAATTATTGGAATAGCTATTTTAACTTTTCTATATCTTAATAAAACAATAACTGTAACTGCTAGTTCCGACAATATAGCTATCCAGATAGCATTCCTAAGAAACTCTTTACCCAGTTGCGGACTCAAAGTGTCTGTCTTTATTATATTTAATTTAACTGGCAGGCTACCTGTTATTAAAACAGTCTGCAACCGTTTCATGTTAAGCTGAGTATCTGTCAAAGCTTCTTGTCTATTACGACCAACACCGCTCCCAGAAATTGAGATATCCGTGACTGGGTTGCCTTTTAACTCTGCGCCTATCCTCAAAGTATCTACAAGGACATCATCTAAATACAAGTCCAGATTTTTTGACAGGTAACCTTCTCCAAAACCTTCAGATACAACATTTAAATTTCTTGTAATGTTAGCTTGTCTTTGGGCAGCTTCAGGACTTAATGAAATGGAAAATCTAAACCTACAATTGTAACCATCTGAAAATTGTTGGCATCCATATTGTGGATCTATGCCAGAACACTGCGCTGTTCTACACACATAAGTTATATCACGACCACCTAAAAACACGGTCTCGTTACCAATCTTTGCTTCAAACTTACCTTGTTTAGCAAGTAATTCTTTAACCTCTTCTTCATTAGCACCGGCTATCTCCACAACTATGAACTGCGTGCCAGATAAATCTTTCCTGGCCGTTATAATTGTGTCACTTAAACCAAAAACATTTAACCTGCGTTCCATATTAGTTTTTATAATCTCCATATCTTCTGAAGACACTTCTGTTTCGGGCTGCAAAACTACACGGGTACCTCCTTGTAAATCCAATCCCAATAAAATGTTGCTCTTAGGCGCGTCATACACTTTAAGGCCGAGCTTATCTTTAGATATATAATTGACAAAATACGTGTTCACATCATGGAAAAAGCCGAACTTTGTTTTTTCTGTCTTAATTGTAAGAGTAACATTTTCCGGTAGTGAGTCAATGACCTTCTCAAAATCAATTACATTGTTGATAGGAACACGGTTAATCTCGACAATCCTTTCCCTAACCATGGGAACTTCAGTTGGTTCAGGACTTTGCATACCCGCATTATATGCAGAACTATTGCTTGTAACAGTTCTAATGGTAACACCGCTATGCCACGGGTTAGGATTTATAACTAATAATGTCAAGAAAAATACTATTATGTAAAGCATGATTCTCCAGTTTTTCAACATTCGTTTAATTTTTGACATTTTTTTCTAAATAAAATCTTAATAAGGGTACATTTCCTATCCAGGTAGTTATCAAATCTATAACTAAGCCAACTATCAAAATTAACATTATTTGTTTTAGAGTAACGTTATTCGTTAATAAAAACGAGATGCCGGTTGCAGCTATACCTGCAGCTGACATAGTAAAGCCGGTTTTCATAGCTCCGAATAAAGCTATGTTGACGTCTTTAGATTCTTCCTTCAATAATTTCGTTGAAAGTAAAATGCTGGTGTCAACAGAATAACCTATCAGCATTAAGTAGGCAGCAATACCGCCCGCTGTTAACCTGACGTTAAGCAAGTCCATTATACCCATCGTTATAAAGATATCTAAAAAGGCTGATAATAACGCGGCAAATGTCGCATATAAACTCTTGAAATATAATTGGAAGACAAAACCCATGAATAGAAACGCAACCAAAACAGCGACAAACATCTGCTTAAAAAAACTTGAGCCTAGTGAAGAACCCATGGTTTCAATACTGTAATCACTAAAATCAATAATTTCTTTTGTTGTGTTAAGCAATTGTTCCCCGTGAATGTCTGAGGCTTCTATTATAAGACCAACTATGCCTCCCCTGGCTTCAATTGTTCTAATATTTACAGAACTTAATGGATATTTCTCTGTTATATATGATTCTAAATAATCTAAATCAGAATAATTTGTTGTTATAGTTAATGAAACTCCGCCTTGCAATGTGACATCTCTTTTCATGAAAAAACCTGTCTGTGCATATGTTATGAGAAGTATAATGCCTGATAACACAAATAATATAATGGGTATAAAAAACAATTTTTTATATTCCGTTATGTAAAAATGTTTTACTTTCTCAAAAAACAACTTTGGCTTTTCAACTTGAGTTTTTTTAGTAATCTGCTTATGCTGTTTTTTCTGCTTGTGTTTTTTCTTCTTACTCATTTATGCCGAGAAACAAAATAGGATTTATAAATATTCTCAATAATAACTTTTATAAAACACACTTTTTTCTAAGACTAATATGACCATATCAAGCAGACAACGACGTGAATTATTAAAATTCATACATAACCTGGAAAGATATCGCGGTAGACATACCGAGCTTGTTTCTGTTTATATACCGGCAGGTTATGATATGAACAAAATCATTAACCATTTATCACAGGAACAAGGCACTGCTTCCAATATTAAAGATGCTACTACCAGAAAAAATGTCATTGATTCATTAGAAAGGATGATACAACATTTAAGATTATATAAAAAAACGCCTGAACATGGGCTAGCAGTGTTTGCAGGCAATACTGCAGAAAGAGAAGGCCAGCAAAACATTAATGTTTTTTCTATAGAACCACCAGAACCATTATCATTTAGAATTTATAGGTGTGACAAAACTTTCTTACTAGATGCGTTAAAAGAGATGGCAGAAAAAAAAGATGTTTACGGCCTAATAGTTATGGATAAAAGAGAAGGAAACATTGCTTTATTAAAAGGAAAATCCATTATCCCTTTGACAAAAACCACAAGCTATGTTCCTGGCAAGACAAGGGCAGGCGGCCAATCAGCAGCCAGGTTTGAAAGGTTAAGGGAAGGCGCTGCCAAAGAATTTTTTACAAAACTAGGAGAATATGTCAAAGAAAATTTTCTTAACAACAAAGATTTAAAAGGCATTATTGTTGGAGGTCCTGGCATGACCAAAAATGAATTTGTAGACGGCAACTATATAACAGACCAGGTTAAAAAAAAAATAATTGCTATTCGCGATTTAAGTTATACAGGAGAATATGGTTTGCAGGAATTAGTGGATAAAAGTCAAGACGTATTAGCAAAAGAAGATATCAGCACTGAAAAAAAAATAATGCAGAAATTTTTCAGCAAATTAAGCACTAATGCAAAAGAAGTTGCTTACGGCGAAAACGAGGTAAGAAAAGCTTTGGAAAGGGGTGCTGTAGATGTTTTATTATTGAGCGAGGATATTAATGATAAAAAAATTGAAGAATATGAAAAGATTGCAGATAACTTTAAAACAAAAGTAGAACTTATTTCTACAGAGACTCGCGAGGGAGTGCAATTAAGAGATATGGGCAAGTTTGCTGCCATCCTTAGATATGAGTTGCATTAGACAATGCATTACCTAATAAAAAAAGCATATAAAGAACTATATCCGAATAAAGAGCTTGATATAAAACCAAAATTAAAGTTCTCGAAAGCATTTAAAGGTTATAATGCTAATGTAAAATATTCTAAATCACATATGGAATTTCGTCTTAGTTATTTATGGAGATCTGTAAGTGATGAAATTAAAATTGGGTTATTACAAACTTTATTTAATAAAATATATAACACTGACATAAAAACTATTAACATTGATTTGTACAATATTTTTCTTAAGAAAATACCTACTGTAACGCCAAAAACTAAATCTGATCCAATATTAGAAGATTCTTTCAATAGGATAAATAATGAATATTTTAATGGTCTTATGTTAATGCCTAATTTAGAATTTGGCGGCAAAAACTTTCATACAATGGGAACGTATGATTATGCTTCAGACACAATTAGGATATCTCAACTGCTAAAAAAAGACCTACATCTATTAGATTACGTAATGTACCATGAAATGCTGCACAAAAAATTCCAATATAAGAAAGCTGGTAAGAAAACAATGCATCATACTACTGAGTTTAAAAAATGGGAAAAACGTTTCAAAGATAAAAATATAGAAAATAAATTAAAGAATTTTCTTAAGAAAGAAAAAATAAAAGATAAGTTATGGTTTATTTAAGAAAATTTATATAGGGCATAGTTTTTTAAATATCCATAAAATTCAGAGGATGATAAAGATGGCTGGCACAAAACAAGTTGAAGTAACTTCATTAAAAAAAGGTAATTATGTTGTGATGGACGGTGCTGCTTGTATTGTAAAAGATATTCAAATAAGCAGACCAGGTAAGCACGGTCATGCAAAAGTCAGATTAGTTGCAGTCGGCATAATTGATGAGAAAAAAAGACAGGCTGTCATGCCTGGCCATGACAAGATTGATGTTCCTATTATAGACAAGTTAAATGCGCAAGTTCTTTCCATAAGTGGAAGCACTGCAAATGTTATGGATTTAGTTTCATATGAAACCTTTGACATAAAAATTCCAAATGAGTTAAAAGGTAAAGTAAAGGAAGGAATGACTGTTTTATATTGGGACATTTTAGGCGAGAAAGTAATGAAACAGGTAAAAGGTGATTAAAAATAGTAAAACATAGAAAATCAGAGATTTTCGGGCTTTACAAAAATAATTCAGGAGGTGAATTATTTTGGTAAAATTTCCAGAAGCAGAAGCTAGACTTTTCAAGAACATTTTTGTTTGCAGAAAATGTAAATCAAAAGTTAAGACAAGCAATTTAAAAATTCTGGCTGGCAAAGTAACATGCAAAAAATGCGGCGGTCATGCTTTTAGACCATTAAGGAAAAAATGAGTTTTTTAAGTGTCCTATTAGAATACAAATGGACAATTTTATTCTATACCTTTATCATTGGATTTGTCTATTTCAACAAGAAAAGGTTTGAAAAACAAGCTGCTTTTGTATATTTGTACAAGACAAAGATAGGATTAAAATTTATGGACAAGGTAAGTAAAAAGTTCCGTAAATTAATCCAGATATGGGGTTATATCGGGATTTTCATTGCATATATGGGGTTTTTTCTTATAACATACGCCCTTCTTAGGAATGCATATGATCTAATCATAGAAAAACCAGGGGTTGTTGGTGGTAGTCCTGTTATACCTGGGTTGCCGATTGCTGGCCTCGGTATTAAATTTCCTTTAGTCATAGGCTGGATTTCTTTATTTATTATAATGATTGTACACGAATTTAGCCATGGTATTGTAGCCAGGGCTCATAATGTAAAAGTGAAAAGTTCAGGGATTGCTTTTTTCGGTCCTATTTTAGGAGCATTTGTAGAGCCGGATGACAAGCAATTAGAAAAACAACCTCATAAGGTTCAACATTCAATATTTGCGGCAGGACCTGTGTCAAATATAGTATTATGGATTGTCTGTAGTTTATTGATAGTAGCAGTTGCACAACCAATTATTGCTATATCCAAGACTACTGGGGTCCAGATAGGTATTATACAAAATGAAACACTGCCAGCTTATACTTCTGGCATGCCTGAAAAGACCATTATAATAAAAATAAATGATTATGAAACAAATAATCTAACTGCATTGGAAACTGCTCTTGACAATTTAGTTCCCGGGCAAGAAATTGATGTTTACACAAAATCCGGGCAAGTATATAAGATGGTTACAACCACACACCCTCAAAATAAGTCAAGGGCATATCTTGGGATTTTAATCTATAATGAGGATAGAGTCTTTAAAAATGATACTTTGTTGAACAAAACCTTGTTTAATATATTAATGTGGCTTCTTGAACTATTGCAATGGACTGCCTTTATTAGCATTAATATTGGCCTAATAAATTTATTTCCTATATTTATTACAGATGGCGCGCAAATGTTGAAACGCAACTTTGAATATTTTTTCAAAGATAAGAAACGTGCTTTAAAATACTGGTCAAAAGTTAATTTAGCTGCAGTGTTCGTTATTATGATCTTACTATTCTTACCGTTATTAAGAACCATGAGTAAATTAATTACAGGTATAATTTTTTAAAATTCCGTAGTCTTCTCACATAAATTATGATAACAGTTGTATTAATAAAACCCCAAAATTCCAGTAATATAGGTTTTATTTCTAGAGCCATGGCCAACTTTGATTTACATAAATTAATAATTATAGAGCCGTTATGCAATCATTTAGATAATACTGCTGTAAAAACAAGTAAACACGCCCTTACTATATTGAAAAGAGCCAAAGTAAAAAAGTATGATTATTTTAGTAACATAAAAAAAGATTTCGACCTTGTTATTGGAACAACTAGTGTTTTAGGAACAGATTATAACATTCCAAGGACACCTATACAACCAGACGAGTTTGTTAATAAGATAAATAATGAAAATATTGCTCTTGTATTTGGTAATGAAGGTACTGGTTTAAATAATGACGAAATAAAGAAATGCGATTTTATTGTAACAATTCCAACTTCAAAAAAATATCCTGCTTTAAATATAAGCCATGCCGCTTCAATACTCTTTTACGAGTTATATAAAATAAAGGGGAAAAACAAAATTAACAAAGATATTGCTCCAGTTACAGCCAAAGAAAAAGAAATTATAATGAAAAAACTCATTATCATATTAAATAACATAAAATTCTCAACAAAAGAAAAAAAAGAAACTCAAGTTATTACTTGGAAAAGAATATTTGAAAAAGCTATGATGTCTAAAAGAGAATCTTTTGTTGTTATGGGTTTATTAAAGAAGATAGAAGACAAGTTCAACAAGTCTTGATATCTTTAAATACCAGCTTTTTATCATTACAAAACCTTTTTTTCTTGTTAACAACAGCAGGCGTTATTACAATCTCATTTATTCTACCAATTGTGTTCGGGTCTATATTAATAACTCTAGTGAAAACATCTCCTGGCACTAAATTAAGATTATCTATAATATCTTCCATATTATTATTTTGTCCTTTTATCAAGACAGTTGCACTATTTATAGTAATGGCGCCATTATTCTCTAATATCATCTGTAATTTTGTATTGTCCGGGAAAGCGCATATTATAGGTTCATCTCTTAGTTCATATATCTTGATAGAAAGGTTTTTACAAACAGCAGATGAAAAGTACAATGGCTGTACCTTTAATAATTTATATGCACCATAACCAATACCTGCAAAAACAATTATGCCAATTATGATGAAAACAATTTTTTTAGGAAAAGGTTTTTTTTCTTTGTAAGCAGAAGGTGATAATTTTGCAAATGCATCATCAACCATTGCTTGAGAATAACCATGCTTAATCAAATATTTCTTAATATTTTCATCAGAAAATCCTTTCTCACGAACAGATTTAATATACTCTATTAATTGTTGGTTCACCATCTTTTTTATAATACAATTATTTTTTTAAATTATCAATAAACGACTTGACTTTTGTATTCCCTGTAGGTTTGGCATTACTACCCAATTTATAATAAATTTTCTCAGCCACCTCGCCCCAGGAATATTCGCCTTTTTCTTTTTCTATTTTTTCTATTTCAAATTCTCCTAAATCAACGCCTTTGCGTAAATGATAATATATACTTCTCAAGGTAACTTTTGGAAACACATTTAAGTATATCTTATAAATATCATAACCATATCCCTTGCCTAAGAAAAATAATATTTCTGTAACATTTTGCCTGATGACAGAATTAACAGGCCTCCCACGTGCTTTCATACTACATAACAATACAAAGTATTTTATATATTTTTTCATTATGGAAAGAAATTCTAAAAAATTGCTTTTCAGACAGAAAATTTTATAATAAAATTTTCTTGTATGGAAAAGAAATATGAAAAAAATTT
>Ga0190334_1000949_pt1 | contig 13016 bp, 11 predicted proteins | sample 48720478_MG_FD_161270 | JGI IMG/M metagenome (GOLD analysis project Ga0190334, IMG submission 161270) | Hydrothermal vent sediment bacterial communities from Southern Trench, Guaymas Basin, Mexico - 4872-04-7-8_MG | ecosystem: Environmental > Aquatic > Marine > Hydrothermal vents > Sediment ...
CACAAGGGATGCCTCACAGAAAAGCCATGATCGCTCTCTCTAACAAACTCCTCAGGCTTATCTTTGCTCTCCTCTCTAAAAATCAAAAATTCAACCCGCTCTTTCATTCCTTATAGTTGACTCCTTAGTAGGATTTTTTTATTACTTCATAAATTGTTTTAATTAAAACATCCGGTTTTACAGGTTTTTTCAAATAAGCAGCAGCCCCTCTTTCTATTGCCTCCTTTATATCCTCTTCCCCTTGCTCTGTTGATAACATAATAACAGGAATTTCTTTAAAATCATCTGTTTCCTTTACTCTTGATAAAAACTCCATTCCATCCATATTAGGCATGTTTATATCACATATAATCAAATCTATAGGATTCATAGTTAAAACATTCAAGGCTTCAAGCCCATCTCCCGCCTCTAAAATTTCTCCTCTGAAAACTTTTTTTAACGCTATTTTAACCATTTTCCTTATTATTGCAGAATCATCTACCAATAAAAAATTCATTTTACACCCCCTTCTGGTTTTCTGTAAACCATAACTCCTTTCAATGGCTTCAACAAAAATAAATTTGTAACTTTAAAAAGAGTATCAGACATTCCAAGGAATAGATATCCTCCCGGATTTAAAGAATTATAGAGATTGCTTGCAACAATCTTTTTAGATTTAAGGTTAAAATAAATCAAAACATTTCTACAAAAAATTATATCAATATTCTTAATCGTAAATGTCTGAGTTTTTGAAAAGAGATTTACCACACTAAATGTCACCATTTTCTTTATCTCACTACTAAGTTCATAAAAACTTCCTTTTTTCACGAAATATTTTTTCTTCAAATCTTCCGGAGTATTTCTAAGATCAGGTTCTGAAAAAATTCCTGAACGGGCTGTATTTATAACCTCTGTATTTATATCTGTACCATAAATATTTATCTTAACTTCCTTATCGGTAAAGCCATGCTCCTTAAGCATAATAGCTAAAGAATAGGGTTCTGCCCCATTAGAACAGGCAGCACTCCAGATTCTTATACTTTTAAGAATCTCATTTTTTTTTCTTTCAAGAATCTCGGGTATAACTATATCAACAAGAGCTTTAAGCTGAGGCATTTCCCTGAAAAAATATGTTTCATTTACAGTTAAAAGATTATATAAATCTTTAAGCTCATCCTTTCCTCTTCTATCAAATTTTAAAAAACTTAGATACTCTTTAAAAGAATTAAACTTTGATTCTTCCAATCTTTTTATTATTCTCTTCTTAAAAAAATTCCACTGGCTTTCTTCAAAAGCCAGACCTGTTTGCTCATAAAGTAATTTTTTTATTAACAAAAGCTCATCCTCTTTTATTTGCTCAACCCTCATTTTTTACCCCAATCAAATTCAAAGTTTAAAAGAAATGGATCTATCTTTTCTCTCTCAAGTTTCTCTATCATCTTTATTGAATCATCACCTGTTTCTTTAAAAATAGAATAGAGATGAAGATAGGCAGTTCCTCTAACACTTACCGCTTTTTCCTTTAACGCTAATTTTAAATGATTTATAGATTCTTTATCTCTTATTCTTCTGTAAACAACCAAGAAAGCCCTTTTTTCCCCGTAAGACCTTAAATTTTCATATATTTTAATAACTTCATTTCTATGCGATTCAGAAATCCCTTGTAAATACTCAAAAAGTTCCGGGATAAACTTTTTACGGGAAAACATATAGTAAATTAAATTTGTACAAAACACATTCATATTTCTTAAAGCTTCCAATATAGAAATCAAGAGAAAATCAGGATAATTTTCTCTCTGGTTCTTCGTAAGTTTTTTGATAGATTCTACAGCAGGAAAATATTTAGAATTGCCTAAAATTTTAATTGAAGAAGATAAAATATTGTAATCACTTGAATTTTCAAGAATTTTCTTCACCTTTTTCAAAACTTCCTCTTCCTTCACCTCAATCCCACTGAGAGCCTCCAAAACAGCTGTTAAAAGGAATGAATCATCCGCGTTAAGAAGAGTTTTCAACTCTTCATAATAATAAGAGTCAGGTTTTTTACCGATATTTTCCACCGTAAGATAAACAAATTGCTCATTATTGTTTTCTTTTAAAATTTCCTTAAACTTTTTCTTTATTCTCTCATCTTCCAATTCCGAAAGGATATAAAACAGAAGAGAAAAATTTACATCCATTTCTGGATTTACAAATTCTAAAAGATAATCAACAACTTCAGATGTTCCTATTCTTCCCAATGAAATAATAACTTCATCTTTAACTTCATCATTTTCATCATTAATAAGTGCTGCAATAGCCGAAAGTTTGTTCTCATCTAATCTATCTTTTTTCCCCTTGTAATAATAGCCAAGACTTCTAAGAGTCATAGCTCTTACCTTTGGGGAAGCATCATCTAAAAATAATGCATAATTTTCATCTAAAAAATCTGATTTCATTATTCCCAATGTTTTTATAGCCATCTCTCTCAAGGTAGGATTTTCATCACTCGCATATACTTTAATCTCCTCTTCAAGTTCAACATATTTGGATACAAGATGAATAGCTTCTCTTAAAACACTTTCATCTGTCTCATTCTTAATTATATCTATTAAACTCTTAAGATCTTCTCTCTCTAACCAATTTCCCCATTCTTTTATGGTAAAGACTTTTATTATTGGATCAAAAGAGGAGTCTATACATTTAAAAAACCAATCCTTTTTCTTTTCTTTTTTCTTCTCTCCTATATACTTAATAATTGATTTCACCACAAACTTTCCGTACTTTCCCGAAGAAAGAATTTCCCAGGGGTCAATATCTTCAACAGAATTTTCTAAGAGAACTTTTTCTGCACTTTCATTTATCTCCTCCCTTTCAAGATAGGGTAATAAAGAACTTAAAGGAACTTTTGCACCTACCCAGATTATTGAATCAAAGACTTTAATTAATTGCTCATTAGTAAAGTTCTTTACCAATGAAAGAACTTTCCCAATTAACTGACCGGCTACTTTTTTCCTCGTTTTTTCCTTAATCGCCTCAAGCACCCATTCTAAATCTTCTTCTTTCAATCTCTCCTTAACATTGTTTAAAATCTCAGCCCTTGCAAGAACTGCCTGAGTAATAATATCTTCATCATCGGTTTTTAAAAGTTTTAAAAGAGGGAAGAAAGCTCTCTCATCTTTTATCTTACCTAAAGCTTCTATAGCAGGTAATTGCAAAATCTCAGAATCAAGATACTCTATTAAATAAGGAACCGGATAAGAATCGCCTATCTCTCCGAGAGTAACTATGTATGGAATCTTTGACCATTCATCCTTTTCTTTTAACATTCTCTCTGTTAATATTTCTACTTCAAGCTCTGCCTTTAAAAGTCCCAATGCTTCAATTGCACTTTCTCTGACATTTTGGTCTGGATCATCAAGCATTTTTACAATTGAATCAATCGCTTCTCTTGCTCTAACCATTCCCAATGTATTAAGAGAAAGGATTTTCACATCAACATCATCACCTTCAAGGTTTTTTACAAGAAAGGGAATCACTATATCTCCCCTCTCTTTCAAAATGGATCTAGCTGCATTTCTCTCTTTGGCATCCTGAGATCTAATTTTTTCAACCAAAAGAGGGACATCCTCTTTTTCAATTATTTCTATTAAAGCTTCCACAATTGCATTCCTTACTTGCCAGAATGGATGATTTACTTTATTTATTAAAATCTTTCTTGCCTCTCGATCAGGAATCTGAGCTAACACCTGTACCCCCATTAATGCTTGCTCAAGCTCTTCGGAATCCAACGTTTCCCTATAATACTTTAATTCGTCATTTTCACTCATTTTACCTCCCTTTCAATTATTTCCCTCGTATCTCTTGCTATTACAAGTTCTTCATTAGTAGGCACCACTAAAATTTTGACCTTAGACTCTTCAGCCGAAATATCGACCTCCTTCTTTTTGGCTTTCTTATTCTTTTCCTTATCTAAAATTATACCAAAAAAATCCAATCCTTCAAGCGCTTTTTCTCTAATAAAAAAGGAGTTTTCCCCAATCCCCCCGGTAAAAACCAATAAATCGGCTCCTCCTAAAACAGCTAAATATGCTCCTATGTATTTTTTTAGGCGATAAGCATAAATGGTAAGAGCGAGCTCCGCTCTTTTCTCTCCATTTGCCGCAGCTTTTTCAAGATCTCTCATATCACTTGAAATACCTGAAATTCCTAAAACTCCGCTTTTTTTGTTTAACAAATTGTCTATTGAAGTGGCGCTCATCTTTTTTTCCCTCAACAGGGCTACTAGAATAGCGGGATCAATATCTCCGCTTCTTGTTCCCATCACAAGACCTTCAAGAGGAGTATACCCCATAGAAGTATCCATAGATTTTCCCCCTGAAATAGCGGTTATAGATGCTCCATTCCCGAGATGGGCAGAAATTATTTTTGCTTTATTGTAATCTATTTTTGCAAGCTGGGCTGCTCTTTTGGAAACATATCTGTGAGAAGTTCCATGAAATCCGTATCTTCTAATCTTTTGTTTTTCGTAAAACTCATAGGGTATAGCATAAAGGAAAGCATAATTCGGTATAGTCTGATGAAAAGAAGTATCAAAAACAGCAACTTGAGGGATTTCGGGTAAAATCTTTGACATTGCTTTTATTCCCATAATATTAGCAGGGTTATGAAGAGGAGCCAGGGGGATACATTCTTCCAATATTTTCATCACATCCTCTGTTATAAGAGATGATTCTGTAAAATATTCTCCACCATGAACGACTCTATGTCCAACTGCTTTTATTTCAGTTATATTATTAATTACCCCATAATCTTCATCCACAAGAACCTTCAAAATTAATTCAATCGCCTCATCATGGTCATTTATCTCCAGCTCAATAAATAAATCTTTCTTTTCTGTTACATGCTTTAGTCTTGAACCATCAAGACCTATTCTTTCAACTATTCCTTTTGCTAAAACTTCTTCTTTATCAATATTAAAGAGTTGATACTTAACCGATGAAGAGCCACTATTGAGGACCATTATGATCATTCTTTCCTCCTATTTTTCATTAATTATAATTCTAACAAAAATCTAGACAATTTTCTATTGTCTTAGCGTATTTATCCCCTTGAAAAAATTGTATACAGCCTTTTTATGTAATTTTCCAATTCTTTTATTCCTATGTATCTACTCTTTCTGAGAAATTCTTTGCCCCCAAAGAACACAAGTATTGTGGGAATCGTAAAAATGGACAAATTGGCTGCAAGCTCTTTAGCCTTTTCAACATTAACATAATAAAACTCTATCTCTTCAAATTTTTCTTTCAACATATTTTTAACTTTCGGTTTAAGAACTTTACAGACATTACATGTGGGAATTGAAAAGTAAAAGAGAACTCCCTGTTTTTCTTCCAAAATTCTATTAAAATCATCCATTATCTCAACAATTTTTTCCATTTTTTACTCCTTTTTTTGGAGTATTATAGCATAAAAAAATTAATGAATTTCAGGAATATTTCTCTTTTTTCTTTATTTTAACCCAAAAATACAACCCCCCAAAAAATCCTATTAATGAAATAAATTGAGGAACAGAAAGAGAGGAAAAGGGGTGGTCAATACCCCCGAAAATATAACCTCTATCAGGATCTCCCCTGAAAAATTCAAGGACAAATCTTATGACAGCATAATTCATAACATAAAGGATAAAGATATTACCATCATATTTCTTTTTTCTATAAAAAATAAAGAGAACAATAAAATTTATAAAATTTAAGATTGATTCCATAAGCTGGGTAGGATAAATCTTTGTAAAAAGAGGGACCCCTGTGTTTTGATGAGCAATCGGATTTTTAAAAATAACTCCAATTGGAGAATCCGTAGGTCTTCCATAACAACATCCGGCTGAAAAACATCCCAATCTTCCAAATCCATGCCCCAATGCAATATAGGGAGCAATTATATCAGCAAGCTTTAAAAGAGGTAATTTCTTCTTTTTCGCATAAAAGATTGCAAAAGGTAATCCAAAAACTATTCCTCCATAAAAGGTTCCTCCGGATCTTAGAATGTCAGAAAAAAAAGAGGGAGATTTTAACATTTGAGGATTCGTAATTACCAATAATAATTTTGCTCCCAAAATACCAATTACTACACTCCAAAAGATAAGATCTGAAAATTTATCTGTATCAATACCTTCTTTTTTTGCTGTCCAAAGGGAGAGAAAAATTCCAGAGCCTATTCCAAGAGCAAACATAAATCCATAAGTATAAATAGTAATTCCAAATATTTTAATCAGTACTGGATGCATTATCCCTCCTAAAAAACTCTATAAATATCAAAGCAACAACCCCAACAGTAATAAAAGAATCCGCTACATTAAATACAGGCCAGCTCCATCTTTTATAATATACTTCTATAAAATCCACAACTCTTCCTCTTACAACCCGATCAAAGATATTCCCAAGTGCTCCTGCAATAATAAAAACCATAAAAATTTCGGATAAAAAATGATTTTCTGATTTGTAAAACAAAACAATTAAAACAAAAAGAGCTGTAATTGAAATTATTGTTATAATTGTAGTAATAAACGGGCTTTTGTGAGAGGACAAAAAGCCAAAAACTACCCCTTTGTTATAAGTTTTTGTTATTCTCAGAAAACCGGGAATAATCTCAAAATACTGATATAAGGCAATTTTTTTATCAACCAGAGATTTCGTTATTTGATCCAATACAAAAATTAAAACACCAATTGGAAGATATTTGACAAACTTTTTCATTAAGAATCAAGCTCCCTTACTACAACAGCACATCTCGGGCAGAGTTCTGGAGAATCTTTATCTTCTCCAATTTGAAGAGAGTAATTCCAGCACCTTGGACATTTCTTAGCTTCAAATTTTTCAGCTTTTATTTCAATTTTTTCATCTTTTTGAATTTCAACATCAGAAACAACAAGAATTTCTTTAATTATATCTTCATACTTTTTAACCATTAAATAATCCGCCTCCGGCAATTTCATAATAACTTTTGCTTCAAGAGAATCTTTTATTATCTTTTCCGTTCGTTTGTTTTCAAGCTCCTTCAAAACAAGCTCCCTTATCTCCATTACCCTTTCAAATTCCTTTCGATCATTATCTGATAAGAAAGCTTCCTCTCCTTCCTCAATTCTCTCAAGATGGATTGAATCTTTTTTGCCTTTAAAATTGGGAAGAAAAGAGTACGCTTCTTCTGTTGTAAATGGCAAAATAGGAGCCATAAAAATGAGCGTTCCTTTTAAAATTTTAAACATAATATATTGAGCCGCTCTTCTTTTGGGATCATTCGGAAGATTACAATAAAGGACATCTTTTTTAATATTTAAATAAAAAGAGCTTAAATCAACAACAAAAAAATTATAAATAAGATGATAGATCTTGTAAAACTGAAAGTTTTCATAGGCTTTTATTATATTTTCCTTTAACTCATAGTATTTTTCAAGAATATATTTATCCACTACCGAAAGTGCTTCTTTTCCTTCTTCTTTATCGGGCTCATAATCATTTAGATTTCCGAGCATAAATCTCCAGGTATTTCTTATCTTTTTATAAGCTTCGGTCAATCCGGCAAGAATCTTCTTCCCTAATTTCAAATCCTCTTGATAGTTTACCATTGCGACCCAAAGCCTTATTATCTCAGCCCCTTTATCCTTGATAATTTCCTGCGGTTCAATAACATTTCCCATTGATTTTGACATTGCTCTTCCCTTTTCATCCAAAACCCAACCGTGAGTAATCACTGTCTTATAAGGAGAAGAATTTTTTGCAGAAACTCCGACTAAAAGAGAACTCTGGAACCACCCTCTGTATTGGTCATTACCTTCAATGTAAATATCAGCTGGATAACGGTGTCCGTCTCTGTATTCAAGAACCGAGTGACTTGCCCCTGATTCAAACCAAACATCCAGGATATCTTCCTCTTTTTTCAAGTTTGTTGAACCACAGTGAGGACATTTATAACCTTCTGGCAAAAATTCTTTTTCATCAAGCTCAAACCAGGAATTAGAACCATTCTCTTTAAAAACTTCAGCAACCTTTAAAGCTATATCTTTATCTATTATTGTATTTCCACAGTCTTTACAGTAAAAAGCAGGGATAGGGACACCCCATGCACGTTGTCTTGAGATACACCAATCAGGCCTATTTTCCACCATGTTTTTTATTCTCTCTTCTCCCCATTCTGGAAGCCATCTTACCTTTGTAATTTCCTCTTTAGCTTTATCCCTTAACTGACCCTCATCAAGAGAGATAAACCATTGCTCGGTTGCTCTGAAAACTATAGGATTTTTACATCTCCAGCAATGGGGATAGGAATGCTTTATTTCTTCAGATAAAATTAGCTGTCCATCTTTCTTCAAATCTTCCACTATCAAAGAATTTGCTTCAAAAACATGAATACCTTTATATTTTTCAACAGTATTATCAAACTTCCCTTCATCATCAACAGGAGCATATATTTCAAGATTGTACTTTAATCCTGTTAAATAGTCCTCCTCTCCGTGTCCGGGAGCAGCATGGACACAACCTGTTCCCTGTTCAAGTGTAACATAGTCAGCAAGGACAAAAACCGAATCTTTATTATCAAAAATCGGATGTTCAGCTTTTAAACCTTCAAAGATCGTTCCCTTAACTCTTTCAAGTGTTTTATAATTATCCCATCCGAACTTTTCTGTAATAACAGGAACAAGCCTTGAAGCAGCCACATAAAGTTCACCACTGTATTCGAAAATATCATATTCAAAATCAGGATGAAAAGCTACTGCAAGATTTGCAGGAAGGGTCCATGGGGTTGTCGTCCAGATTATCACATAAGAATCTTTGTTTTTAAATTTGGGGAATTTTTCCTCAAGATTCTTTATCTTAAACCTAACATATACAGAAGGACTTTTGTGATCATGATATTCAATCTCAGCCTCTGCAAGGGCAGTTTTACATGAAGCACACCAATAAATAGGTTTCTTTTTTCTGTAAACATTTCCCTTTTCAATAAAGGAGGCAAAATACTTAATAATATAGTATTCATATTCTTTATCTATTGTAAGATATGGATTATTCCAATCCCCGAAAACTCCTAATCTTTTAAAATCTTCTCTCTGTATATTTATGTATTTTCTTGCGTAATCTTCACAGGCCTTTCTTATCTCAATTTTTTTCATCCCCTTTTTCTTTTCTCCTAATTCTGTATCTACTTTTTTCTCAATTGGAAGGCCATGGCAGTCCCAGCCGGGAACATAAGGAGCACGAAAACCTCTCATAGTCTTATATTTCACGATAAAATCCTTTAGCACTTTGTTTAACGCATGACCTAAATGTATTCGCCCATTTGCATATGGCGGCCCGTCGTGCAAAATAAAAAGAGGGAAATCTTTTCTCTCTTCAAGGATTCTGCTGTAAATATCCATTTTTTCCCATTTTGCAAGAAACTCAGGCTCTCTCTGATTGAGCTTTGCTTTCATAGGAAACTCTGTTTTTGGGAGATTCAAAGTTTCAACCCATTTTCTATCACCCATAATTCACCTCCGACAAATGACTATTGTAAACTATTATGTAGCTTTATGCAATAAAGCTTTGAAGGGAAACAAAAAGATTATTTCACAGCAATCAATTCAATAAAGGCGTAAAGAAGTTTTTCATCAAAAGCTTCTTTATGCTCTAACATAAATTTAGCAGCTTCTATTGGCTCTTTGGCTTTTGAATAAGATCTCGTAGTTGTTATCGCATCAAAAACATCTACTACTGTACCAATTCTTCCAAAAAGGGAGATCTGCCTACCTTTTAAACCCTGGGGATAGCCGGTTCCATCAAATTTTTCATGGTGTTGTCCAATAATAAGCATACTCTGTTCAGAGACAAGCCCACTTTGTTTTGCAAGCTCCACTCCGTACTCAGGATGCTTTTTCATCTCTTCCCATTCTGCAGGAGTAAGCTTACCGGGCTTATTAATTATTTTGGGATCAACCATTGATTTTCCCAAATCATGTAAAAGAGCACCCACTCCCAACTCTCTCAATGTTTTATCATCAAATGCCCCTATCTTATTTCCCAAAGCAACTGCAAAGGTACAAACATTTACCGAATGGGTAAATGTATAATAATCATGAGCTCTTATTTGAAGAAGATTTACAAAAGCATCAGGCCCACTTAAAATAAAATCAACCGTATGATTAACAACCTCTTTTGACCTCTTTACAACTTCTCCTCTTTTCGGATGCTCAAAAATATCTTCCACAACATTAACAGCAGCTTCATAAAGATATGTAGCTTTTACATGCTGATCTACACTTGGATCCTTTAAAATTCCCTCAAGATTATTTTCCATGTACTCTCTATATTTTTTTCTCTCTTCCTTTTTAATGTATAAAAACTTTACTCCACTTGCTTTTAAATTCTCAATATCATCAGCTGTTATTACTATGTTTTTATCTCTGTATAAAACCAGCTTATCCTTCACTTTCATATAAAGGCTAAAATTAACAATTGAATCAGGTCTGAACTTTTCAAGACTTATAGGCATATAATATAACTCGTATCTTGGACCAGTCATTATACATTTTACTATAATAAAAAGAGGCATTCAATACAAAAAATCATTTTAATAATAAAAATGTTTCATTTCTTCTCGTATGCTTCTTTTTGTAATTAATTATTCAAACTTTCTTAGAAAGCCTCATTATGATAGAATTAGTCCTCTGGAGTTATTATGAAACCAAAATTTCAAATATTTGTACCGCCTCAAGGATACGTCGCCCAAAGATGGGAAGAGGGAAATTCCATGCCTCCTCTTGGAATTCTATTTCTCGCAGCTGTTTTAGAAAAGGAAGGATATGAAGCGGAAATAGTTCCCGCTGATATTTTAAAATTAAACTGGAGTGATATTGCAAAAAAAATTGATGATTTTAAACCTAATGTTGTAGGTATCACTACAACAACAGAAAACAGATTTGAAAGTTTTAAACTTGCAAGGATAGCCAAAGAAACAAATCCTAAAATAATAACTCTTTTAGGCGGTCCTCATATCTCAATGGCAAGAGAAGATACAATAAAGCATAGAAAAGAAGCTGATATTGTCTCAATAGGAGAAGGAGAAAATACTATAAAAGAGTTAGCAAAAGCCTTAGAAACAGGAGATTCTCTTTATAAGGTAAAAGGACTTATTTTCAGAGATAATAATGAAATAATATTTACAGGAGAAAGACCAAGAATAGAAGATTTAGATATATTACCGTTTCCAGCAAGACATTTAATTCCAATGGAAAAGTACAATTTTCATGTTGAAACAAGAGATGGGAAAAGGAGAAAAGCCCAGAATATAATGACTTCAAGAGGATGTCCCTTTAACTGTTATTTTTGTGCGACACCGGTGAATTGGGGTAGAAGGATGAGAGGACACAGCCCTGAAAGAGTTATAAAAGAAATTGAAATTTTAGTAGAAAAATATGAAGCAGAGTTTATCTGGTTTTATGATGATACCTTAAATTATAATAAAAAAAGACTTCACAAAATAATGGATATGATAATAGAAAGAAAGTTGAATATAAAATTTGCAAATGAATTTAGAATAGATGTGGTAGACAAAACACTTTTGGAAAAAATGAAAGAGGCCGGACTTGAACAGGGTTTTTTTGGTATTGAAGCCGGTTCTTCAAGAGTTAGAAAAAATATTGTTAAGAAAAATTTTGATATAGAAAAAGCATACCAATTTTTGGAATGGTCTAAAGAATTGGATTTTATTCCGGGGCCTTTCTTTATATTTTCTCATCATACAGAAACATGGGAAGAGGCTCAGGAAACATTAAAAATAATAGAAAAGGTAAAAGAGATAAACCCAAATGCGGACATTTCGGTTGCAATCCTTCATATTTACCCCGGAACCCCTCTTGAGTACATCGCAAAGGAAGAAGGTATTCTGCCGAAGGATTTTTCCTGGTCAAAAGAGGAAGATATGAAAAGGGTGGAAACACTTCCTGCAGCTCAGGGAGATGTTCCTCTTTTTAAACACAAGCTTTCTTGGTGGCAAATTGCAAATTTGGTGCTTAGATGGTCATCGGTAAGTAAGAAGAGAATATCTAAATCAAAAATAAAAAAAGCTATAAAAGATATAAGAAAACCCAAAGATTTGTTTGTTTATGGGATTTTCTTTTTAGCCCTTGTAAAGTACAAAATAATTAATTTTTTAAAAAAGAAAGAGAGTCAAAAACAATAACAAAAGGGTATTTTCTTAAATCTTTTCCACTTTCTAATTTTATCCTCAAATAATAAAAATACTGTCTTCCTTTTTTATATGTTTCTGGAGAATCAATAATTAATTTTTTATCTCTTATTCCCCCAAGCAAAAACTTTTTATCTCCAAAAAACATATAAAAATCAAAAACATTGTCTGCCCCCCCTATTGTTAAACTAATTTTTTTGAGCCTTGAAAATGAGGAAAATAAAATTTTAAACCCTTCTTCCCTATTGTGAACAATAAAAAACCCTTTTTCATTGTGTAAAAGTCTTAAATCCTTACTTACATTGTAAAAGACAATCCCTTTAACTCTCTTTAACTTTAAAGGATTTTTTGCCTGGGGATAGGGGAAAAGTACCCTTGAAATAAGAAAAAACAGAAGTACAAAATAAAAAACCAAGTTAACAAATAAATTTTTCTTTTTTAAATAATAAAAAGAGAAAACATACTCCTATTATAGAAAAAATCCAGATAATGTTTGGTAAATATAAAAGATTTTTTGTGAGACCTTTTACAAAGGATGGAAGATAATTCGGAAAATATATATTCATATTGCTAAGATACACGAAAAGTGAAGACGCTCTTTCTTTAATTCCTGATGTAGTTGGTTGATATAAAAAAAGAGGATTGAATAATAGAATGAGAAATATGCCTAAAGAAATTGTCCCCAAAAGGTAAAATAATCTTTTGTTTGCCCGGGTTTCCTTAAAAAATTCATAAACAATAATAAAAACAACCCACAAAATAGGAACGAGTGGTCTTGCAGGCGGTGAATATGCTCCTCTTGAGGTTAAAAAGGCATAGTAAAAAGCATAAGGTAAAAA
>Ga0190334_1000952_pt1 | contig 13000 bp, 11 predicted proteins | sample 48720478_MG_FD_161270 | JGI IMG/M metagenome (GOLD analysis project Ga0190334, IMG submission 161270) | Hydrothermal vent sediment bacterial communities from Southern Trench, Guaymas Basin, Mexico - 4872-04-7-8_MG | ecosystem: Environmental > Aquatic > Marine > Hydrothermal vents > Sediment ...
GATTATAGCAGGTTTAAATTTTATAATCTTAGCGATGTTTTCTAAATTTATTCCGCCAGCAACAGCAAGCTTTTTGCAAGGAACAACTTTTGAAACTTTTTTAAGATCTGCAAAAGGTGTTTTGCCGAGATACTGCATATCAATACCTGTATGTACGCAAACATAATTAGCACCAAGATTGCTGGCTTCTTTAGCAGCCTCCACAACATTTTTAACACCTATCAAATCAACCATTATTTGTCCTTTATATTTTCTTGCTGCCTTGATGGCTTGCTTGATTGTTTCTTTACCAGCAGCTGCACAAACTGTTGAAATATCAGCACCAGCTTTAAATGCCAGCTCTGCCTCAAGAAAGCCTGTGTCCATAGTTTTAAGATCTGCAACTATTGGTTTTTTAAATTGCTTGAAATCCTTAACTATTTTCAAGCCTTCTTGCTTGATAAGTGGTGTTCCTAGTTCGATAATGTCAACATGTTTAGCAATCTTCCTGCAGATATCTAAAGCCTTTCTTTTGCTTGTTAAATCTAAAGCTACTTGCAATTTCATTTTCGCTCAAGCATTTTTATTTTTCTTAGCCTTCTTTTTCTTTTTTCTTCAGCAGAAAATTTTGAGCTAAGCCAAATTTTAACGAACTTTTTTGCTTTTCTAAAGCTAACAGTCCAAGCACCTAAACATAAAACATTTGCATTCAAATGTTCAGCAGCAAGCCTTGCTGTTAATTTATTCCAACAAGGTGCTGCATAGATGCCCCTAAATTTATTAGCAGCAATGCACATTCCCTGACCAGTGCCACAAATTAAGATTCCTTTGGCATTTTTGTCCTTTAACAATTTTTTACAAAGTTTTTTTGCATAATCCACATAGTCATCGTTTTTATTATATTTATAAGGCCCAAGATTTATTACAGTGCAATTAGACTTCCTTAGAAAATCTATCAACTTGTTCTTTAACTCAAATCCTGCATGATCGCTTGCAACATATATCTTCATTTTATGACTTTTGCAACGTCTTTAGCAATATCAATTTTGCTTACTTTGTTTGGAATTGTATTGCATGTGTATACAGTAGCATATTTCTGCAACTTTTTTAAGGCGTCTCTTGCAAATATGCCGTGAATAGCTATGCAATAAATTCTCTTAGGCTTTAACTTTGATAAGCCTTTAATTGTTTCAAGCATGGTGTGGCCTGTGCTGATTATGTCGTCAACAATTACTACATTCCTTGTAAAGACATCAAGTTTTGGTATTGCAATTTTTACTTTTCTAGGAGATAGTCTTTTCTTTTTAAGTATTATAACCTCCTTGTTAAGAATTCTTGCAACATGCTTTGCCCATTGATAGCTCTCAACATCAGGACCAATTAAAAGACAATCTTTCAAGTTAAGTTTCTTAATAAAATTTGCAATTGTCTCAACTACAGAAATCTTTTCGGCATTTTTCATTAATTGTTTGATATCTTTTATTCTATGTAAATGTGGTTCAACAACATAAACCTTGTCAAACACTTTTAGCAACTTAGCAATAACTTCTGCAGAAATGCAGTCACCATGATTAAATCTTCTATCTTGGCGTAGATAAGGCAAGTATAAAGCAACAAGAACTACTTTCTTTGCTTTTAAATCTCTAGCTGTATAACCAGCAAATAAAATTTCCAAGACCTTTTCGTTGATACTGCCAAAAAAAGATTGCACAAGGTAAACTTTTTTGCCTTTTAAATTTTCGAGAAATCTTATATGCAACTCGTTATCTGGAAATTTGTCAACAAAAAGTTCTGTGTATTTAGCGTTTGCATAGTTTGCAATCTTTTTTGCGATGTGCTTTGCTCCAGAACAAGCGACAACCAGTCTATTCATTGTTATTTTTTAGAAAACTGTATATTTAAAGATTGCGTTTGAAAAAATTTAAAAATTTGATTAGCAAAATTTAAAAGTTTCAAATTTCTTTTAATTTTATGATTAACTTAAGAAACTTCTTGCTTAAAAACTACGATAAAAAAATAGTTATAAAACTTTCAGACATGGAAGGCTATTTTGCTGATAAAGATGCTTATCAGAGGATGCTTAAAAAAAATCCAACTGTGTATAAAGTTTACAGAAAAATTATTAATGGTATTGAGTTAAGTTTAACAATTCTGCATCCAGGAAAAGTTGGCAAACAGCATTTTATGACAAGAGGTCATTATCATTTAAAACCATATCTTGAATTAATGATGCTATTAAAGGGGAAAGGTATTTTTGTTGAAAAGAAAGGCAAAAAGATAATAAAAACAAATCTTGAAAAAAATAAAGTATATGTTCTGCTTCCCGATTATGCGCATAGAACTGTTAACACAGGCAACAAAGAAATGGAATTTATAACAGTACAAAAAGCTGGAGCTGGTCATAACTACAAGAAGTTTAAAAAAGAAGCCATGGAAAAAATAATTGTTTAAAATGTCTGTCATTGCTCTTGACATTGGTGGAACTAAAATAGCTGCTGCTATTGTTAAGAATAATAAAGTTGTTAAGAAAATAATTTTGCCAACAAAGAAAAACGTCAATGAATTTTTGCAAGAGATAAGATATGCTATAGAAATATTGATACCAAAAAATCTTGAAGGTATTGGTTTAGGAGTTCCAGGGCCTGTTGATGTTAAAAAAGGTATCTTAGTTAGCCCACCAAATCTTCCATTTAAAAATCTAAAATTGAAAGAGCATCTTAAGAAACATTACAAAACAAAAATTGTTGTTGAAAATGATGCAAATTGTGCTGCTTTTGGCGAAAGCATTTATTGGAAATGCAAGAATCTTGTTTGCTTAACATTAGGCACAGGCTTGGGAAGTGGTGTAGTTATTGATGGCAAATTGTACAGCGGAGAAGGTTATGCAGCTGAAATTGGACATATGGTTATAAATTTTAATGGCCCCAAGTGTCATTGTGGAAATTATGGTTGCTTGGAGGAATATGTTTCGACAAGGGCCTTATTAAGGATAGCTAAGAAACGCTATAGAAAGATAAGCATAAAAGAATTTATTAAAAGATATGACAAAGGAGAGAAAAAAGCAATTGCTTGCATAGAAGAGCTTGGCTATTATCTTGGTATAGGACTTGCAAATATCGCCAACATCTTTAACCCAGAAATTATTGTGCTCAGCGGAGGTATTTCTAAATTTGGCAAGCCACTAGTGAATGCTGCAATAAAGGAAATGAAAGCTAGGGCGTTTAAAGTTATGCAAAAAAACTTAAGGGTTGTTATTTCTAAACTTAGAGAAGATGCAGCATTAATAGGATTAGCAAACTTAATAAGGAAACAAAAATAATTTAAATTTTCAATGTCAGCAAAAATTTATGGGTTATGAAAAGTTTGGTTTAAGAGTTGGCCTAGAATTACATAGGCAATTAGAAACACATAAGTTGTTCTGTGCATGTCCATCAGTGCTTCATGAAAGAGAAGCGGATTTTAAGATAAAGCGTTATCTAAGAGCAAGTAAAAGCGAGCTTCTTGAAAAAGATGTTGTAGCGGAATTTGAAGAAGCAAAAGGAAGATATGCTATTTACGAAGGCTATTATGACAACACATGCCTAGTAGAGCTAGATGAATTTCCACCTTACGAAATAAATAAAGAAGCACTTAATGTTGCTTTACAGGTTGCTATGTTGCTTAATATGAAAATTGTTGATGCTGTTCAAGTAATGAGAAAGCAAGTTCTTGATTATAGCAATACTTCTGGGTTTCAAAGAACAGCACTAATAGCAAGAAACGGCTATATAGTTATTAATAACAAAGAAATACCAATTCAAACTTTGTGTCTAGAAGAAGACGCTGCAAGGAAGATTTCAGAAACTAAAGAATATGTTGTTTATAGGCTTGATAGATTAGGTATTCCACTAATAGAAATTGCAACCGCCCCCCATATAACTTTGCCAGAAGAAGCAAAAGAAGTAGCTGCTTTTATTGGCATGGTTTTAAAATCAACAGGCAAAGTTAAATCCGGAATTGGTAGTATTAGACAAGATTTAAATGTTAGTATTGCAAAAGGTGCAAGAGTAGAAATCAAGGGCGTGCAAGATTTGAAAAGTATTCCAAAAGTTATAGAACTCGAAGTTAAAAGACAGCTTGAATTGGTTAAAAAAGGAAAAAAAGTAGTACCAGAAGTAAGGAAAGCAAATCCTGATTGTACAACAAGTTTCCTTAGGCCTATGCCATCAGCAGCAAGAATGTATGTAGAAACAGATCATCCTATAATTCCTATAACTAAAGAAATGCTTTCAAAAATCAAAATTCCAGAATTGTTAACAGAAAAAGCTATGAAGCTTGAAAAAGATTATGGAATAGCAAGCCATCTTGCAAAGGAAATCGTTGAAAAAAACATTAGCTTGCATGAATTTTTTGTTAAAGGCCTTGATTACGAGTTTATTGCTAAAGTTCTTGTAGAGATGCCAAAGGAATTAAAATCGAGATATAGCCTAGATGCAAGCAAGCTGCATGAGAGTCACTTTAAAGACGTGCTAAAAGCGATCGCAAAATACAACATTCCAAAAAAGGCAGCTTTGGAAATGCTTGCAGACATAATAAAGCATGGTAAGTTTGAGCTTAAAAAATATATGCCTGCTTCTCTTGATGAAGTTGAAAAATATATAAAAGAAGTTATTAGCAAGCATAGAGATTTAAGTTTTAATGCTTTAATGGGTACGGTGATGAAAAAATTCTATGGCAAAGTAGATGGCAAAAAGGTTGCTGAACTTATTAAAAAGCACTTCCAAAGTTAGAAAAATATTTAAAACCTTATGCAAAAGATAAATACCTATGTATAGATTAAGGCTTTTTGGTCATGTGTTACATCACTTCTTTAAGAACAGAGAACTTGATGAGCTTTATGTAAGTATAGCAATAAAGAGCTTCGCAGAATCTATGGCTACCATTTTCGTGCCAATATTTCTTTACCAACATGGATTTGGATTCAAAGACATTGCATTTTTTTATATCATAGCTTACACAATGCTTTTTCTTGTTATGCCTTTTGGAATGATAAGTTGCAAACGTTATGGAATTAAAAAGACTATCTTTTTTGGAATTTTATTTTTAATTATTTACTACACAATCCTTAATTCCGTTGCCAATGGTTTGCCTTATGGAATTCCTGCGTTGATTTTCGGTATTAGTGGAGGTCTCTATTGGGCAGGTTTTCATTTGGACTTTACAAGAAGTGTTGATCATAAAAAAGAAGCAAGAGAATTTTCTGTGTTAAGAATTATAGCGATGGTATTTTCCTCTATAGGCCCATTAGTTGGGGCTTTATTTATTAAAAACATATCTTATAAAGTAACATTCACGATAGTATCATTTTTATTAATAATTTCTACATTGCCATTATTTTTATCTTCAGATGCGAGAATTAGCTTAAGAAAAATCAACTGGAAGAGAATTGCCAAAGCAGACAGAAAGGAAAAGGCATTTTCATATTTCGGCATTGGATTTTTGGCTGCTGCATCGGTAATATTTTGGCCGTTGGTTATGTTTACTGTGCTTGAAGAAATTGTTTCTTTGGGAGCAATTTTAACAGGAATTTCTGTAATGATGATCGCTTGGTATTATATTGTTGGTGAAATTGCTGACAGATTTTTAAAGCCAACACTAATTACTGGTGTACTAACATATTCTCCAGTTTGGATCTCAAGAGTGCTGTTCTTAACACCCTTTGGAGTATTGATCAACCATGGAATAGCTCAGTTTTCTGGTGCTTTGGTAGATGTGCCTTTTGTTAAGATAATGTATGCGGAAGCAAGAAGGTCAAGAGATAAAGGCAACTACTTCTTGTTTAGAGAAATGTTTTTACAATTTGGAAAACTTGCAGGATTTTTGTTAGTAATTATTTTTAATACATATTTAGTTTTGTTTTTATTAAGTTTTGCAGCAAGCTATTTGTATTTAACATCTTTAAAAAATCTCAAATTAAAATTATGATTGTTCTTGGCTAAGTTTAGATTCTATTTCTACTACAAGATTTCTTGTCTTTTCAACAACATCTGGATTAACGGAGATGCTTGTTATTCCAAGCTTAACAAGGAATTCAACAATTTCTGGATAAACACTTGGTGCTTGGCCGCAGATAGAAACAGTCTTTCCTGCTTGCAAGAATGTTTTGACAATATTTTCTATGGCTTTTAGCACAGCAGGATTGCGTTCATCAAAATAGCCAAGTTTTCCAAGTAAAGCAGAATCTCTATCAACACCAAGAACAAGTTGTGTTAAGTCGTTGCTGCCAATAGAACAGCCATCTACAGACAAGCTTGCAAATCTTTGTGGAGTTAGAGCAACACTAGGAACCTCTGCCATAATCCAAACTTTAAATTTCTCGCTTCTCTCTAAGCCAACTTCTTTCATTATTTCAAGGCATTTAATAACTTCTTCTGGTGTTCTTACAAATGGTAGCATTACATACACGTTATCTAAGCCATCGTCCCTAACACGTTTAATTGCTCTGCATTCAAGCTTAAAGGCTTCTTTGAATTCCGGACTGATGTAACGTGAAACGCCTCGCCAGCCAATCATCGGATTTGCTTCATGAGGTTCAAATTCTCCACCACCTTTTAGGTCTCTGTATTCATTACTTTTGAAATCTGAAAATCTAACAATAACTGGTTTTGGATAAATAGCAGAAGCCACTTTTTTAATACCCTCTGCAATTTTATTAACATATTTTTCTTGCTCTCCTATTTTCAGCAAATAATTGGGATGCTCGCCGATTTCAGAAGCTATTAAAAATTCCAACCTCATTAAGCCTATTCCATCAAATGGTAAATTTTTATAGGCATCAATTTTTTCTGGTTCGCCAAGATTCATGTAAATTTTTGTTTTTCCTTTTTTAATTTGAATAACTGGCAACTCTTGTCCTTCTACTGGCAATTTTTCTGTTGGAACTTCAAGTGGTTTCTCAGCAGGTTTCTCTGGAGGAGTTACTTCTTCAAGTACTTCTTTAACGCTGCCAAGGTACACTTTTCCACGCGTGCCGTCAACAGTAACTATTTGTCCATCTTTTAGCACAGAAGTTGCTTTAACAGTTCCAACTACACATGGAATACCCATTTCTCTGCTGACAATTGCAGCATGCGCTGTTATGCCACCTTCGTCTGTAACAATAGCAGCACATTTTTGCATTGTAACAACATAATCTGGATTTGTCATTACCGTAACTAAAACATCACCTGGCTGAACTTTTGAAAGTTCTTCTATGCTGTGTACAACCTTTACCTTGCCTATACCAATTCCTGGGCTGGCAGCAATACCTTCAAGAACAGGAGAAAGTTTTATTTCTTCATGTTTTTTTACTTCTTCGACCTTTTGAATTGTAGTAACAGCTCTGCTTTGTACAATGTAAATCCTTCCATTCTCAACAGCAAATTCTATGTCTTGTGGATTTCCATAGTGATCTTCTATCCTTTTTACAATTCTTGCAAGTTCTACAATCTTATCGTCAGGCAACTTTTGTTCAGAACCTTTGGCTTCTGTTAAAGATTTCTTAACAGTCCTTCTTGTTATCTCGTCTCTAACATACATCCATGGTTGTGTATTAATTTTTTTACTTTTAATTTCAAATGTTGTTTTATCTACAATATATTCATCTGGCTTTACTTGGCCACCAACTACAGCTTCTCCCAAACCAAAAGCAGCTTCTATTAAGATCTCGTTTCTATTATTGGTAACAGGATTTATTGAAAATGTTACACCAGAAACATCTGCATCAACCATCTTTTGAACAATAACAGCAATTAAAACCTTTTCGTGAGGGAAATTATTTCTAACTCTGTAGTATATTGCTCTGGCTGTAAACAAGGAAGCCCAACATTTTTGGACAGCCCTTACTATGCTTTCCGCACCTTTAACATTAAGAAATGTCTCTTGCTGCCCCGCAAATGAAGCTTGTGGAAGATCTTCTGCTGTAGCAGAACTTCTAACCGCAACATAAGGAATTTCTCTTCCTGCTTTGATCATAGAAAGTGCGTCTTTTGAAATATTTGCTTTTAACAAAGAATAATCAACGTTTAAATTCTCATAAGCTCTTTTAATTTCCAAAGCAATTTCTTCAGGAACATCTTGATCAAGGATAAGTTCTTGGATTTCTTTAGCGGTTTTTTCAAGCTCTGCGGTATCTTCAACGTCAAGCTTTGCAAGCTTGTCGAATATTTCTTTACCTATACCAGTAACATCAAGAAAATATTTGTATGCTTGTGATGTCACAACAAATCCTGGTGGAATAGGAAATCTTGCATTGTACATCTCTCCAAGATTTGCTCCTTTACCTCCAGCAAGGCCTATATCTTTTTTAGAAAGTTCTTTAAACCATGCTACGAATTTCATTAGAAATCAGAAAGTTTGATAATTTAAAAATTTTTGGTTTGGAAAAAAATATAAATATCGGAAAGTGAAAAAATAAAAATGCAAAAGAAAACACTAGCCAATGGCATGGAAGTAATTTGGCAACCTAAGCCAAGCGATGCTGTTGTTATCCAAGCTTTTGTGAAGGTTGGCTCGAACTATGAAACAAAAAACATGCTTGGTGCAGCACATTTTGTTGAACACATGCTCTTTGAAACTAAGAAAAGACCTGCAAAACAGCTTGCCTTTGAAATAGAATCTCTTGGTGGAGTAATCAACGCGTTTACAGAAAAAGAATTTACAGCAGCTTATGTATACATAGCAAAGAAATATTTTGAAAAAGGACTTGATGTAATTGCAGATATTATTAAAAATGCTGCCTTTAACGAAGAAATGTTCAAAATAGAAAAATCTATTATCTTGAATGAGATCAAATTCTGGTATGATGATCCAAAAGATAGAAAATGGGACTTGTACTTTCAAGCATTATTTCCAAAACACCCAACAGGAAATCCAACTATAGGAACAAAAAAGACTGTTAAATCAATTACAAGAAACATGCTTTATGATTTCTACAAGAAGTATTATTCTCCAAAAAATATGAGCATAGCCATACTTGGAAATGTTAAAAATGCTTTTAAAAAGGTAGAAGACGCTTTTTCTGATTTCCATAGGAAATTTCATAAAAAAGAGATTAAAAAAGCCTTGGCTATTAATAAGCATGTTGTTAAGAGAGAAAAGCGCAACATAGAACATGCGCATGTTGTTCTCGGTTATGCTATTCCAACTAGAGAAAGCAAAGAGAGTTACGTGTTTGATATAATGGCCAATATCCTTGGTTATGGTTTGTCTTCTTGGTTAGCGGATGAAATAAGACAAAAGAGGGGCTTAGCTTATCATGTTGCAGCTGAAACCCAATATGGAAAGCAATACGGAACTTTTGCTGTTGAGCTTAGCACAAATAAAGAACATGTCAAAGAATGCTTAAAAATAATTTTAGAACAATTTAATAGATTACAAAAGCTAACAAAAAAACAGCTTAACGACGCAAAAAAATCTGTAATGGGATTACATGCTATTAAAAAAGACAGCTCTATTCAGCATACTACTTTGCTAAACTATTGGAATTACATCAAGGATGCAAGATTTGCAGAAAAATATCCGGAATTTATTAAGGCTGTAAGATTAGAAGACGTTAAAAAGCTTGCTAAGGAATTTTTAAATGAAAATTATTCTCTTGCTGTAATTGCTCCTTAGAAAGTTTTTTAAATCAGCAAGAATTGAATTTTTCCATGCAAGATTTGAGGATAAAAAAGATCGCTTCTCTGCTTGTAGAACATTGTGCAAGAGTTAAGCAAGGGGAATATGTTGAAATTAACTCTAAACCAAAAGCAGAACCGCTAATAAAAGAAATCTATAAGCAGGTTATTCTTAAGGGTGCATATCCAAGATTAAATTTAAGTTTAGATGGAATTGGTTATATCTATTACAAGTATGCTACACCAAAGCAATTGAAAAAATTTCCAGAAATCGCATATTACGAAGCCAAAAAAACAGATGCTTTTATCACAGTAGATGCTTCTGAAAATTTAAAAGAACTCTCAACAATAGACCCAAAAAAGATTGCATTAAGAAGAAAAGTTATAGATCCTATTTCAAAAGAGGTGCTTAAAAAGAAATGGGTTATCTTTGCTTACCCCACAGCTGCAAGAGCACAGCTTGCAGAAATGAGTTTAGAAGAATTCGAAGATTTTGTTTATAATGCGTGCTTCCTTGATTGGGAAAAAGAAAGTAAAAATTGGAAAAAGCTTGCAAAGCTGCTTAACAAAACAAACAAGATAAGAATACTTGCTGATGACACAGATATCAGGTTTAGCATTAAAGGAAGAAATGCTGTTGTGGATGATGCTACTTACAATATGCCTGGTGGTGAGGTATTTACAGCACCACTTGAAAAATCTACGCAAGGCTATGTAAAGTTCTCTTTTCCTGCTGTTTACGGTGGCAAAGAAATTAATGGTGTGTATCTTGAATTTAAAAATGGAAAAGTTGTTAAGGCAAAAGCAGAAAAGAATCAAGATTACTTGCAAGCTTTAATTAACATTGATAAAGGTAGCAAGTATCTTGGGGAACTTGGAATAGGTTGCAATTACAGAATTAAAAAATTTGTAAAACAAATACTTTTTGATGAAAAAATTGGAGGCACTATACACCTTGCCTTAGGAAATGCTTACAAAGAATGTAAAGGTACTAACAAGTCAGCATTGCACATGGACATGATTGTTGATTTGAGAAAAAGCGGCGAAGTTTATGCTGATGATAGGCTTATAATTAAAAACGGAAAGTTTGTTTTCTGAAATTTAATAATTTATTGCTGTAATGCTACTTTTGCCATTATACCCCATGACATAGTAGCTAACTATGCTTTTAGCTTATGTTATAGTAACATTAAAGCACTGCAAGCTCCTTAGAAAATCTTAAAAATATAGATATATCTAAAAACTTATGCCAAAAATCTCAACAGCTTTACGTACACATACATGTGGAGACCTCACAAAGAAAGATATAGGCAAAAAAGTAAAGCTCTGTGGATGGTGTCATGCAAGACGCGATCATGGAGGAATTATTTTTATTGATTTACGAGATCGCTATGGTATAACACAACTTGTTTTCTTGCCAGAAAAGCCCTTTTTTAAAGATGCTGATAAGCTAAGAAGGGAAGATGTTATTGATATAACAGGCATAGTAAAGAAAAGACCAAAAGGTATGGAAAATCCAAAGTTAAAAACTGGTGAAATAGAAGTTTTTGTTGAAAGTTTAACGTTACTCAACAAATCAAGGGTGCCACCGTTTGAAATTGATGATAGAATTGATGTTAACGAAGATGTAAGGTTACGTTACAGATATCTTGACTTAAGAAGGCCAAGAATGCAGAATAATTTGCAAATAAGATACGAACTAACAAGAACTATTAGAGACTATATGAATAAGCAAGGATTTATTGAAGTAGAAACACCTTTCTTAACAAAGTCCACACCAGAAGGTGCCCGTGACTATCTTGTTCCAAGCAGGGTCCATCCTGGAAGATTTTATGCATTGCCACAATCACCACAACTTTTTAAACAAATATTAATGGTTGCAGGTTTTGATAGGTACTTCCAAATTGTTAAATGTTTTAGAGATGAAGACTTAAGAGCAGATAGGCAACCAGAATTTACGCAACTTGACATAGAAATGAGTTTTATTGACAAGGAAGACATTTTTAAGCTCTGTGAAGGCTTAATGAAAGAAATCATGGAAAAGATTCTAAAAAAGAAAATAAAGATTCCATTTCCAAGGATAAGTTATCAAGAAGCGATGGAAAAATATGGCACAGATGCGCCTGATTTAAGATTTGGCTTAGAACTTCATGACATTGATAGCTTAGCTAAAAAAACAAATTTTGAAATTTTTAAGAAGGCAGAAGTTGTAAAGTGCATATTTTTAAACAAAGAACTAACAAGAAAAGAAACTGATGATATGATTAAATTTGCAATTTCACTTGGTGCCGAAGGTTTAGCATGGGCAAGAGTTGCTAATGGCATATTTGAAGGCAGTATAGTAAAATTTATTCCTGCAGATGTGCAAAAAGAAATTATCAAGCAATTGAAAATTAAAGAAAACGGCACATTGTTTTTCCTTGCTGATAGAAGGAAAATTGTTAACGAGATTCTTGGCAAGATAAGAGTGGAACTTGCAAAACGTTATGGTTTAATTGATGAAGATGATTATAAATTTTGCTGGGTAATTGACTTTCCATTGCTGGAGTACAGCGAGGAAGAACAGCGTTATGTTAGCGTACACCATCCATTTACCATGCCTTACTTAGAAGATCTTGATTACCTTGACTCAGAACCAGAAAAAGTAAGAAGTCATGGCTATGATCTTGTGCTTAATGGTGTAGAAATCGGTGGTGGCTCAATCAGAATTCACAACAAAGAAATACAGAAAAAGGTTTTCAAGGCCTTGGAAATTTCTGATGAAGAAGCTAAATTGAAATTTGGGTTTTTGCAAGACGCATTAAGCTATGGTGCTCCACCACACGGAGGAATTGCTTTTGGTTTAGATAGGCTGGCTGCTTTACTAACAAAAAATGAAAGTATAAGAGAAGTCATAGCATTTCCAAAAAACAAGGCAGCCCAAGATTTGATGTGTGGAGCTCCTTCTGATGTAAACCCAGAACAACTTAAGGAGCTTAACATTAAATTGGATTTGCCAAAAAAAGAAAAATGAAAGAAAAAATAAAAGTCACAGAGGAGCTTATTAAAAACGTAGCAGAAATTGCAAGATTGAGATTAACAGAACATGAAATAAAAGAGTTTACAAAAGACTGCGAAAAAATTATAGAATATTTCTCCAAAATCCAAGAGGTTGATACCTCTACAATACAAGAAATTTTCCATCCTTTAGATGTTAAGAATGCGTTAAGAGAAGATATCATTGGAGATTCTCTAAGCCAAGATGAAGCTACAAAAAATGCTATACATGTTACACATGATTATTATTTCAAAGGTCCGAAGGCGATAGAAAAATGAAATTGCTTGGCGTTAAAGAATTTGTAAATGATTTAAGAGAAAAAAACCTTGATTTAATAAGCTATGTTGAA
>Ga0190334_1000953_pt1 | contig 12998 bp, 8 predicted proteins | sample 48720478_MG_FD_161270 | JGI IMG/M metagenome (GOLD analysis project Ga0190334, IMG submission 161270) | Hydrothermal vent sediment bacterial communities from Southern Trench, Guaymas Basin, Mexico - 4872-04-7-8_MG | ecosystem: Environmental > Aquatic > Marine > Hydrothermal vents > Sediment ...
GGATTCATCTCCCCAAATTCTGAATACAAGTTTAAAGTCTCCATTTACAACAGATGTTATATCATAGCTTATAGTGTTCTCCCCAGTAATATCTTTTCCAGAAAATATAAACACTGGTTTCATTACATCACTATCTAAAACATAAATACCTATTGTATCAACATTACTATCAAAAGATTCAAATTCATGATTTAATAACAGCTCAATACGATCATAAGATTTATCAAGGTTTATTAAGGGACTAATTAGTTTTTCATCAATAGGTTCATTTGGATTGTGCCCGGAAGGACTCCAGTGAAACATAGCATACCAATTCCCATTATCTTCAATAAAACCCCACGTATTAGCTGCCCTTGAGTCGATTTCCCAGGATTTACCACTATCTGGATCAAAATCTGTAACAAAAAGGACATTTCCAACAGGACCTGGTTCAGCCTCAATATATACTCTTCTCACAACTTCCTTTATGGTATAGTGATCAGAATCAGGCATTGTATAATATTCACCAGCTTTTGTCCACCCTGGCTTATCAACTCTTTCAAACGTCAAACATCCAGTAGAATCAAGAGCATGTTTCCAATATTTTGCTGCAACCCATACTTGACAATGCTCACCTTCTCCAACTTTATAATAGTAATTTGGAACAGTATCTCTTCTTATGATATTATCACTTATTGTATAACTTACTCTGGATTTTGAGATTGTATCTCCTAATGTCGTATCACCATTTATAACAAAATATTTAATTTCCGTTGTCCTTATTTCTGTGGTATCAATATCATTTGTCTCCTCTACGTGCATCCAATTGTAATAACCGCTGAAAAATCCAAAGTTAAAATTCCAGAACACAGTTGTATCAGAAATTCCAGGATTGTTATTACCAAGTACAATAGAAATTACCACTAAGCAAATTGTAGTTAAAGCCAAAATTTTTATTTTCATATCTCCCCCAGCATAATTAATCTCATATGTTTTTACTTCAAATCAAAAATTACATTTATTGTGTGTATATAGTTCAAAACTCTGTAATCTGCAACTGCATAATCAACTTTCAACAAATATTTTCCAAGTGGCACGTGTATACCAAAACCAGAAGTCAAACCTCTAGAATCATATCCCTGAAATTCAACGTCAGATACATTATTATCACCTATTGCATATCCTCCTCTTAAAAACAAGAGATTAAATAAATTTACCTCCATGCCAAGATCAACATGTGTAAGATTATCATTGGGATGTACTAAATCAGCATTTAAAACTGCTACAATATTAGGAAGTCTAATTGCATCAATAGAAATTCCAAACCTGAATTGTAGGGGAATTGGATGGGAGCGAAATTTTTCCTTCCCCTCCAAAATTTCACCATTATCATAATCCTGATACTCACCCTTTATTTTAAAATCGGGACCAAAATTTCTTATTACCATCCCAAAGCTCATATTTCTGAAGTTTGTCAAATAAACTGTTCCTATATCTATCGCCCAGCCTACTCCTGTTCCGAAACCATTACCATAATCTAATCCTTTTAAATAATCTTCATAAAATGCTTTCACAGTCAACCCAACACCAAAATAGTCCGTAAGCATTCTCGCTCCAGTTATTCCAACTGCCCACGAATTAGCAGAAAAGGTCCTTCCCGTACCTTGTTGTTCAAGTACTGTCGTTTCTTCAATTTCCCCTGAATTAAAAGAGACAACATGCAATCCTAGGTTTATAGTACGTAGCTTAAAAGCTATAGCTGTTGCCACAAAGTCCATATCAGCTAACCAAGAAACTTTTGAAAAAACGAAGCTCTGTGGACTTATAAAATTTAAACCTGCAGGGTTGTAAAAAATTGCTCCAGCATCATCATATCTAGTATTGCCAGTTCCAGACAAGCCTATACCTCTTGCAGACATACCGACTTTCAAAAATTGAGAGCCAACGGTACCAACTTTTGCAAGAGATTGCATATAAGACAAGTTAACACCAACCAATAAAATCAACAGTACCTTTATTATAACACTAAAAGTCGATTTTTGCATCTTTTCCTCCAATATTATTCACCTCTTAATACGATAAACTTACCTATAAATTTATCAGATTCATCTTCAACAACAAAAATATATACACCACTTACAATATCCTGAGTATTTCTTGAAACCATATCCCATAATTCAATATCCGTACCGTCTGTATGCTCAATTTTCTTTATTAGATCTCCCGTCATAGAGTAGATTGATATAACACACGTAGGAGGTAAATTAATAAAAGCTATCTTATCCTCATATCTCGCCTCCATTAAACTTGCACCAACATATGGATTAGGAACAACCTTGGGGTTTAGCTTCGATAACTGTACATCTGAATCGTAAATTACTTTAGGATATACAGGTAATGGTTTACCCGTTTCGGGATCAGTTAGGTAGTTTGATTTCGACGATTCGATCTGCTTGAATTCAGGTCTGCCAGTGACAGGATCAGCCGGCTTATAAGAATCATAGGCTGTCACTACATAGTAATAAGGGAAGTTATTCTTAGGACGTTCAATAACTTCACCTAAAAACACACCTCCAGTATCAACAAAAGTATGAGTAATATCAGGTAAATTCACAGGCTCTCCATTATTCAAAGTGTCACCTGTTTCAAAGTCTATCACATAAACAGGAGCGTCAACATTATCGAAAGCCGCTATAAGCTCCCAATTTTCTGGCGAATAAACTGCTCTATAAACCCTATATCCTTCGAAATCTATATACCCAAGCATGGGATCTGGAGTTGTTTCTGCTTTTGTATCCCAACTTAGTTTTACCCCTCTATCTGCGGGACTATATACTAAACTTGGGACAGGAGGTGGCACAGGAATAATCCAATGCAAATCTTCATCTGGACCTGATGGCTCATAAGGACTACTCTTTTTGGAACCGGAATAATATGCTTTAACAGCATTATCCATATTTTCTCTCAAACCAGCAATACCCTTTCCTACTCCCGATACCCATACAAACCTCAATGTATCACCAACTGAAAGAGTTTGAAACGGCCCTGTAGTAATCATAAATCTATAATCAAACGTAGGGGCGTTCAATCTAAAAGGATGAGGCAAGAAATGGTAATTTACACCACCTATTGTTGAAGCCGCATGGGAAGCATTCATATAATCATACTTGTCCTTATCAGTGCCTGGATCAGATTCCCAGTTCCACCACTGATGAGAATATGGACGCGGAAATGTATCCTCAGGTGTTGTTCTATAGGGTCCATTTAGTTTATAAAAATCTGTATAAATAATTCTCCCGCCTATAAAACCAGGGACATTACCCTCTTCTCCTGTATCGTCCTCAGGGGAAGTCGGATCATCAGCATCATACATGTAAGACATATTCCTTGGGAACAAATACCCCTTTATAGTGTCACCAACTTCAAATCTCCCCTCATATCTATCTACATTATTATTCGTTATCACTGCTATTTCTCCTGCCACCCAATCCATTGTTGGATCGTCCACTTGCCATTTAACAGGTGGGCCATCTTCATCAAGGATCAGCGTCCATTCATCAAAAAACCCATCAGGTCTTATTTTAGAGGGATCATAATCGGAAGCAACTTTTGATGGGCTACCTACATATTCCCAACCATAGGGTATCCCTAATTCTGTATACCCATCTTTTTCATCGCAGATTCCGTCCCCCCCCCAGTCAACATTACTTACAATGTCTTCCATATCTGTATCAGTATCAGGGCCATCCCACCCATCATAATCAACAGCATCATCGATATTCGGATCGCTTGGATCATAGCCTGTACCGACATCACAGTCATAAACCCAGCTGACAAATACCTTTTCCAATATATCAGGATCATCATAGTCAGGAATATCTTCCTTTACTACCGTTATTTCATATGCTATAAAATCATCATATTCAGGTGTACTCCATGTCAATCCCCTCTGAAAAACGTGTATCCCCAGTGGGGCAGTAGTATGAACAGATTCTTCAAAGTCATCATACTCAACATAGCTATCTTCAATTGATTTGCCAGGTCCCATATAAAATTCTGAATTTTCTGATGGTTTAAATTCGTAATTCCCATATTCAGCATGGCTAACCATTTTTATCCCATCGACAATAGCTCCAATCCAGAATCTTCCCTCCCATAGATGATGAGTATTAGACCCACCTGGCCATTCCATAGATGGAAGGCCTTGAGGAACAGCTGGATCACCGAAAATCCCAAAATTAGACGTGGCAGACCAAACTTTTCCTATTTTGTGAACCTTATATTCTTCCTTAGGCCTAGCAGTAACCTTCATAATCGGCATTAACTTATCAACTAAGTCAGGAGATTTTGTCTCATTATATTTCAAATTTCGACCATATAAGAAACCAGACATTACTATTGCAAAACTAAAAAGAACAACATGAAAATTTCTCATTACTACTTCTCCTTTATTTCATAAAACTTCTAATACTTATTATAACTAAAACACTAATCCTATACCCAGTCTAAATGTTCTACCTTCAGAATAAACACTTTTATCTCCATATCGTCCCCCCGCCGGATATAATTTATTCCAATCTGGTTTTCCATCTTCAAAAGGATCGTTTTCCCTTCCATCATATACACCATTAGGTCCCGTGTCCATTAACTGTAAGTATTCTTCCTCGCTTAACTCACCCTTTTCATACCTTTTCTGGATATCTGTATAATTCTCGTACCAATCGACATCTACAATATCAATTAGATTTCTCTTGTTGAATAGATTATTAACCCAAAAAAATACTTCCATTGAAATGTTGCTTGCCAATCTAAATCTTTGAGAAATACTCAATCTGGAATTAAGAGTCCAAGGTCTTCTTTCCGTATTTATTGGAACCTCTAAGGTTCTGGGAGTCGGTGAGTATGGTAATCCACTACCATATTGTACCACCATATCAAATAAAGTATTAGTCCCTGGAATTCTAAATTGTAAATCAGCATTAATTGTATGCCTCTGATCCCAGTCTAAATACGCCTCCTTCTTAGGAATTATCTGCCCCGCCCATGTTAAATCATAATTTTGTCTACTCGAAGAACTTTTACCCAATGCTACAGAATAGGTATAATTTATACTACCGCCCCAATATCTACCGAGCATTTTCCAGAAATCTATTTCAATTCCTCTAACATTCCCATAGTCTAAGTTATAATAAAGTGTGTAATAGTTCGCAGCCGTATAATATATTTGCCGAGTATCGGTTAATCCTTGAATATCTTTATAAAAGGCTTTTATTTCTATCTTCATCCCCTCACTTATCTGATGCCTAATTCCTACTTCATAAGAATAAGTTGTCTCAGGATTAATATCTGGATTCCCTACCAAAGGGAAAGCTCCCGACAAATCCCAATTTATATTTGTATACAACAATCTAAAAATAGGGATTTGAAAATATCTTCCATAATTAAAGTATAGAACATCTTTATCGGTAATAGGATGAGAAATACCTAGCCGAGGGCTCCAATAAAATTTAGGTTTTACTCTAGTAGGATTTTTTATCTCGCCACCCTTTGTTGGTTCTACAACGGGATCTTCTAGATCTTCCGGCCATTCATCAACATCAGGATCAAAATAATCAAACCGCAAACCTACGTTTACAATCAAACCAGGATATTCCATCTTATCTTGTATAAAAGCCCCCCCTATACGGGGTGTTATCTTTGACTGGCCAGGCTGCCCCCATCCTTTTCTTCTTCCAATATTTTGGCCATATACATTACCACCAGAAGCCAAATCAACATCATGATCAAATATATCATAGTAAGTAAGTTCAAATCCAGCCTTTACTTTATGTACATCAGTAATCTGACTTGTTAATGTAACCTTTAAATTCTGTGAAATCTTACTATCCTGATTCCATCGTAGTCTATAAAATGTAGTTCCATTTCCATAGTTATAATAACCATATAAATCTTGAGAATTACCAATAGTTACATCCTTCCATTCCATCCAATGTTCTTTATCTTCATCATCACCAATAATTCCATTATTATTCCAATCAACCTTCTGTGATGCATCTATATAATCATCATTATCTTCATCCACAAATAGGTCAACATTATCACCATATTCTTTCCAATCCCAAATAAGATTACCATTTAAATCTTCATGGCGATTATCAAAATCACCATCCACATCCTCCTTTACACCGTCACCGTCTATATCATAATACAAATCTAAATGCCCATCCCCGTCTAAATCCTCATTAATACTTTCTCTAACATTATATTTAAAACTTTGATCTGTTAGGCTATATCTTACTTCAAAAAAGGTACGCTCACTTAAAAAATGAGTCCATTTTACGCCATAGGTTTGATTTCTTCTAAAAAGTTCTGGCAAATGGTCAAGCATATCAAATTCATCTGCGTAATCCCCATCATGATTTAAATCAACAACTGTTATTTCACCATTCTGATCGAAATCTTCCCACAAAAAATTTCCGTCACCATCATCATCAATTTTAATATATTCACCTGTCTCAGAATCAAATTCCCAATGGTATGTATCCAGTTTCCCATCTCCATCCAGATCCTCGTTTTCCACCGTTGTATTATCCCATCTTACACCCCATAAACCATACTCTCGATCACTATAAATACCATCAAAGGATATTTTATCTTTCTTAGTCGGTCTATAAGAAAGATTTAACGAAAAACTTCTTCTGTATTGATCTTGATTATCAAACCTACCATTATCTCTTCTTAATTCCCCTGCAAGGTAAAAAGTCATATTTTTAAGGAAAAGAGGACCACCAAGAGAAAATTCAAGGTTTTTTTCACGATGATGATCTCTAATCAGTGGAACATCAGATGTTCTAAACCTAAGTCTTCCCTCATATACTTCTCTACCTTCTTTAGTAACTATATTTACAATACCAGACTGCGCATTACTATATTCAGCATCAAATCCACTGGTAATAACGGACATTTCTTCCACTGCAAAATCAGGAATATTGATATTGAAGTATCCCGTCATGGGATCCACTACCGGGATACCGTTTATATGATATGCCACCTCTCCATCTCTTCCTCCTCTTGCATGTCCATCAACAAAACCTGCCGTCAGATTAACAGCGTCTGTCACATCACCTAACGGCAAATTTTCCATTTGCTCTGAGGTAATTATATTTCTACTAGCGGTCAAATCAACTTGAATAACAGGCCTTTTTGCAACTATTGTTACTTGCTCTCCCTCAATCACCGTTTGCTCCATTTCAAAATTAACTTCAGTAGTTAAATCCGCAATTACTCTTATATTTTTCTTAGTTAATATTTTATAACCAATAACATTACACCTAATATTGTAAGTACCCACAGGAACATTTAAGATTATATACTCTCCATTTTCATCTGTTGCCGCCCCTATACTAGTATTTTCTAAAAATACATTGGCATAAGGAATGGGCTTATTTGTATTCTTATCAACGACTTTACCTTTTATCTTACCTGTGGTACCCCCAGCAACAATTCCTACAACAATAAATATAGCTATTACCGCCAAAAATAAACGGTTTCCCATCTTTCTCTTCCTCCAACTTATTATTTACTCCTCACTTACTTTACTCACTTCCCATTCCAAAGTAAAATATAATACACATAGTGTATTTGTCAAGTATTTTTTCAACGAAAAATTTTAATTATTTATTTTTTACCTGCCCCTATCTTAAAAAAATAACGCTTTGTTAGCGCCTCTTACTAACCCCACAGACCAACAGATCATCGCTTCTCCAGCACTCTGTCTATTATCCCATACTTAACAGCCTCTTCAGACGACATAAAAAAATTCCTATCGGTGTCCTTAGCTATTTTATTCACAGATTGACCCGTCAATTCAGCCAGAATCCTATTTAGCCTATCTCTAAGTTTAACAATCTCCTTGGCGTGAATCTCTATATCAGCAGCCTGACCTTCAACCCCTCCCCATGGCTGATGGATCATAACACGAGAATTTGGTAAAGCAGACCTTTTCCCCTTAGCCCCTGCAGCGAGAAGAATAGCAGCCATGCTTGCTGCCTGTCCCATACATATCGTAGCAACATCCGGCTTTATATAGCGCATCGTATCAAATATCGCTAATCCAGCTGTTACAGCCCCCCCGGGACTATTAATATAAAGATATATATCTCTTTCTGGATCCTCAGCCTCAAGGAAGAGCAACTGAGCTATCACAAGACTCGCAATGTGGTCATCTATTACCTGCCCCAGAAAAATTATTCTATCTTTAAGAAGACGAGAATAAATATCATAGGCTCGCTCAGCAACTCCTGTCTTCTCAATTACTATCGGTACAAGCTGATTAAAGCTTTTACTTCCCTCTTTCATTCTACTCGCCTCTTCTTTATATCGCTAACTTTATATTTTTTCTTCTTTACTTTCACATAATTCTTTATATGCTCAAGGATCTTTCTTTCAAATAAATCAACCTCCAGTTTATTCCTTGCTTCCTTTTGTCTATAGTACTTAATCACATCCGCCCTTTGATCCTCGGGATAGCGCTCTGCAATCCTCTTAATTTCATCTTCCACCTCAAGAGAATCTACCCTTATACCTTCTTTCCTCGCAATAGCCTTTTCTATCAAAAACCACTTAATATCCCGAATAGCAATAGGTCTATATTCTTCTCTTATCTTTTCTTCGTCTATTTTCTCCCTGCTTCTGGCTTTGATATTTTCTATCAATCCATCAAGATATCTCTTGATCCTGGATTCAGGAACAGCTACGTCCGTATTAGCAACAAAATAATTAACTATCGATGCTTCAAACTCCTCCTCAGCTCTCCTATTCCACTCAGCCTGTAAATACTCCCGAACTTTTTCTCGCAATTCCTCGGTAGTCTCAACACCTTCAAAACTCTTTTTCACAAACTCATCATTAAATTCGGGAAATACTCTCTCCTCCACCCGCTTTACACTAATTTCATAAGATTTCTCCTCCCCTTTCTCATTCGTCAGCCTAACCACCACCTTATCACCCTTTTTCGCCCCAATCAATCCTGATGCTCCCTCAGATCCGAAAATACCCTCACCAACTCTTATCATTCTATTTTCAATCTTCCTTCCCAACAAAGGGACATCTCCCTCACCCAGTTCCTGAATGTCGCAGGTAATATAATCCCCGTCCCTGGCACCACTCTCAACTTCTCTTGATTCGGCATATCTCTCTCTTAGTTCCTCTATATATTCGTCAACATCCTCATCTGTGACCAAAAACTCGTTCTTCTCAACCGTAAAGCCCTTCTTGTAACCAATAAGAGGAATCTCAGGGTCAACCTCTACCTCTACCGAAAAATTGAAACTTTCACCATCTACCAGGTTCAAACTTTTTATGTCCATCTCAACATACTCTTCAATTCCATTCTCCTTTAACACCTTTTCCATTATATCAGGAACCAGTTCTCTACCGAGTTCAAACTTTATATCCTCTCTTAACATCTTTCGAGCCAGTTCAACAGGAACTTTTCCAGGCCTGAACCCATCTACTTTAAGTTTCTTTCTCATATTGTTAAAAATTTTATCATACCTATCCGCAATCTCCTCCCAGTCAAGCCTAACATCAAAGGCTTTTAACGTGTCACTTACTGTTCTAACATCAACTTTCATCTCTTTTACACCCCACTAAACACCCATCAAAAAAACTGTGCCGCGGGCGAGAGTCGAACTCGCACGGCACGAGGCCACTGGATCCTAAGTCCAGCGCGTCTGCCAATTCCGCCACCGCGGCAGCTAAGTCTTCATAGAAAATAGAAAGCTGACAAATTTAACCCGAAAATCAACAAACATCCAAAGGTAAAAAGCTGAAAGGACGAAGCAACAGAATTCTGTTGAAATCGGTAAGCATAGAGGTATCTCTGTTTACGAGCTTTCATGCCTTTTCAGAAATAAAATCATAATTTTATTTACCTGTTTTTCATCTATCTATCCTGAATATCGCCTTAGAAATTCACGTAAATGTCGAAACCCGCCACATTAACGGCTCTCAATCTATGTCGATACTCAAATGGGAAATCATAATCGAAGTCGAGATGCCAGAGATAGTATTGAAAGCTGGAACCAGGATGAATAAACTTGCCTGCCCTTGGGAGGCCTTTTTGATAGGGATTCATTCCCTGCGATTCTATCCCTTTGCTAAATGGGTTTTCCCTCAGACATTCTTTTAATCAATCAGCTCCAGTTTAATCATAAAAAATGCTTTCATGACAAAATCACTGAATGTTAGATTTGCTTTTATCGGACATCAATGTCCTCTTACTGATTGATCTATCTCAAGAATTGGGATATTATAGAGTAATTTGTAAATTAAATTCAAATGTTTGATTCTGAAGGTTGAAATGAAAGAAAGTTTTAAAGCAGGATTTGTAGCAATAATAGGAAAACCAAATGTTGGGAAATCAACACTTATCAACCGATATGTAGGTGAAAAGATTTCCATTGTCTCCCCACGTCCTCAGACTACAAGAAACAAAGTCCTCGCTATACTAACCACAGAAAATTATCAGATCATTTTCGTAGATACTCCTGGTATCCACAGACCAAAACACAAATTGGGTGAGTACATGGTCAGAGAAGCCGAAAGAGGGCTAAACGACGCAGACGTAATCCTTACAATACTTGATGGTACCACAGGTATTCAGAATGAGGATGAACTCATACTAAAGCTTGTATCAAAAATAGAAAAAAGAAAAATCCTTGCAGTCAACAAGGTAGACCTCGTAAAAAAAGCTGAGCTTCTCCCCATAGTTGATAGAGCATCCAAAGTTTGCAAGTTTGATGAGTACCTGCCGATAAGCGCTTTAAACGGTGATAAAACGGACATTTTACTTGACAAACTTGTAAGCTTTTTACCCGAGTCGCCGCCCCTGTATCCGGAGGATCAACTAACTGACAGAACAGAGCGATTTCATGTGGCAGAAATCATAAGAGAAAAAATCCTGCTAAATACCCGACAGGAAATTCCTCATTCTGTTGCCGTAGTAATTGAGGATTTTATAGAAGATGCCAAAAAACCTCTAATTCGGATAAGGGCAACTATATATGTCGAGCGAGGAAGCCAGAAAAAAATAGTCATTGGTGAAAAAGGTAGGCTGCTGAAAAAAATAGGGAGAGAAGCCAGACTTGAACTCGAAAGTTTTCTAGGGAAAAAGGTTTATCTGGAGCTATGGGTTAAGGTCTATGAAAAATGGAGAAAAAACAACTATGCACTGAAACGGTTTGGTTATGGATAGAGAAGTGTTAATATAAATTCTTCTGCTAAAAGCTAAAATCCTATCAGGCAGTGTAATCTAAAGACATCTCTTAATCCACTAGTATAAAAAAACACCTATTAGAAAATTTATTTGAGTCAGGGAAAATTTATTACAGCTTTCTGACATTGGATAAAAGCTAATATATTAATATATTTCCGACATGAAAAATGAACTTGAGGTAGCTGTAGAAGCTGCCCGTGAAGCAGGGAAGATTCTATCAAAATACTTTTCCAATAGCGAATACTGGATCAAAGAAAAAAGCCACGCCAACCCAGTTACCAAAGCTGATTATGAAGCTGATTCTTTTCTAAAAAGCTTCCTTCTCGATCATTTTCCAAACTATGGCTGGCTTTCGGAAGAAACGAAGGATTCAAGAGAACGACTAACTAAAAAGTACACATGGATTGTTGACCCACTGGATGGGACAAAAGAGTTTATATCGGGACTTCCTGAGTTCGTAATATCAATTGGTCTTGTCGAAGATGGCAAACCTATCCTTGGGGTAATTTTTAACCCCGTCAGAAATGAGCTCTTCTTCTCTGAACTGGGGAAAATCCCGAAACTGAATGACAGAGAAATTTCGGTAACGAACGCAGAAAGCATCTCCAATGCTGTCATCATGGCAAGCCGCACAGAGATAGCCAACGGTTTATGGGAACCTTACCGAAAGCTCTTTAAGAAGTTTGTTCACTGTGGCAGTGTTGCATATAAGCTTGCTAATATTGCCGCAGGAAATGCTGATATAATGGTGAGTCTGCGTCCCAAACACGAATGGGATATATGTGCAGGGCACTTTCTCATCGAATCCTCAGGCGGAGTTATGAAGAGAATTGACGGAGAAAACATTAAATATAACTCCGAAATTTTACCCCGGGTGGACAAAGGTATAATAGCCGGCGGGCCCTTTATAGTTTCAAACGCTCTGAAGGTGTTCAAAAAAGATGAGAAGTAGATTGCATATAAAAGTAGTTAAAGGTAAATTCCTCACGATTTTTAGAGGTTTATAATGAATGTTGAAGGAGGAAACGGGAGTCTGTCGAGACATGCAAAAGAAATTGGCATCCAGATCCACGAAATGGAAAAGTACAAATGGTGTTGTAGTGAAAAGCTTGGAAGGGATATCGGAAAGCAGGCATATTTCATGTGGATAGAAAAATATGGGAAAAAGGTAAGAGAATGGTTGGAGTCCCTCCCAGACGAAGAAATAGACAAGAGATACAATGCCCTGCCCGAACAAATAAAAAAATACATAGAAGAAAAAATCAGATAGCACCCCTTTCTCGATTCTATGAAAATAACAGTTATTAAAGAGTTCAAACACATCCTGGACAAGAAACGATTTCTTCAGTTCTTGAGCTATATCAACACCGCTCCCGAGTTGCTGGATACTTTGAAAAAGTATATTTCAAAAAATCCCGCACATATGGTAGAACCATATCTGAAAGAAATTTATACGGCCATCTTCGGATACTGCCAGAGTAAAGTGCAAATCACCCGCGAACTTGAGTTGTACTTTTTTCTACTTAGAGAGATATCTGGTAGTCTAAAATATAATATTTTGAGAAATGATGGTACAGGGCTTAAAACAAGGAAAGAGATTCTCAACCTATTCAAAGAATTTAATGAAAAGATAAGTCCTGCTGCAGTGTACCATGTATTCAAAGGGCAAAAAACCAAAACAGGCATCTTATCACAGAATGGCAATTTTGAACTAACAGGAAAATCCCTTCATAGATTCTTC
>Ga0190334_1000955_pt1 | contig 12990 bp, 7 predicted proteins | sample 48720478_MG_FD_161270 | JGI IMG/M metagenome (GOLD analysis project Ga0190334, IMG submission 161270) | Hydrothermal vent sediment bacterial communities from Southern Trench, Guaymas Basin, Mexico - 4872-04-7-8_MG | ecosystem: Environmental > Aquatic > Marine > Hydrothermal vents > Sediment ...
ATTGAAAATCAGCGTAGCGTGAACGAAATTGTGGCTATGGGATTCCCAAGAGAAACAGTAAAAGAAATTGTGCGTAAGGTAGATAGAAGTGAATACAAGCGTAAACAAGCACCCCCAGGAATAAAGATTACTACCAAGGCCTTTGGTTACGGACGTCGCTATCCAATTGCTCAAAGATATACAAATTGTTTATTAAAACCTACCCTTAAGTTTTAAACTATAGTCCTAAAATCCGTGATAACTTTAAAAGAAAACCCACAAATATAGCAACTGACCTTACGCACAGTATGATAACATCAAAAAATTATGGTTTTGGCTATGAAAGGGCAAAATGTGCAATTTGTGGAGTAAATAAACTGTGTGAGAAAAATTCTTAAGTAGAAAGCAAACTCAGAACATGTAGCTTGCATTGAATCACCCAGAAAGATTTTGGAGAGTTTTAAAGGTAAGTTTATTTGATTTTTTTAATTACAATTGCTAAAATTATTAAAGTTTATGGTGCTTAGCAGTGGGGAAATTTAAGAAGGTCAGGCAAAAAAGGTTGGAGGTCAAATTTACAAGTTTTTCGTGAAAGGGATTCAAGGCATCCTTTAGCTGTGGTGGATGGTGTGATTAATGAAAGACAAAAATTTGATGGTATTGCTCTAAATTCTTTTGAAGAGTCATCTAAATTTAGAGTAAATGTAAGTCAAGTTGTAACTGAATTTCTAAATAGTTTAGATGAAAGAAGAAGAAAGATTATAAAAGGGAGGTTTGTTCATCAAAAAACACTAGAGGAATTAGGAAAGGAATTTAACCTTACAAGAGAAAGGGTAAGACAAATTATCATGCGATGTTTAAGAAAATGGCACCGCCCTTTGAGCATTTTAAGGAAGCAATTAGAGATTTTTTTAACTGAAAATCAGCAGTTTGCCTGTTTTGACAACTTTTTAGATAAACATGGAATTATTGAACCTGAAAAAAGGCAATTTTTGCAGAATCTTTTTGTTCATTATTGCAAAGATAAATTTATATTTTTTGATGACTATGTAACAGATAAAAAAATTGGAGATAGCCTTTCAAAGATAAAGGAAATCTTAGATACCCAAATTAAGGAAATTGGTTTGCCTTTTGAAACATTTAAAATGTATGAAATTGTTAAAAAGAAGTGTGAACAAAAAGGATTGTCTATTTCGTCTGAGCTTTTAGAATTTTTATTGGCTAAAAACGAGCCTATTTTTCATTCGAAAAATCCAAATCTTGTAGTGTATCTTTCTAAACTATCCCTTCCTGACAATGTTGCTCTATTTTTAAAAAATTGTAAAGAGCCAATGCACTTTGCTGTTTTAGCCCGATATTTTTCATCGGTAACACAAAAGGAAATAAGTCCTCATCATTTGGAAGCAAGGATGCGAGGGGATAAACGGTTTATTTTAGTAGATGCAGGAAGTTTTATGTTTTATAAAAATTATGGTCAATTTTTGAAGGCACAATCTGGCTTAAGCGGCGAAGAATTAAAGGATTTAATGAGAAAGATTGTAAAAAGAACTATTGAAATGTTAGGAGATAACACAGACTTTACAGATACAAAATTTTTGCTTTTTAGGTTAAAGAAAGAAATGGATATACCAGAGGCTATTACTCCTTATGCTCTAAAAGACTTGCTATTGAGATGTCCTTATTTTGAGGGTGGAAGAAAGTTTGAAGTAAAATTTGTTAAAGAAGACAAAAAACAAAAGAGTTCTTTAACCAGAAAGGAATATGCTGATTTGATTTGGGAGGTTTTGCATGAAGCAGGAAAGCCCTTACATGTTAACGAAATACAAGAGAAGCTAAGGGAAAGGTTCAGAGAAATTCCTGTATTTGCTTTAAATATGATTCTTGCCAACAACGAACGCTTCATTCGGGTTGATCAATCTACTTATACTATTGCAGAAATTTTGGGTTTAACAAATGATAACGTCCTTTTTATAAGAGATTTTGCTTATGAACTAATTAAGGAGCGTAAGGAACCTGTTTCTAGTATTTTCTTAATTCAGGAATTAGTGCGAGATTCAAAAAAATATGATGTTTTAAATTCTCAAGCAATATATTCTATTTTAAAGAAGGATAGTCGTTTTATCGATCTTGCTCCTTCTTTTTTCTCAATTAAAGAAAATTTAGATAATAAGATAAAAAGTCTAAAAGATTATGTGTATCACGTACTAAAGCAAATTAACATGCCAGTAACCTCGGATTATTTAATTCAAGTTTTGATTAATAAACTTGGGCACTTTGAGAAAGGTCATCTTAATACTGTTGTTAGCTGGGATAAAAAACGCATTATAAGAAACTATGGCTTTGTCTATCTAAAAGAATGGGACATTACTGAATTTTTGCCTACTATTTTTGAAAAGTCACAAAAACAGATAAGGCGTGAAATAGAAAGATTTTTAAAAAATCCAGAAAAAACTGTTTCTTTAGAAAGGTTATTTATCTGGCTGAAATTTTCTATGTGGAGTGAAGATGGGGAAATAGCCAAAGAATTAGTGAAAATTATTGATAGATTCAAACCGCAAGGAAATGAAAAAGAGTATTTAGACAGGGTAAAGGCAAGATTGGGTATGTAAATGGCTTATTGGTGTAAAAACTGCCAAGTGCCTGTTTTAGGGAGGATCTGTCATAGGTGTGGAACCAAATTAAGACTTTCCTTTCCTGATAAGGCAGTGCCTGTATTTAAAGAGGAAATAGAGCTTTTAAACAAATTAACAGGTGAAGATTTAAATTTTGAGGATTGTGACTTATGGACGGCCCATAGATGCTATTATTATCAAGGGGAAAAAATATTTAAGATAGAAGGTGGCAATCTCTTTGAAAGGCCTAAATTAAAATGGTTAACCTCTGAGAAAAGATTAGAGACTGAATATTTCTCAAAAGAAAATCTCATTTTGGCAAATTTGCCTTATCTAAAAGAATTAGAATATAAAGCAATTCTTTTTATTCAAGAAATAAGAGAGAAATTTTCTGACAGTCCATTATGGACGGTAGCCTTTAGTGGTGGCAAGGACAGTGCTGTGGTTTCTCATTTGGTGCGTAAGGCTTTTGGCACAAATGAAATTTTACATATTTTTGTAGATACCACTATGGAACTACCTCCTACCTATGAATATGTGGAGGCCTTTAGACGATATTATAATGTGCCTTTAATAAAAGTGCAGGCAGATAAAGATTTTAAAGAGATGTGGGAAAAGGCAGGGCCTCCCAGTAGGATTCATCGCTGGTGTTGCACTATATTTAAAACAGGACCTTATGATAATTTTTTGAAAGACATGGGAGAAAATAATAATAAAAAAGTAATTTCAATTAGTGGAATAAGAGCTTGTGAATCATTAGGAAGAAAGCAAAAATATACTTATATTTCGCTAGATAATAAGGTACATACTAATATAATCATTTGCCCAATATTAAAATGGAAAGATTTACCTCTTTGGATATATATTTTTTTAGAACAAATTTATTTTAATAATGCCTATATTTATGGACTAAGACGAGTTGGGTGTTGTATATGTCCATTTGCTAGTGATTGGTCAGAAATGATAATAAATCAGATTTTTCCTGAAAAAGCTAAGGTGTTTATTAGAATGTTGTTCAAATACACTCAATATAGAAATATCAAAAAACAAAAAGATTATATTGCAAAAGGGCAATGGAAAAAGCGAGCAGGCGGAATAGGACTGGATGACAAAATTTTGAGATTGAAAAGTGAAGAATGTTTTAAAGAAAAATGGGTATATTTTTACACATTGAGCAAGGAGATAAATGGGTTTTTCTTTGAATTATTTAAGCCTTTTGGAGAAATCAGACTGATTGGTAAAAATGGAGATATGCAAACTTATCTGATAATTTCACCAAGCTTAACCCCTTTATTTTTGATAGAAATCTTGGATAAAAACTATATTAAGCTGAGAATCATAGGTGGGAAAAATCAAAATGGAAAAATAAGACTTAAAAAGCAGTTTGAAAATCAAATGGCAAAGTTTCAGAATTGTATTTTGTGCGGAGCATGTACCAGTGTATGTGAACAATCAGCAATTAAAATCAATGAAAAATATACCATAGATGCAGAGAAATGCCAGCATTGTTTAAAATGCATTTATATATCTAATCCAGGTTGTATAATTGCCGATTCATTATTAACTAGAGGAGAAAAGACGATATGAGTAGATTATACGCTGCCAGCAGTTTTGGTTTTGAAATTTCTTGGTTTATTAAAGCTATAGATTTAGTTGATAAAAATAAATTTTTGTTTACAAAAAAATTAAAAGAAGAAACTCAATATATTTTAGGAATAGGTAGTGAAAAAGTTAGGGCGTTAGAGATGTGGCTTTTATCCGCTGAATTAACTGTTAAGTGTAAAGAAGATAAGCAATTTGTGACTTATTTAAGTCCTTTAGGTGAAATTATTAAAAAATATGACCCTAATTTTTATGATTACAATACTTTAGCCATAGTTTTATGTCATTTAAGCAAAGGGCCAAAGAAACAGGGCACAGAAATAGTTTATTGGTATATGAATAAATTTAATCATAGAGAGTTTATCAGAGATGATTTAAAGCAGGCATTAAAAAGTGATTATTCACATTTTAAAGATGCTTCCATTGAAAATGGACTGCAAGCCCTACTTCAAGTCTTTCGCCTCACACCATTGGGCAATGATTTTAGATTGCTTATTGAAGAGAAAAAAGGATATTTTCGTAAGGAAGAACCACCAGAAAGATACATTCACCCCCTTATCTTTGCTTATGCCATTATAGACTGGGCTAAAGAGCACAATGAATGGGTATTGCCCATTGAATATATAAAAAAAGGTGAATGTCTGCCAGGCAAAAGCTTTAATTTTTCAGGTAAGCAGGTGGATAAATATCTAAATACTATCCATGAAAATTATCCTCAGATTATAAATATTAGCAGGGACGCAGGGTTAAATAAGGTAATTATACAAGCCAAAGAGCCTTCAGAAATATTAAAAAAATATTATCAACAAGCACGATGAGTTTTTTAGAATTTATCCGTAACTGCAAGAAATATCCTCAGCGCATTAGATACAAAGGCACTATTTTGTTTGTAAGTTATGAACAATATAAAAAGTTATCTGATTTTGCTTTAAAATGGGAATTGAATTACAAAGATGTCAGATATTTTTTAAAAAAAGAAGGAATATATTTAGATAAAAGTTTTTCTGAAAATAGCTTGTTTATATCTTGGCAAAAGGGTGATACTAACTTGTTGATAAATAATGTGGATTTAGTTTTATCAGGTTTAGATAAAAACAGACGGGTGAGGTTTTTTCAAGGTTTTTTAAAAAGGGAGTTTTTAAATCTAATAGTTTTGCCTGTGTTAATCTTTCAAGACGAAGCCAATAAGGGATATGAACAAGGCCATGGAAGAATTTTTTCTTTAGGGGGAGAAAATGAAACTCTCTGAGTTAGTTAGAATAAGACCTGGCTTTAAACCAGCCATAGATTTGACTGAAGACTTAGACAATATAGAGAAGGTTCAGGTATATTATCCCACAAAAACAGCAGCAGATATCCTTTTGGCATTAGCAGGTTATTTAAAACCAGCAGTCAGTCGCATCCCAATTTTAATTGGAGGCAGTTATGGCACAGGTAAATCTCATCTGGGTTTAATGATTGCTAAACTCTTACAGCATGATTTTAGTGACCCTATTCTAAATTCTTTTCTGACACTACTTCAAAAAAACTATTCAAAAGTATATGAAGAGTGGAAAACTCTTCGCACTAGCTTAACAAAAGAACCATTTTTAATTGTGACTTTAAAAAGGGAAGAAGGTGCATATGGTAGGGATGTCATAAATTCTTCATTGATAAATGCCTTAGAAAAAGCACTGCAAAAGGCAGGGTTAGAAGAAGTGATGGTTGAAACAGAATTTAGGGCAGCCATAAGGAGAATAGAAGAATTAGAAAGTAATTATCCAGAATTTGCTAAAAAATTAGAAGAAACTCTGCCTCAGCACGGGTTTTATGCCACAGTAGGTCTTAAAAATGCCTTAAAACAAAATAATGGTGATGCCTTAGAAACATTTAAAAAGCTTCATAAAGAAGTTTGTGGAGGAGCCGATTTTGTGCCCAAAGTCTGCCTTTATGCAAAGGATATTTATAAAATTGTGTGTGAGAGATTGGTAGATAATAAGGGATATGATGGGATTTGTATTATCTGGGATGAATTTAGTGATATTTTGAAAGAAATCGTGACGGAGCCTGAGGGAAACCTTGGAGCTCAGCTTCAAAGTTTTGCCGAAGCATTCCAGACTACTGGTAAGTATAGGGTGCAGACAATTTTGATTTCTCATCGGGCAATAAGGGAACATGCCAGATTATTACAAGCACAGAGGGGACTGAATATTGGAGAGGATGAAATAAGAAAGATAGGAGGAAGATTTTTGGAAAAACATCTCTCCCCAGCTACTGCCAAAGAGATTTATGAATTGATGAAAAGTGTGATAGAACACACTGAAAGTTTTAAAAAAATAGAAGAATTTTATAGGGATGTTTTTAGCAATCTTGCTCAAAAATCTTATGACCTGACACTTTTTGAAGGGTTTGTTAGCAGAGAAGAAATAAAAAATACTATTGTAAAAGGACTTTATCCTTTGCATCCCTTTACTGCCTACGTGCTTGGAAGATTCACTGATGTCATCGGACAGCGTAATAGGACGATGTTTACTTATCTGGCAGATATTACCTTAATGCCTGGTTCATTTAAGTGGTTTTTAGAAAATTCTTATTTCCAAGCAGGAGAAAGATTACCATTTCTTACAGCAGACATTGTTTTTGATTTTTATAAGGATGATTTGGAAAAAATGGCTGAAGATATTGAGGCACAGAAACAAACAAAGACATATCTGGAAGCGGTTAAAGAATTGGGTAGCGATAAAGATGAGACAAAGACCAGAATTTTAAAGGCCATCGCTATTCTCAACATTTGTAAGAATAAAGCTTCTTTGGAAAATATCGCCTTTATTCTGAATATGACAGGAGAAACCGGAAAAATAGAAAGAATTTTGCAAGACTTGATAAATAGAAGGATTTTATTGCGGACTGATTTAACAAAAGAGTATAAATTTATGAAGGCGGTAAGCATGGGTGACCCCAATGAGGTAATTAATAATACTATTGATGAACGCAGTTCCTTTTTTTCACCCAAGAGATTTTTAGAGGAGCATTTTAAAAAATGGATTAGCAATCCACAAAAGCGATTTGCAAAGGCAGATGGCTATGCGATTAAACATAGTATGAATAGAGAAATGGAGATAAGATTTTTATTAAAAGATGAAATGCGCTCCAAGTTGCCTGTAGAACTAGAAACAAGAGACGGGATTATAGCAATAGTTTTGACTTTTTCTGAAGGCGAGAACAGAACAGCCAGGGAAATGATAGAAAGTGAATTTTCTGAGGAAAGTAGAATAATTTTTATCTTACCTGATTTTAAAGAAATAGGAAATATGGTGCCTGTTTTGAGAAGACTAGATGCTTTGTATTACCTAAAAAACCGTTCTGCCTTGGAGGCACAAGATACTACTGAAATTTGGAAAACTTTTATAGAAGAAGACGAAATACGGGTAAAAGAATTTTTAGGCAAACTACTTTTCCCTATGGAGGTTACCACAGCAAGTCCAGATAAATCTATTAGCGAGTGGTATTATCTTGGGAAAAACTATGAATTAAAAGGTTTTAGAGAATTTCGCGAATTGGTTGATAGAGCAATGGAGAATGCCTATCCTCTCACTCCAAGGATAAATAGAGAGGAACTAGTAGATAAGAGTTTAGGGAAGTTTAAGACTCATCGTAAGCCGGTGATTGACTATGTACTTAGTAAAGATGGTATCTTTAATTTAGTGACAGAAAAAGATAGTAAAAGAAGACATATCATTAGGGCTGTTTATGAAGACAATGATATCTTACGCAAAGAAGGTGGGAAAGATATTTTTTGTAAGCCACGTTTGCATAAAGCAAAAGAAATGCATACTGTATGGGAAGAAATTGAGCATTTTATCAAACATAACAAAGAAAATTTTAAAGTTTTGATAGATAAGTTACAATCCCCTCCTTATGGTTTACGTCCCCCCTCAATCCCTCTTATTTTAGCTGCAGTAATGCGTAAACCTTATTTAGAAGGTTGTCTTAGTATAAAGAGAAATGTCCAGTTTATTAAAACAATTACTGCTGATGTAGTAGAAGATATTGTAAAGGCACCACATCTTTATCAACCATATTACACTGAACTAAACGAAAATAGAAAGGCTGTACTTATGGGTATTGCTGATATATTCGAAATTAAAGATACAGACCCTATTGCTCTTAAGGAACAAATACTTAATTGGTGGCAATCTTTGCCTCTACATTGCAACAGACACACTCAAAGACATATTTCAGAGGAGGCTAAAGCTTTGCGTGATGATGTGTTTGATGCCTTAATAAAATTAGAAACTGACCCTAATGAGGTATTAGTTGAAAAGCTTGGTGAGAAACTAGGTATTGATTTTACTGCCCAAAGGCCTGAAGAGATATATAATCAGGTAAAGACGAAGCTAGGTGAGATTAAGATTGAATATGAAAGCTGCTTGCAAAAACTTATTAGGGGAATAAAGCAATCGCTGGATAACATTTTTGGAGACATAAAAGTTTGGTATCAAAATTTGCCCCCTGAAAATAAGATTTATCGTTCTTATCATCCTGAACAGGTGAATAAATTTTTAAAAGTATTAGAAGCTAATCCACCAAAGGAACATCTAATAACACAGCTTGCAGAGGCAGTTTGTTTGCCTATTGAAGATTGGAATGATAATGAGATGATTTCCTTTCAAACCAAAATGAAAGATTATAAAGAAATTGTAGAAAATTATAGACCTCCAAAGCCTATTATTGATAAACCTCCTTATCCACGTTTACTGAAAGAGCAAGCAGAAATAGCTATTTTATCAGCCGAAAATTACAAAAAACGCCGTTTTAAAGTCCATTCATTGGAAGAAATAAAGAAAGACCCTATTAAAAAAGTCTATATTCAACACCTAGAACGAGGTTTTAATGACCTCTGGATTGCCTCTTCTTTTAGTGAAGATGAAATATATTCAGTTATTTATCATATTTTAGGAGATAAGTTTTAATGAGCAAATTGACAGTTATTATAGATGAATTTGCTATATCAAAAGAAGAAGATATACTATTTCTTAAAAATTATGATGATTTTTTGAATCATTGGGAAGTTGTTTTAGAAGCTCTATGGGAAACAGAAGGTAGAATTATTATCTCCCATCCTATTATAAAAGATTACTTTGTTAGCTTAAGAGAAGCAGTAAGAGATAGAATAGAAATCTTAGAAAGCAATCCTAGGATGCAATTGGCTAAGGCACTGGGTGTGAAGCAAGATGACCTAAATTATCTATCTTATCAGGAGATCTTAAAACATAAATTATTAGAAAAAATAAATCGTTCTCCGTTGGAGGTTGGAGAAGACCCCTTTTTGTGGATACTTAAGAACCTTTCACAAAGACCATTTTTAGTGAGTAATAGAATAAACTATATTATTAACTATTTTGCGAATAATGCTGAGAACTTTGCTGCTATTAAAAGCGCTAAAGCGTATATTTACAAAAAAAATCTATATAAATATCCTGTAATTAAATGGGTAGTGGATGGTGATGCTACAGAAAAAAGCAAATATTTGCTTTTATATTTATATTTAAAAAGTCTTTTTAATAAAGAAGAAATAGAAATTTTATTACAGGCTTTGCCTCCTTGGATGCAAGAAATAGAAAATCTTTCTCCAAATTTGGAAGGGCTATATTCACTATTCCCTTTAGATGAATGTTTAAATCAACACTTCTTTTTGAAGAAAAACATTCAACAAAAGTTAATCAGTATTTTGAATGAAAAAGGGTTAGAAGCTTTTTTAGATAAAATATCTGGCAAATTAACATTAGAAATGGAAATCTTAAAAGATTGGTTTAAAAAACAAGCACTCAATTTTACACAAAAAGATTTAAACCCAAGTCAAGAGCAGAAAATAAGGCAAAAATTTGGAAACAAGACTTTTATTTCAATTTTAAAATGCATTCCACCACCCAAACCTTCAAATTTGTCCTTAGATACTACTATAGAAGATACATTGAATTGGATAGAGGAAGAATATCTACCTTTTTTCATTTGGACTAGAGAACATGAGCAGTATGAACTAACAGAACCTTATGTAAATCAATTTCAACAGTGGCTTTTAAGTTGTTATGAAAAATTGATTCATTCAGAACATTCATCAGTTAACATATTCAAAGTTTTTCAAAAAATACTCCGAAAATATGAAAGGGTTTTATACATTATTGTAGATGGGTTAAGTTATTGGTTTTTAATACTTTCTTTGTTACCTGATCTAAAAATAGATATGCTTAGAACGTATTTTTGTCTTGCTCCCAGTATCACTTCAATAAATAAGCCTTGTTTGTTAAGTGGCAAATTACCCCAGGACATAGAGGTGAACCATTATACATTAGCTGAAGAGTTGGGTGATGTAGTTAGTAATGATAGTAAGGAAACTCTAGGTAGTTTTGCAAAAAGGCAATTTAATCTTGGTATTTATTTCGTAAATAGCTTTGATGAACTTTTGCATAAACCATATTCTTATGCTATTTTGAAAAAGGAATTAGAACATAAATTAAACGGACTTTTTAAAGAAATCAGTTTATTAAAAGATGTATTTGTAGTAATCACAGGAGACCACGGATTTACCATCCTTCCAAAAAAAGAAGATAATTTGGTGGCTTTGAGTGATTTAAGAGGAGAAGTTTCACACTGCCGAGTTTTAAAACCGCCTAATGTAACAGAAATCTCAAGTTGTGTAAAAATGGATAAATACTTATCCTGTACTTATCTTATTGCCTCTGGTTATAAATATTTAGAAAGTTTTCCAAAAGGAGCTACGCATGGAGGACTATCGCCAGAGGAAATGACAATTCCTCTTTTAACCATCAGCTCATCCCCAGAAATTTTTAAACCATTGGAGTTTAGAATTAAAGGAGAAATTTGGAAAAAAGAAATAAAACCCGTTGAGTTATTAATAGAAAATCCAAATAAAAGCAATATAATTGTTGAAGATTTGAGTGTAGAATTTTTGAAATTTCAACAGAGAGTTAGGATATTAAAACATGGAACAAATAGAATTGCAGCTGAATTTGATGCCCGTAATATTGAAAAATCAGAAGTAGTAGTTAGGATCTGGTATAAAGTTAGGTATAGAGGGAAAATGCATGAAAGGGAAACGAACTTGTCATTCAAACTCAGAAGTTTAATGGAAGCTGAGTGGGAGGATATTTTTGATGTCTGATTTAGACAAAAAAATTATAGATATCTTTAAGGACGTAGCTATTAGAAAATCTTTAACAAAAAAGGTTGGCTTAACAGATAGAGCCCTGCCCTCGTTTATTATAGATTGGCTTGTTTCAAGGTACATGGATCAAAATGGTAATTTAAATATCGGTAAAGTTAACACATTTATTGAGAAACATCTTCCAGATAGGACAAAAAAACAACTCATTTACGATAGATTATTTAGAGGCGAAAAAGTTAAAATTATTGATGCCTATAAAGTGGAAATAGATTTGAAAAGGGGTGAATATAAACTGTTAATACCATGTTTAGATATTAATAATGCAGAAATTTCCAGCTTGATTACAGAAGAGAACCCAAAACTTTTATTAGGTAATGTTTGGGGTGTAGGGACATTACAGTATACATTAGAAGAAGGGAAAGAAGGCAAGGTTTCCATGATAGAGTTTAAACCTATGGAGTCAGTAAAAACAGACCTAGATTATTTCATCCAAGCACGCCAAAACTTCACTTTACAAGAATGGATGGATTTAATTATTAAAACCATGGGGTATAATCCAAATTTTTATACAGAACAACAGAAAATTTGGATGATTGCAAGGTTGACTCCCCTTGTCCATCCACGCATTAATCTAATAGAATTAGCACCTAAAGGCACAGGTAAATCCTCTGTATTTTCAAAACTCTCTCGTTATTGTTGGTTGATTAGCGGGGGAATAGTAACCAGAGCACAATTGTTTTATAATATGGCAGAAAAACGCGCAGGTATTATAGCTTTTTTTGATACTATTGTTCTAGATGAAGTGCAGACCATTAGATTTCAAAAACCAGAAGAAATTATTGGTGCATTGAAAGGCTACCTTGCCAGTGGAGAATTTAAGGTAATGGGATACCAAGGAACAGCAGAAGCTGGATTTGTTTTGTTAGCTAATATTCCCATGAATGCAGATAATAGGCCCAAAAGTAAATTTCTCTTTGAGACTTTACCTTACTTTTGCAGAGAAACGGCTTTCTTAGATAGATTCCATGGATTTTTGCCAGGGTGGGATCTTCCAAAGATAAAAAAAGGCACTCTAGAATATGAAGGTTATGCTTTAAGGGCGGATTATTTTTCTGAAATTTTGCATCAACTCCGAAGCAAAAATAGTCATTTGGAATTTGTGAAAAGACATATATCATTTCCTTCAGAGGCTTATATCAGGGATGTGAAAGCCGTAGAAAGTCTCACCGCTGCTTTATTAAAACTGTTATTTCCAGACCTTAATCTTGATTTAGACTTATTAAATCAATACTGCTTAAGACCTGCCTTTTTATTGCGGAAAGGTATAAAAGGGCAACTTAATCTGGTTGACCCTGAATATCCATCTGAAGTAGGGGAATACAAATTGCTTGAATAGGCATCATTCCGCATTTTGAGAAGTTCAAACAGATTTTTATTTCCGCCATATATTTCAATGAAATTTTAAAAATCAGCAATTGATTCTTTCTAAAAAAACTTTATTCTGTAAATATGATTTTTAAATCGGCTAAAGAAAAAATAAAATATCTTTTTAAAACTATTACTTCTGAAGATCAGGTATTGATTTTGATTGTCCCTAATCCTGACTCTATTTCTAGCGCTTGGGTCTTAAAA
>Ga0190334_1000956_pt1 | contig 12971 bp, 20 predicted proteins | sample 48720478_MG_FD_161270 | JGI IMG/M metagenome (GOLD analysis project Ga0190334, IMG submission 161270) | Hydrothermal vent sediment bacterial communities from Southern Trench, Guaymas Basin, Mexico - 4872-04-7-8_MG | ecosystem: Environmental > Aquatic > Marine > Hydrothermal vents > Sediment ...
AAATAAATATTTATAGACCTGTTTAAATGATTACTGTTCGAAATATTTACTAAAAAATTAACAGGAAATGTTTTATTTGATAAATTTAAAACAAGTGTGTTATTTGTAAATTCTATTTCTGTTATATTTGTTACATTTGTTTGCCAATAAGCTATTTTTCCTCCCAATATATTAATCCTTAATCTATAATCACCTGAAAATGTTAAATTAAATTCTGCACCTATTATTGAAGGGGCAATATAATATTCAATTTCTAAATATGGTGTGTTACTTCCAGCTTCTTTTGAATAAAACCCTCTATTTCTTCCAGGCTCAATATCTTTAGTATAGTTTTGTAATACAAATGTTATATTTCCATCTAAATAGTCATTAGCTACAGCTGATGTTACATCCCATACTTTATAACCAGCAACATTATCTGGTTGTATAAAACTCAATGGTGTTGAATTATAACTTGGATAGTCAACATTATTTATAGTATCTTCATTCCAAGTATTATTAGCAGAATGATGCACAGATATATTAAATGTATCATATAATGATGAATACCTATATAAATGTAATGTAGCATTTGTAATTAATGTAGCATTTGAAGAAATAAATGTTGTATTAAATTTAATGAATGTTTTATAAAGTGAACCATCAGCACTTCTACCAACTAAAAGAGAAGTTTCATTTCCCTTAATACTTGAAGTATGAATATATGTATCTTCTAAATTATATTTATCTGCTGTTTGCAATGTTACTATGGGGTCTATAAAAAGAACTCCATTCTTATAATTTGCTTTCAAATTACTAATTCTTAATTCTTTTCCAACTTTGCTTAAAGTAAAATTATTTCTTAATACATCTGAAAAATCTAATTCATACTTATTTTTTATAATTAAACTGTTTTTATATCTTACAATATCATTTTTATCTAATCCACTAACATTTACAACCCTAAAACCAATATAATTTATATTATCAATTAAATTTTTCGGTATACTTAAATTTAAAGAAAACTTATAATTAAATTTTTCTATATGAATTTTATCTTTTAATATAGAACTTGGAAACATTTTCTTTATATTTTGAAATGTATAATTATTTCCATTTTGATAATTTATAAACGGTTGAATATCTATATAAATATTTGGATTATTTTTATAATATAACTTAAATTCGTTTCCAGTCCAATTAAAACCAATAACATCTGAAATTGGCAACCATGACCCGTTATAATAATCAAAAACATTTCTTGAATAAAGAATTGTTTTACATTTTCCATCAGAGCAAATAGTTTCTGAAGAAGATGTTCTAATTATATTTTCTTTTGCAAAAACAACTGTGGAAAAAAATGTTGAAAAAATAACTACTAAAGAAAAAATTAAAAATAACTTAAATAAATTTTTAGATTTTAAATTCATTAATATCACTTTCCATTAAATATATATATTTTTCCAATGCCTATTAAAAAAAGTACAATTGTTAAAGGTAAAAAGAAAAATATTATATTTTGAGTTGTCCATCCAGCTTTGACAACTTGAATAGTAAAATTATTAAGCCCATGAAATGCCATCCCCAAAAATGGATTCTTCATTGTAGCCAACCAAATAGTAGAAATTAAACCCATTATTGTAACAGATATTGTTCCATACATATCTGTAAATCCATATCTAAGTATATGATAAACTACTCCGAATAAAATTGAAATAATTATTATTGAAAGAATTAAAGATAATGTTCTGTTTTTTGTATAATGATATAAAAGGAAAAAACTTATCCCAAATCCACCAGCAATTATTGATAATTCTTCAAAAATTCCTGCAAAAAAACTTACAATACCATTCCCAACTGGTCCCAATTCAACAATCTGAAAAGTTGGTGCTGTATATATAGCGGCTGTTATACCCTGAGAACTTATATTAAAAATTAAGACACTGCTGACTAAAAAAATAACTAAAAACATTAATAATATTCCTTTATTAGATAAATATCCAAATGATGTTTCTCTTGAAAATAAAGGAACATCAAAATCAGCACCAGCTTTATTTGCAATAAACCCGAATGCAGAAAGTATTAAACCAAAAACTCCGAGATAAACATAAAATTGCGCACTTGTTCTTATTGACTCTTCAGGAATATTAGTAACAAACCAGAAAAGTATAAATAAACCTATAAAAAAGAACATTATAACTATTATTCTTCCAAATGTTGGAGCATCCCCCATTAAACTTTCTTCTTTGTTTTCTTTGCTTATTTTTATCACCTTTTTAATTTATTAAATAAAAAAATAAAAACTAAAAAAAATAGAACTTAGTTTTACTGTTTTTAATTAACTAATTTAGGTAAAATGTATTTCAAATGTTCCTGGAGCATCTCCTATGTCGTTTTCGTTTTCATCAGTGTATCCATAATCAAGTGTTCCTGTTTCAGAGTTCCAGAATCTGTTTTCATCCATCAATGTACCGTCTATTACATAACCAGATGCACCTGTTGGGTCTACATCGCTTTCAGCTTCTATGTATAATGTTTTAATGAAGCTTCCGAAATCAGCTATGTATGTTTCAGATACTCTATAACATACTGTTGTTCCATCTACTGTATCATCTTGTGAAACTAATTTACTTGCACCAGGTGGACATGATATTTTTGTTGCGCCTACAACAGATACTTCCTTCCATGCTGTGTCATTGTAGCCAAAAACTACTACAAACCCGTCTAATGCTTCGAGTGCTTTATCTGAAACATTGCATTCAAATTTCACTTCAGCATTTGATGTTGAAGCACCAGTGCCTAATGAAATATTCAATGGAGATTCTGTTACTCCATCCTCTTTCAATGTGTATTTTACATCACCTATTGCAGCACCTTTTACCGAAACATAAACTGGGTCTGTTGTTATTTCTGAAACAGTTGCCTTTCTAAAATATTCTTCTGTTTCATCACCCAGCCAAATTTCGTATGGTCCACCTGTACATGAAAGCTTGTTAACTGTTATGTTCCAAGCAGCGCCAACACCGCCGCCATCTGTTATATCTGTTGCTGTCCATATTCTATTGCCATTTTCAAACATATATACATCTGTTACAAGTGTTCCTGAATTATCTGATTCCTGGTCTTCATACTGCAGACCTAAATCTACTCTGCCATCAGTATCTGGACATGCAGATACTTTTTGAACTTGTTCTGCAACACCTGTTGGCTTAACCTCTCCAAGATTTCCTGTTGCATAAAGCGTACCGAACACTAGAACTAATGCCAAAACTGCTCCAAAAATAACTCCTTTGTTACTATCTCTCATTTTTCAATCACCTACGGTTTTATCTCAATAACTTAACAAAATGTAAGTTTCTCCCCACAATAAAATTCCAATACTCTAAAAGTATTGCCAATTTTACTGTGTAAAACTCTCCCCATTTTGTTAAGTTATCGGGCAGGTTAAAGGCTGCACCCTGCCAAAACCTTTTGCATTTTCGGTTTTAACAACCGAAGGCGACTGTGCCTTTCTTGTCACCAAGAGCATAATATTTTACAATAAAGTTTTATTCAACATTTCCGTTCCGTTAACAATTGTACCATAAGTTGTTATATTAACAACATTATTTACTTTTTCAAATCCGCCTATAATAAAAGATATTAAAAACATAATTAACAATGAAACTATTAAAACAACTGAATGTGGAACAGTTTCATTTTTATTCATATCTATAATATCAAAAAATATAGAAATCCATAAGTACCAGAACCCCCATATCAACAAAAAAGGTAAAAACCCATAAAATATTCCAGCAACAGGCTGACCAATACTAAAATAAGATATTCCGTTGAGTAAATACTGCGGCGATTTTACTGTAGCATGATTAGCACCAGTAACAAAACTTTCTTTTATTCCAGTAACAATGCCTATTTCTCCAGAAATAACTCTATCTAAATTTCCAACAAAATAACTGCCAGCAAACAATATAATAACGAATAAAGAAACAAATATTTTTTTCATTGTTCGTGAAATCATCCCCATTTTTTCACCTATTAAACGAAGGATGTAAATAAAAAACTAAAAAAAAATATCATCTTCGTTTAACTTTTTTCCATATCTATTTTTAATCTATTTTGTTTAAAATTGCTTCGGCAATCATTACATATACTACTGTCCACATAAGTCCTGATAATGTAAAGTCAGTTACTGAAAGAATATAAGGACTGATTACTGGAAGAAATGTTGCTATTATACTCCCTACAAGACTTACTGCAAACAACAATGTTAAAACACCAACAAAATTCATATCATCTATTTTCGATTCCTTCGCTAGTAAAATCACTAATGCCAATGCAATTAACCCTGAAACCAATCCACCTGCAAAAGGAAATACTGGTTCAATTGCACTTAAAATCATTGACAATAGTATAGACACTACTCCACCAATTATTGCTACACTAGTTGCTTTGATTGCCAATTTTTCTGGATTTAAACTATTTCTCACCATTTCATTTCACCTTTTTATCAAACCCCTAACCTGGGATTTGAGTATGATTATCTTACAACTATTTTTGGCTCTCCTCTTGTAATTAACAGCAATCTTCTACCGTAATAAGCAAACCTGCCTCTTCCAGCTCTAACAATTCTTACTGCCCTATTATACTTAATAGTTTTCCAAGCCATTTTTATCACCTGAAACATGCTGCCCAAGAAAATGGATTCCACCACCTACATATTAACTTGGAGCAGTCATTTTCAATATAAACTGTTTTAATACATAAACCTGTTTCTTCCATACAATCATAACCAGATGGACATGGCTTATCTGGACATTTTACTTCAATATACTTTATTTCTGGTTCTACTTCAATATACTTTATTTCTGGTTCTGCTGAAACTGGATAATATACAATTTCAACTCTTTTCATATTAAACCATATAACATGTGAAGAATAATCATTAATTCCTATCTGAAAATAATGTTTTCCTGCTGACAGATTAAATGGTATATTTTTGAATTTATATGTTCTTTCACCTGTTTCTGCGTTCCATGATTCTGTATAACTTCCAATATCTTTTCCATCTATGTAAAATTTATCGATAGGATTATTATAAGGATGTTTATCCCATTCTACCATATGCCCAGATGCTATAACTTTAAAAAGAAAAATACTTTCTGCATCATATTCTGTTTCAAATTCAATTGCATTATAAATACCTGCACCACATGGGCATGACAACTTTACTGGTTCTCCTGTGGCAGTTTCTCTGTTAGTGCCTGGCGGATAGTCCGGATAAAATTGTCCTAATTTTCCAGAAAATAGTAATCCAAAAACTAATAAAATTATTAAAATACCAACAAATAATTTTTTATTTTTCATATTCATATACCCCAAAATTTTTCCCAAAATGTTTTCCTTCTTTTATATTTTCTTTTTTTCACACTCCAAACAACCCTTTGAAAAATGATAATATTCCACCAACTAAATCTATTTTAAAGAAATACAATAATCCAACAAGCAAAAATATTCCTAATATAATTCCAGTCAAAATACCTAATGAACTTCCTTTCATTTAATATCACTTTTTTATTTCTTTTCTTATAAAACTTACTAATGAAATTATAATAATAGCAACAAAAATCATTGATACAAGATTTAATATTCTTGGTATAAATACAAATATATCATATATTCCACAAACAATCTGTCCTAAAATAGGAATATTACAAAACCAAACTCTATCTGACATTTCCAATAAAAGTGTTATAATCCAATTCAATCCTCCAATAATAGTAGCCCATACAACAATTCCTTTTGTTGGTTTAAAAATTAAACCTACTGCAATAGAAGGAATTAAAATTAATGGGTTAATTAATGCTTTAATAATGAATGGTAACGTAATACCGCCAAATAATATAATAAAAATTAATCCAATAATAGCTGTTAATGGATACATCATTATAAATTGTAAATTTTCTTTCATTTTCTTTTCACCAAAATTACTATAATTGTAATAATTAACCCAATAAATAATCCAAGTACTAAAATAATAAATAATATATCATTTGGTGTATCATCTTCATCTTTTTCTATATGAACACATACACCATTTTCACATATATCAATAGTATTTTCATTACCATCAAAACAATCTGAATTTGTTGAACATTCTTTTCCGTTTTCATCATCCACACATTTCTCTTTACATACTCCTAAAAATGGATTTTCATCTGTTGGACAACATTTTAATCCAGATAAAATTGGACAATCTCTTGGTTTATATGTACCTCCTTCAAAACAACACATTCCAGGTGGACATTCATCTAATTGAACTCTTGGTAAACATTTTCCTTGTTCAGAATTATAATATTCATTTTCTGTACAATCAGATGGACAATCTTCAACATTTCTTCTAATAATTTTACATTTTCCAGAATAGTCTCCCCATCTTTCTGATTTATCACAATACCATTTTTCCTCAACATGATTAATACATGTTCCAGTAAAACTTTGTTGACAATCTAAATCAGAATCACATGGTGCTGTTTTTTCACATTGCCATGTTTGAGGATTGCATGTAAATCCTTGTCCTTTCCAACTACAATCACTTGGATAACAACATTCAACTTTTTTTATTTTTTTTGTTGGTACCCAGAAACAACTTCCTTCAAAAACACTACTTACTTTTTCAACATTATAAATTTGACGATTGTTTAAAGTTCCACCACACCATACAGGATTATTATTTGCATCTTTAACCCATTTCAACGCTGATGTTTGAACCCAATCATAAACATAAATTAAACTATCACCTTCAGCCCAATTTGATGGTAATGTAGTATATTTTGCGGGTTTTTTACTTATTGGCTCTCCAGTTAGCGGGTCAAAAACATCTTTACTATAATAACCTTTATCCCTTAATTCTTGCTCTAATTTTGCATTCATTGTACATCCATCTGTTCCTTGAATTTTAACTGGCGGTAAATTAGCATTTTCTTCTTCAAGATACATTTTTCTTTGATAATATTGAACTGAAAATCCTTTTGGTGTTGACCACCTAGAAATTGGAGATGCACACCATGCTTTAACTTCCAAAACATCTCCTTTTATCATATTAATATTTATACTTGGAACTGGATTATATACATCAATAACACGGTCTTCTATAAACGTATTTGTTTGCCCCCTATTATTTACAACCGCAACATTTAATATAAATTGTGTTAAAATACCACAATTAGTTGAAGGTATATAAATATCTTCTCTAGTATTTAAATGACATTTTCCCAAACATGGTGGCAATCTTACAACTGAAGCATCTGTTTCTGTTTTAGACCAATATGGAGATGACCTTTCATCAGTTTCTCCTACTACACATCTTACAACACCATAACTTGGTACTGCTGGCACACAACCATCTAAAGAAATATGTCCTTCACCAACAATTAATCCTAACTTACCAGATAAAAATATTCCACCAACTAATAAAATTATTAAAATTAAACCCAATAATATTTTTTTATTCATTTAAGACCCTCTTAAAAACCATCTATAAGCAATATGTTTTGCTTTTGTTTTATATTTTGATGGGATTCTCAAACTATTGATGGTTGAAACAACATCTTCATAATTTTTATAATCTCTTAAATTAATTCTCCATGCTTGTGTTTTCCAACCATATCTGGGGTAATATCCTGCAATTCTTTGCAATCTCCCCCTTCTTCCAACATCGTGCGTAGCAAAACGTGTAGCTCCTCTCGGTGTTCTTACTCTTATTCTCAATTGCTGTCCAACAATTTCTATTGGCATGTTAATTTCACCTCATCTCTTATTTTTTATCTTATTTAAAAATTCTCCCAACACTATACCTGTTAACAGAGCAAATAAAACAATATCAACCATCTGCGTAATAGTTATCCAAAACGGGTCTTCGAAATATCCAGCTCCAGTTCTTTGAATATTTGTCCAATAGAACAAATATGCTACGAAAGCAGTAACACTATAACCTATAATTCTTGCTTTTGTTGCCCGTCTCATTTTATCACTTAAATTGTGAACAGGGTATAGCCACTCAAACATTCATCGTGGCATTTATTTTCAACCCCGTTCTTATTCACTATGAAAAATTTATTTTCTTCTTTTTCTTCCTCTTTTTCTTTTTCTACCCATTAATGTCGCCTCATATAATTTTTAACCCAAGTAATTACTTTGCTTTTTGTCATAATAGGACTACTATCAACAATTTCTCTTTCTTTATAATCATAAACATCTGCATTATATGTTCTTCTACCAGACATATCCCAACCTGCTTTTAATATCCAAATCGACTTACTTCCATCTTTTTTAAACCATTCCAATTTTCCCTTAATTTTTTTCCAATCTCTCAAAGCCATATATTCATCTCCATCTCTCTCTTTCTTTTAATTCAACATAAACTCTATACCTATTTTTACTAAGCCGTCTAGCTCTTACTCTTGAAAATGATTTGATAACATAATTGGTAGAACGAAGTTTTTTTCTAACTTTTTGAATAGCTTTCACAGCACTATTAGCTTCAACATTAAATGTCTGCATATATGATACCTTTAATTTTATTATTTTAATTAATATATATATAAAAAAGTATTTAAAGTTATTTATAAAAAAATAAAAAAAATCAAAAAATTATTTTTTTCTAAATACTTTAAATACGTTATATTCTGTTTTTTCATCTTCGCTTTTTCTTTTTCCTTTAAAAACTACTTTTATATATTCTCCAAGTCCAACGACACCAAGTTTTTCGTTAAGAATTTTCGAACCAAAGAAAGCTTTTATTTTTCCATTCGGACAACGTACACTGTATATAATTGACTTAAATTTTCCAACTTCTTTTCTTACTTGAATCAATTCACCTTCAATTGTATCGCCTGTATTCTTAAATTCAAAAAGCTCTTCTTTGATTTCTTCAAATTCTTCATCACTGTTTATATTTTCTTTATCTTCTATTTTTTTTGTTTCAAAATTTACTTGTTTTTCATTTTCCATTTTTTTTCACCTCTCCTAATATATATTTTTATATATATAATTTAAATTACTTTCTTCTTAAAATTCTTTTTCCATCTGGTTTTATTTCTTCTATCCATTCATCATTTTTTTTTTCGGTTACAGTAGTTACGGAAGTTACAGATATATAAGGGTTCTCCTGAATTTTATTATTATTAGTTTTAGTTGGAGTAGGAACATATCTGATAAAAAGGTCTTGAAGAATATCATTATTTAAATCAATTATGCGTTGAGTCTTTCCCTCTATTTTTTTAGGTATTGTCTTCAGTCCTAACGACTTGATTCTTCTTCCAATGATGCTTGGAGTAACTTTCCAACCATCATTTTTTAATTTTTCAGCTATTTGGTTACAGGTCAAGAGGCTCTCCATATATAATGTAACTTCCGTAACCGTTGTAACCCCAAGCATATCAAATATTGTATTTACAATTTGTCCGTCAAGACTCTGACTTCTTTCTTCGACAATTTCTGTTTGATATCTTTCAATGAACTTCTTAAATCGTTCGAAAAGCTCAGGAATATTATAAAAAAGCACTGCAAAATTGAGAAAAGCTTGCTTTAAACGTGGTTCTATGTTCTTTCCAAGCTCGATTTTTTCTATATTTTCGGTATTTATCTTATCATAATAAAGTAATCTAAAATATAATAGTTTATTTCTTAATTTCATACTTTCTTCATAATATTTTTTAGGCAAAAGAGGCGGAATGTCTTTACGTCGTGTTTGTTTCATAATTTCACTAATACATCTACTTTCTAAAGCTTTATCACTAAAACTTTGTCTTGTAGCTATCAGTTTCGGTGAAAATGTAGGTAAAAATTGAATTTCATCAGGATTGTCTTTAGAACATCTAATAACAGGTTTATTTCTTTCAAAACCGCAATTTAAAATTGTTATTACTTCATTTTTTTCATCACTTTTTTCCCAATCAGCTTCATCTAAAATAATACTTCCTTTCCATCTTTTTATTATTCTGTAGATAGGCGCTGGCGTTACAGCTCCTGCAACAATAGAAGCTTTGTACAACAGACTTCCAACAACAGTTAAAAATCTGCTTTTTCCTGTTCCAGTGTCACCACGAACACGAAGATAAGGAATAGTATCAAGTTTATCATAAATCCAGCTCAATAGTATATAATATGTAGCAAAAGTTTCAAAATCTTTTCCAACATCACAATATTTATGTATATGTTCCTGTATTTCTTTCACAAGTTCTTCTATATTATCGAATTTCTCAGGTTTTTCTGGCAACAACACAGCTTTTTCAGTTACCGAATCGTCCATAATAGGTACAACTATTTCATTTTCACCAACATTAAAAAAAGATTCATATTGAAAATTTTTACCATCCCACGCAACAAATTTTGTATTGGTTCCATCGTATACGACTTCCCATAACACATCATTATCAAAAAACAAAGGTTCTGAAATATATTTTATTTTATCATCTTTTTCTCCATTTTTATTAAATAAAAATCTTTCATACATTTCTTTTTTAAATTCCTTTTTATCATTCATAATAACCATCTATAATTTTTTTCAGACATCGTTTACATAATCTGCATTTTTCATCAATTTCATGAATTTTATTCATAAACCATTCTTTCATTAAATCATCTAAAAATTCATTAAAATTGGTTTTTGATTTATTTTTTTCACTCATTTGGACCAAGCCTCCTGATAGATTTTATATTTTCACATTCAATTGCACGTTCACCTGACTCAAAGTCGTCAAAAATAATGGTATCAGAAATAATTTTTTTGATAATACCTTTTCTGAAAATAAGTTTATCTTCTAAAAAAGTAATTCCTATCCGTTGATTTAAAAACAGTTCCACGACTTCTTTTTTCACGTCGACCACGAAATATTGTAAAATTATATTTTAGTTTTCTATGATATTTATAATTTTACATTTTTAATTATATGTTTTAGAGTTTTTTTGATTATTTTCAGTTTTTTTTAGTTTACTTGTTGAAAAATTTAATATATCTCTTATATTAATATTATTTTTTTTACAATAACTTTCAAGAGTCATTATTTCTTCTTTTTGATTACTAGCCCATGAAATGTATCGCTGTGTAGTTTTTGCATCAGAATGTCCAGCCCGTCTTTGAAGTCTTCCAAGTTCCCAACCTTCTCCAGCCAAATCCGTTAATCTTGTATGTCTTAATGCATACGGTATAAATGAATAGTCTTTAATTTTCTTTAAATAATACCAATAATTAAATTGGTTAATTTTAAAAATTTTTTCAATTAAAGTATCTCCTTTTACTTTTTTTCTTAATGATTTACAAATATCTGAACATTCTGGAATAAGCCAATCGACAAATCTATCTCTACTTGTTTTAGATAAAAAATAAGGGATAAAAATGCCTTTTTCATCTAAATTTGATAATTTATTTTTAAAAAATTCAACAGGTCTTACATTGCTGTCATACAGTAAAAGTGTGATAATTTTCATTTTCTTATTCATTCTCTTAATGCTTTCTACTAATTTGTATTTTGAAATGAAATATTGTTCTAAATCAAGTTTGTATTCTTTAGCTTTCAAAGGAAATTCAATGTTTGCTTTTATGGTATTCTTTTTTCGTCTCATTTTTTCGTATAAATACGGATTTTTGTTTTTTGTATAAAATTCATAAAAGAGAAAATCAATATAACGAATAAATGTAGATTTAGCTACATTATTTGGGTGTTGAGATAATGCATTATTTATAATTCCTGTTATCTCTTCTTCACTCATTTCTATAAAATCTATATCTGGAAGCAGATTAATATAACGTTTGTACATCTTTATCGTATTTGGTTGTCTTTTTAATTCTTTTTCTAACCAGTTTAAAAAACTATTTTTCATAATAATCATTCAATTACCTTTATGATTATAATATATAATATAAGCGTATTACCTTTATGATTATAATATATAATATAAGTGTATCTTTTTGATATTTGTTAAAAATAATATATAATTATATTTGAAACTTTAAATTTTTCATTATTCTTTAAAATATATATTCAAAAATAATATTTTATTAATATTAATAAAACTATAAATATATATTATAAGATACATCATCTTTTGTGAATATATATTCAAATATATATTAGTGATTACATGAGAATTTCAACAAAAGTAAGAGTAAAAATAAGACAAATAAAAGAGGTCTTAGAACAAGAAAAGGGTGGTATCTGGATAAGTGAATTAGCAAGGAAAGTACCATTTGCAAAATTAAGAAAATATCCAGAGCCCGCTATCTGTTATTACTTGTATGGGATAAAAGTAAAAGATAAATATTATGGTGGATTCTTTAGAAATGCAATTGAAACTGTAAAAATTGATGGAAAAAACAGATTTATTAAACTTAAAGGTAAATATCTAAAGTAAACATATATAATACAATATATATTTTTTTCTTTAATAAAGTATTTAAATATATAAATAAATAAATAAATAATAAAAATTAAAAAACAACAAAAATGAGGTGGTTTGAAAATGAAAATAGAATTTAATAAAGATAATGATACATTTCTAACAAATATATTTTTAATTAGAGTTTTGTTTAGAAATGAATCGAATCAGAAAACAGAAAAATCTTTTTTAGTTCAGACGAAAAGATTTGTCGTTTTAGACAAGAATAATGAAGAACTTTTAAAAGAGTTAAATAAAGTTGCTTTTCGTATGCTATCTCGATATAGTAGAAAAATAACATACGATATAAAAGAAATTATACCACTTGATAGTGAAAACGTAATATGTCTTTAGATATGAATGAGGTGATTTGAAATGGAAATGCAAACAAAAATGATAACAAAAGAACAGATAGAAAAAATAGAAAAAATAAAAGAAAAAATAGAAGAATCTGCAGCACAGATAGAAAGTGTAAACAGCGACAATATAGAAAGTCTTTCAGATTTTAGCTACGAAACAGATAAAACATACTTTGAAAAAATGAAAGAAGTAATGAA
>Ga0190334_1000957_pt1 | contig 12965 bp, 12 predicted proteins | sample 48720478_MG_FD_161270 | JGI IMG/M metagenome (GOLD analysis project Ga0190334, IMG submission 161270) | Hydrothermal vent sediment bacterial communities from Southern Trench, Guaymas Basin, Mexico - 4872-04-7-8_MG | ecosystem: Environmental > Aquatic > Marine > Hydrothermal vents > Sediment ...
TATATCTACTTCCAATTTACCAGATTTTATTCTTTCCAGTACTTCTCTTGCTTTTCCAAGACCAAAGACTGCGATTCCTGTTAGTTCTTTGCCCTCTTCGATCTTTATTTTTGTTACGCGTATCCCTTTTTCCTCTTCTTCCGTTGAAATTTCAGAAATATCTATCTGTTCTTTCAAAACGTTTATAACACTGCCAAGCACGCCACCGGTTTTTCCAAAACTCAATCCGCTTTGTGAAGAAAGCCCATAAGGCCTGTCGAAAGGTTCAGGTTGCATATATTTTAAATTAATCCCGCTGGATTTGATCATCTGTGCCAATTCCTTTGTGGTAAGCACAAGATCAACCTGCCCGGCTAATTCTTCCCTTTCCGCTTCGAACTTCTTAGCAGTGCAAGGCATGAATGAAACCACACATATGTCTTCAGAATCTATTCCCGCTTCTTTAGCATAGTATTTTTTTATCAATGTGCCCAATGCCTGCTGAGGGGATTTAACCGTGGAAAGGTTATCAATAAAATCCGGATAGAATTGTTCCATGAATTTCACCCAACCCGGACAGCAGGAGGTGAATTGTGGCAATCTCTCACCCTTTTCGATTCTTTCTTTGAATTCGTGGGCCTCCTCGTATGCAACGAGATCCGCGGCAAAAGAGACATCGAAGACTTTTGAAAATCCTATCATTTTCAAGAAATTGACAAGTCTCCCGGCAATTACCATATCACCTTCAAGCCCCAGCTCTTCCTGAACTGCTGAGCGGACAGCTGGCGCGATCATCCCGATGATGGTTTTTCCTGATTCCATCGCGTTGTAAAGTTCTTTTACATCACTCCTGAAGGTCAAAGCACCGGTAGGACAATAAGCGACACATTGGCCACAATAGACACACTCGGAGTTTGCAAGACCCTCTTCGAAAGCTGGCACTACCTGCGCTTCAAAACCACGGTGGGCAAAATCGATAGCCGCGACCGACTGAATTTCCTCACAGGCCCTAACACAATCTCCACAAAGAATACATTTCGAGTTATCTCTAATGATTATTGAAGAGCTGTCGAAAATATTGCTTTTATCGAGCTTCTCAAATCTAACATTTCTTATGCCAAACTCCTCCGCGTACTTTTGAAGTTTACATTGTCCATTTCTCTCACATGTTGTGCAGTCCCTATTGTGAGATGCAAGGAGGAGTTCGAGTATACCCCTTCTCATTTCATATATTTCGGGTGTATGCGTTTTTATTCTCATTCCCTCATATGGCTTCAGGGTGCAGGAAGTTACAATGCCATTGCCTTCAACCTCAACAAGACACATTCTGCAAGCACCATACACTGAAGTTTCGGAAAGATAACAGAGATTTGGGATTTCTATGCCAACTTCTTTTAAAGCTTCAAGGACATTGCGGGCGTTATCATCTATAATCGTTTCTTTACCATTTACATATATTTTCATGTTTTCACCCTCCCGATCAACCAATGAGCTCAATGGCGTTGAATTTACATTTTTCAAAACAGATACCGCACTTTACACACTTTTCCTGATCAATCACGTAGGGCTTCCCACGCTCTCCAGAAATAGCTCCTTGCGGACAGAAACGTGCGCAAAGGCTACAGCTTTTGCACAGATCGGGGTTAATCACATATTTTTTGAGCGCAGTGCACATTCCACTGGGACATTTGCCTTCAATATGTTCAATATACTCATCTCTGAAGAGTTTCAAAGTACTCAATATGGGGTTAGGTGCTGTTTTTCCCAATCCGCAGAGTGAGGCAGTTTTAATTATCTTGGAAAGGTATTCCAGATTTTCCAAATCTTCGTAGGTAGCCTTCCCCTGAGTGAACTTTTCAAGAATGGTGTAGGCCTGCATTGTGCCTTCCCGGCAAGGTACACATTTTCCACAAGATTCCCTCTTGGTGAAATCCAGGAAAAATCTAGCTACTTCGACCATGCATCTGTCTTCTGTTATGGCAACAATTCCACCCGAACCAACCATGGCATCAACCGATTTCAAGGTATCATAATCCAGTGGAAGGTCAAAAAACTCTTCGGAAAGGCAAGCACCTGAAGGGCCTCCAATTTGTATGGCTTTTAACTTCAATCCATTTGAAGTGCCGCCACATATATTTTCAATGACATGCCTCAATGTGGTCCCAAATTGGATCTCAATAATACCTGTCAACTTGAGCGGACCAGTAATTGAAAACATTTTTGTTCCCGGGGAACTTTTAACGCCACGTTTTCTGTAATTCTCTACGCCATCTCTGATGATCTTTGGAACATTAGCGTAAGTTTCAACGTTATTCAAAAGGGTGGGGAAACCCCATAACCCTGACTGCGCAGGGAATGGAGGTCTCGGCCTGGGGACGCCGCGTTTTCCTTCAATTGAAGCGAGCAGAGCCGTTTCTTCACCACAGACAAAGGCTCCCGCTCCTTCTTTCACTTCTATGTCCAGGTTGAAACCCGTTCCAAGGATGTTTTCACCCAGGAAACCATATTCTTTAGCATCATTTATCGCTTTATTGAACATTTCCACGGCAATGGGATATTCTGCCCTGATATATGCGTAGCCTTTGCTCGCGCCTATTGCAAAAGCTGCAATTATCATGCCTTCCAGGACAGAATGGGGGTCTCGCTCAAGAAGTGTGCGGTTCATGAAGGCACCGGGATCTCCTTCGTCACCATTACACACAACAAACTTCTTTTCGCCTTTGCTTTTCATTGCGGCTTCCCACTTAAATCCGGTGGGGAAACCTCCACCGCCACGCCCTCTCAGTCCAGAGGCTTTGATTGTATCCACAATGCTTTCCGAATCCATTTCCGAAAGAGCTTTTATGAGAGACTTATAACCACCACGTCCCATATAATCTTCTATGCTTTCGCATTCACTTGTACCTATGGCATCCATGATATAAAAGCTCTGGTTCTTGAAGAATGTGGCATCTTCTAATTTTTCTACTTTCTTGCCCGATATCGGGTCTGTGAGCAAAAGCCTCTCGATGGGTTTTCCTTTCAATAAACTCTTTTCTACTATCTCTTCAACATCATTTGGTTTTACATGACCATAGGTAAATCCATATGGGATAATTTTCACAAGCGGTCCCAAAGAACATAGCCCGCAACAGCCGGTTTTTTTAACGGGATTATTATTTTCATCAGGATCATCAAGTTTTTCCAGCGAAATATTCAAATTTCTTTCGTTCAAAACCTCTTTGAATTTTTCATAAACCTTTCTTGCGCCGTTGGCGGTACAGCCCGTTCCCACACATACATAAACAGAAAGTTGTTCTAATTTTTTTCTTCGAATTTCTTCCTGTTGTTCGATGTATTTAAAGGCTTCAAGGGGACTTTTAAACATTCTCATCAGCCTTCCTTTCTTTCAGCTTTTTGAGTATTTCTCTTGTTTTCTCTTCGTTGAGATTTCCAAACACTTCACCGTTTATAACCATGGCTGGAGCCAAAGCGCAGGCTCCAAGACAGCCAACTTTGTCGAGGCTGAATTTGAGGTCTTTGGTAACCTCACCCGGTTTGATATTCAGCTCTTCTTCAATCACTTTTACGAGAGCCATGGAGCCTTCCATATGACAAGCGGTGCCATCACATACGTAGATCGAGTATTCACCCTTAGGGTTTAAAGAAAATTGTGCATAAAACGTGGCTACTCCGAAGATTTTGGCTGGAGATATTCCCAGGGCTACCGAGATGTAATTCACAACATCTTTTGGGATATGCCTGTACTCTTTCTGAATATCCAGCAGGATTGCAATGAGTTTGTTTTTGTCGTAGTTGTGCTTTTTTAAAATGTCTTCCACCTTTTCGAAAGTTCTCTCAATGGCCACATACTCACCTCCAAAATCTCAGTAATATTCTATTTTCACAATCTTGCCCATCTTCTCAAAAATTCGGGCTATATCACTTATCAGCCTGAACTTAAGGGAAATATCGTGGGTAAACAAAGGGTTCTGATGAGCAGGGTTAATGGCCCTACCAACGATGAAATTTATAATATCCGCTTCACTCAACAGGCCAATAAGTGATTTCGCACCGTACCCGATTTCTGTATCCTGCCCTTCGAGGTATCTGAACACCTGTGTCAGGGTTATTATGCCTTCAGTTATCAGGTCTATTCCTTTTAAATACCCCAGAGGTGGGGACTTTTCGCTGATTGAATCAAGATCAAGATCAATTCTCCCATTGATAACCCTTTCAACGATCTGCCCGGTCGTTCCGCCGCAAATGATCTTTTTTCCTGGACTGTTCAGAAATTTTTCTACAACATATCTATCTTTGTTTCTGTTCTCCGGAGGGCCTACCATGATTGTTACCACTTTTTCTTTTCGTACCCTCAACACTGCGGCGAGCGCATCATCGCCTCTGGTTCCTTTGTCAAGCCTTTTAGCGAGATTAACGAGATAATTCACAATATCTGCGTGGCGTACCCGCTTTTCAAGCAAATTCCTTATTTCAGTTCTTATGTTTTCGACTCCAAGGCCAAAGGGGTATCTCGATGAACCCATACCGGCCTGGGAAATACCATCAGTCATGGCAAATATTGCGTCTCCTTCTTTCACAGATACTTCACTTATAAAAAGCTCCTTACCTTTTACCTTTTTCTTCACTTTTTCAAGTTCAATTACTTTTTCGCCTCTGAAAAAGAAGATCACAGGAAATTCATACTCCACGATAAAACATTTTTTCCGATAGTGATCTACAAGAAAGGTTGAAAGAGTCGCGTAACTTATTCCCCGCTCTTTACAAACTGGAAGAGTAGAAAGAATAGAGCTGAAAACTTCCTCGATAGGCACTTCATTGAAGACCATTGTTGTTGCCATTGTAGCTGTTAGTGTTGATAATATGCTGGCTTTAACGCCACTTCCCAGACCATCTGAAAGGCTTACAACTGTCTTGTCTACATCTCTCCTTACCCTGATAGTATCTCCACAAACCTCTTCACCGCTTTTATTCTTGTGCGAATAATTAACTTCACAGGTGATCATGCTATTTGTCCTCCATGAATTTTCTGAAGTCCATAAAGCGGCTTTTCGCTTCGGCGATAGATTCACCCAACAACCCTGCGATTTCTTGAGCAAGCACCATTTGCCGGCTCAAGACATCTTCAATCTTTTCCAGAGATTCCTTTTTCAGCATTTTGATTCTTTCTTCTTGCTCTTTTTCTTTTGTCATATCAACGAGTATTACCACGTTCCCGCTGTCTTCCGGTAATTCAAAGGCTTTAACGAAAAATCTCTGATTCTTCCCTTCCAGCGACAGATCAATGATATTTTCTCCGGAATTTTCACACCTTTTGGCAATTTCCAGCAAGTTGTCATCAGAAAAGTTCTTAAAATAATTCCGTGCAACCCGGTTCCTGTAAACTATCTGATCATTCTTATGTATCAAAATTATGTTTGGCGTCTCTTCCACAACGAGGTTGCTGACAGATGAGACCTTGTCTATTAAGTATGTAATACACATTTCCTTCTCGGCTTTTCCCTGCAAAACAGCAGCGGCTTTTTCCCTGCACGTGTTATAGCCACAAGCACCACAGTTAAGTTCTTTAGAGGAATCGCTTTTCCCGATGGAAAGCAACACCTCCTGAATCTCGGCTTCTGAATACTGAATTTTCACGGGTCTGGGCTTTATTTCCCTTTTCAAGTCAAACTCATATGGATAGGAACTGATCCTTTTTCCCTCCAATTCATCAAGGACTTTCTTGTATTGAAAAATACGCCTTCTCTTCTCAAGCACGCTCAAATCCTTTCTGGTTGCTGGACCCTCTAAACAGCTCCCATAGCACGCAGACAATTCGATAAACAACTTTTCATCGAAAGACGTGAAATTTTCAAAGAACCACGAGATGTTTCTGATACCCTCTATTGATAGGCACTGACCGAATTCTTTATTCACGGAATGATTTATCCCATTGTTCATCGGGTAAAATCTACCCTCCTCAGGAAAAGGTGGGTCGGGGAATCTCTCGGGAAATTTCTCCACATCTACCTTTTCCGCTTTGAAAAACTCTTCCAGTTCTTCAAAGGTTAGGACCAGATCGAAAACTCCTTCAAGCTCTCTTTTTTTTGCTATACAGGGACCCAGAAAAGCTGTTGGAAATTCTCCAAAGTGCCTTTTTAGAAATTTGTGATGCGCAACAGCTGGAGAAACTATCGGAGCCAGGTACAAAGATAGCTCCGGATAATACATTTCAACATAGTCAACAACCACAGGACATGCTGATGTTATAAAGGGACCTTTTGAGCGTTGAAAACGCTTTTCATACTGTTCAGAAACCAGATCAGCACCAATGGCGGTTTCACTGACCACTGCCGCTCCGATGGATTTCAGAAAGCCTATGACCTTAAATGGAGAATCGAAATGAGCAAAGAAAGAAGGTGCAATTGAAACAAGAAACGAATTACCAGATATCTCCTTGAGTTTCTTCAGATCTCTGCGATAATTCTTTGCGCCCTGGGGACATATATCAATACATTCACCGCAGAGAATGCACTCATCTTCAATAATTTGGGATTTGCCACTACTGAAGCTTATTGATTTAACCTGACAATTTCTCAGGCACTTATAGCAATACTGGCAGTTTGCATTATTTGAAAGGATATACTCACTCATTTGATTCACCTTTTTTTCTCATACATTCTTTAACGATTTCTACAACATTGCCGGCAGTAATTCCTGAATAAAGTTTTCCGTCGATTTCCATACTTATGCCATTGATACAGTTCCCAAAGCAAAGAGACCCAACAAGTTGTAGATTGGGATATTCCTTTTGTAGTTCTCTGAGTTTTTGAACGACCTTGTATGATCCTTTTAAATGGCAAGAGCTTCCAAGGCAAATTTTAACCACCATATTCTCACCCTATTATCGTTATAATTTTCACGTTATATTTTTCACAATTATTTTATCTTCTTTCTTCGATGTTGTCAAAGGCCATCTGAGCGATTGTTACCATACGTTCTTTTTTGCTTTACAAACACACTTGCCGAACTTCATTCTGCCAGTTCCATTATTTGAAATCAGGCCAATTCCGCTATTTGGGGTATTATTTATATCTGCTTTTCTTTATTGACTCCTTGTTTTCTTCGTTATAAAATATTTGCATTGACTTCGGGAGGTGAAACGGATGGATCTCAACAGTATTCTTAGATGCCCATTATGCCATGGAGAGCTTTCTATTTCACAAAAAGGGTTCTATTGCGCTGCATGTGATAGAAGATACAAAAAGAGAGCAGGGGTATATGATTTTCTCATCTCAGGGGAAGACCAATGGGCTATGTTAGGCAAGGGATTCATGGATGGTCAGGAAGAATTGAGGAACCGTTTATTCGAAACTGATGAATCCGAACTATCTCCTTCAGACCTTCTAATGAAAGCGGTAGCTCTTTGGTATATGGAGGAGTTTCAGGAACTTGAAAAAATCTCCAAAGAAGCTTTGTCTGCCATCTATACCCCTGAATACAACCGTGCAATGGAAAACTCCGTAAAATATGCGATTGAATTGCTGAAAAAGGAAAACGGAACAATCCTCGATTTAGCATCAGGCATGGGTGGTTTTCTTGGTGATTTGCTTAAAGAACATTCAGGAAATTTCATTTCGGTTGATATAAGCGCAACGAGCAGTTCCATACTCAGGCGGTATCTGAGTTACAAAGGTTGGGACAACAGGGTAACACAGGTTGTTGCGGACGCAGCAAAATTGCCTTTCAAGGATAAGTCTATCGATGTCATAACTACCGCCGCTGGGTTTCAGAATATGCAAAACGCTCTGCCTGTTTTTAAAGAACTTCGCAGAGTTGCTAAAAAGCTCATCGCTTTGTGCATTTTCATGGAAGAAGGCGACCCGAATTTGGCTCATGTTAGCGACAAAACCTTGCATGTCGGCAAGTACTTTAAGAAAGCACTTGAGAAGGCAGGCTGGGAAGTGAGCTTTGAAAATGAGATAAGAGCCAGGGCTGAGCCGACACCTGCTTCAAAGATATTTGGCGTAAAGCCCGACAAAATACCTGTCGTTCCCACCATATTTAAATTTACAACTGTGGTCGCGACCGCACTTTGATCTGTTAGTGAAAAATGTGATTATTGAAATTTGCAATATTCTTCTATGCTGTCATTTAACTTTGAAAGCTTCGGAGTATATTAGTTTTAGAAAGAGATTTCGTGGGGGTGCGAAATGAATCATAAAAAGCGTTATGAAACCGCATTGAGGCTTTCAAAGGAACTTGAAGAAGAGCACAGGGATAATCTAATCTGCTGCTGCCTTTACGGTTCTACGGCAAGAGGTGAAGATACACACTGGTCTGATCTTGAGCTTTTCGCAGTAGTTAAAAAAGAGGTTAAACCAAGGCACCTTCTGATAGACATGGTTCCTGTTGGGATAAGCACAATAACAGAAGCCAGGCTTATACATATCCTGGAGAACCCTGGTTTAGAATGGCCCTTCTATGCCGGGCTGGTGGCAAATCTAACGGTGCTTTCAGGTAATTATTCCGCACCTGCGAGATATTATGAAGCTGCGATGAGCGTACCAAAAGAAAAATTCAAAATAGCCTTACAGAGAAGCCTTCCTGAGCTGGTGTTTGAATCATGGGGAAGAATTTTTTCCTGCATTGCGAGGAGAAAATACGAGGACATCTATTGCGCAGTCATAGAAACTCTTCTTGAAATGAAGACCGCACTTTGTCTTCTCAATGGAAAGCATGTGAGCAGAGATTATTTTGAGGGTATAAAGGAGTCTTTTGGTTTTGAAAAGAAGCCAAAGGACTATCCGAAGCTTGCCACAAGGCTGTGGAATAGCCATGATCCAGCAGCGATAGCAAAAGATGCACGAGAGCTTATGGAAAACTACATTTCATTACTGAAAGCAGAGGGTATAGTGCCTAATTAAACAGCACTCGCATGAAAGCGGGTGCTGTTTAAAAACTGAATTCAGAAGTCCTAAAACCAAAAAAGGTTTTCTTCAAAGGGCATCAAGTAAGATCAAAACTATTTCACTGGCACAAAAATATCCAGCTCGCTATTCTCTTTGAAATCGTTGAAACGTTCATCATAGAACTCAAAATGGTATGTATTCCATTTAGCTTCATACTCACTATTCGGGAGGTACCTGTTGTAAATGAAATCAAAAGTGTCATGAAGTGTCTCAAGGCTTCCTATGTGGGTAAAAACAAGGTATTTTGATTGCGAGATTTCTTTTTTTACCATGTTTTCAGGTATTTTTTCAAAATGCCTTGCAGGAACACAGGCAATATACTCAAAATTACCTTCCTTATCCATTGGTCCCATCAATCCATAACACTCTTTAAAAGCCGAAAAATTTTCCAGAGTTCAGTTATTTCACCTTTTTCGTTCTTTCCGTAATATCTCATTCCAATGGCTTCGAATGCGGGTTTTGTTACAATACTCGGTTTCATAAAACCATCTCCCTATTATATTTTTTGCAGTGATGGTCATAGTAAGAACACAATGGTATATAACATTATACCATGTTGGGCTCAGTATTTAAGATGATATATTTGAAGCAGAAAACCTCAAGGGGGGATTTTAATGCTGGAACCTGTTGTGCTAATGCCAGAAGACCTGAACAGCGCGATCGAGCTTGCCAGTGAGATTTTTGATAAAGACATGGGCGCGTGTTTTCCTATTTTTCTTTCTGAGAAGAACGTTTCAAACCTCCTGGGGGTTAAAGATGGCGGCAGGGTGGTTTCTCTATTGGGCATGCAGCCTGCAAAGATATCGATATATGGATATACGTTGAAAGTGGGATTAATAGGCTCAGTTTGCACTCACCCGGATTACAGGGGAGCTGGTTTCGCTTCAAGGATGCTCGAAATTATGGAAGCGCAAAGCATTAAAAAGGGCATCTCGGTATTTGTCATATCAGGTTTAAGAGGATTATACAGGCGCTTTGGAGCAGTCGAGTTTGGAAGTTATCACACTGCGAAGATTTCTCCCGAGGGAGAAAAAGCAAAAATCAAAAAGGCGAACTCAAAAGATGTTGGAAAGATTCTCTCAATACATCAGAAAAAGTTCATCAGGTATTTGCGGAACTACGACGATTTCAAAGCGGTTTTCGAATCCGGATACATCGCTACCAGAGCTTCCGAAACTTATCTGGGAGAAGAATCTTACAGCACCTTCGCAAATATCGACAAAGAGCTCCATGTGCTGGAATTTGGAGGCAAAAAAGATGAGGTGCTTCGCATTATTAGGACTGTAACAGCTGAAAAAAACAGGAATTATTGCGTGCTTCATTTTGATGACAGTTTTAATTACCCAGCCGATAAAACTACAACCTTTGAAGGCACTGCGAAAATAATCTCTGCTGAAAACTTCTTCTCACAGCTGGAAGACTTTTTTAAAGAAAGGCTTTCAAACAAGGAATATGAAGAATTCAAAAACAAAGCAAGCAAGCTTGATAACTCTGAACTGACAAAGGCTGTTCTTGGCAAAGGCGTGGATTTAGGGTTAGAAGGGATATTCCCGATAACTTTGCCTGATTACGGGTGGAACTATATTTGAAAGCTTCGATTGCCGGTACAAAGGACGGCTGAAAGTAATTTGACAGGGTGTTGCTTTAGAATTGGGGTAAATATATTAAGGTTCCGGGGACGAAAGTAGCTTCTTTTTCAGAAATAATTGGTAATGCTATTCTAAGATTTTACTTATTACTCTTCTCAAGACAGGGTCAACAATGTCATATTTTCCATTGGTTTTTTTTATCCATGAAGTCTGCTGAAGGATATTCAGGGTTTCATATAGTCTTGAATCGCTGATTTGGTCATCGGAAGCTATTAATAGCCTCTTAAGGCCTGCCCAGGAATCGACTCCTGCCGCGATGTGTTTTAGTATTTTCAAATAACGGGGGCTCCTTTTTTCCAGCTCTTTAAGCTCGCTCGAAATCATTCCAGAAAGATAACTAAATACTTTCTCAATTGCTTCTTTCACATCTAAAAATTCACGGTATTTTACTCCGAAAAGGACTAAATATCCCGGTATTCCATCGAGAATATCAACAACTTCTTCGATATCAAATGAAACGGGCAAATTTATTTGCGCAAAACCCTTTTTCAAAAATTCTATAGAAGTTTTTCTTTTAAAAGGCTCAATGCATATTTCTGAATAGGCTCTGCCGTAAAGAGGAGATTCGTAATCTGAAAATCTTAGAAAATCGTGCAGTAATCCTATTTCAGAACCTGTTATGACCAACTTTGTATTGTGCAAATTGTCATAGATAAACGCAAGCAAGGTAAGAAGGTCTTTCCCTCCTCTTGAACCATAATATTTCAAATACTGAGCTTCATCAATATATAAAATAATATTTCTTCCATTCTTAGCAGCAAATTCGTTGAGTCTTTCCATGAGTGATGAAAGGTCTAATTCTTTCCTTATGAGAGTAATGCTATTTCCTTTAATGCTTATTCCCCGTAATTCTTTAAGGAATTTGATTATCTTATGCTTCAAAGACACCCGGGCAAGTTCTTTTTCGATGTGACTAATAAGATGGAATTTGGTAATATTCCCTCCTGAAGAAGAATAGAGGCTTCTTCCATCCAAAAAGAGTGTGATTTCTTGGAGTTCATTTAGCATGGCTTTGATCAATGAGGATTTCCCTACCCTTCGAAGCCCAGTTACAACAACAAGTGGATAATTGTACAAAGCATCTTCAAAAGCTTTTCTTTCATCAATTCTATCAAAGAGGTCTTCTAATTTAGTTTTTGGCCTTGTATCAAAAAGCACGCAGTCACCCCCTATGAGATTATATCACTTCCGGGGGCGGAAGTTACTTCCGATATCGGAAGTAAAGATGATTAAAAGCAACAGCCGATAGTGCAACAACATGGATGATTCTACATACTTTTCCAATGTAATTTTAAAAAACGCACCCTCAAAAGGGCGCATTTTAATCGAAAGATTTTTAGAAAATTCTTTGAATATTCGCTAACTGCTCATAATATCAATTACCATTCAAGATAAGCTGTAAGTGTTGGGATTGGAGCAAGTTTATTAACGCTTACAAAGAATTCCCCGGGCAAGTCAATCGCCAACCCTAAATCCGCTCCAAGGTAAAGAGAAGCAAAGCTAAGTCCGACCTTGAAATCCGCTCCGATTTTCCCTAACAGCAAACACTCCATTTCCCTCAAATGCCAGAATCCTTCTAAACCTGCATGTGGTCTAAAGAAGGATAAATCAGTGGATACAAAAATACCCGGAACAATCAGCTCTATCCCCCTACTGCTGAAGATAAAACCAGTTTTAACCATGATATCAACTGTACCAAGCTCAAATCTTGCCATAAGAAAGGGTTCAATAGCCCCACTAAGATTTACGCCAACACTATAACTTATACCAAAGACACTGAGAGCAACTAAAAGAAAAGCCAAAACTATTATGTACCTTTTCATACTCTCACCTCCACAAGTTCCGCTATAATAGTAACAAATTACCTAACGATAAATGCAAGAAAAATAGAGAGCAGTTTACAGCAAGTCAAAAGGAGGACCATTGTGGATTTGATAAGCAGGTTGAAAGAAGAGTTCAGATTACTAAACTATGTTTTAATGCCTGAAGATGAATCGGAATATTCTCTATACCTTTACTGGATCAACAAAGTGGGGTCTGTAAAACACCGGGCTGCAACAAAAGGCGCTTCAAGAAATAAAAGAAGTATTTATACAGTGAGACTCAGAGAGGTTATAACCACTGAGGCTAATGGAAAAACCATATGGATGCCTCTTTTGCTTATAAAGTACTATGGCAACATAAGAAGAGTATTTGTCAATGTGCAAAGCGTAGGAAAGGTAAAAAAGATAAGCAAAATACAAATCACCAATTTATCCTTTGAACATAATATATTCGATGTAAAAAGGCTAAATGGTTTGGAAACAGGGTTAAACAGGATCCTTGACAATTGCTGGAAAAAGTATCCAGACGTTGAATGGACTTCTGAAGAGTTTGAAAATGCTCT
>Ga0190334_1000960_pt1 | contig 12952 bp, 13 predicted proteins | sample 48720478_MG_FD_161270 | JGI IMG/M metagenome (GOLD analysis project Ga0190334, IMG submission 161270) | Hydrothermal vent sediment bacterial communities from Southern Trench, Guaymas Basin, Mexico - 4872-04-7-8_MG | ecosystem: Environmental > Aquatic > Marine > Hydrothermal vents > Sediment ...
GCTCCGGACCGAAACCGTAACGGATGGCATTGTTTCTCATCCTCGGGATGCATTTCTCTTGGCTTACCAGCACACACCACCGTTGCCCAAACACACTAGCCAACTTGTGGGATGCTTCGCCGGGACCAATCACATAGAGCTTGTTCGTAAGCTCGCGAGCTTCCGATACACCCGTGTCATTAAAACAACCAACAATGACGGCATTGTATCCGTCCCGTTCTGCAAAGCAGGCTTTCTTTAATATCTCGGGCACGACAAGAGCTTCATAGGATATGAAATTCAGATGTGTTGGTCCACGATCGAGTGAGACGACGTCCACCATAGTGCCCGAACCCTTGACTCTATTTAGGTAGTCGCCGATAGGAATATCAAATCGATCCGTTCCAACCGGATTGATCCACAAGATTCGTCGTTTAGTCATTCCAATCATAATCTCCCTTTATCCTCGAATTATTGAAAAGATGGCAGTGAACCTCATGCTCCTCATTTACGAGGGTCCTGCGAGGTTCCTCTTGCGCACAGATATCCATAGCCAGCGGACAACGGGTTCGGAAGCCACACCCTGACGGCCGATTGACCGGGCTAGGGATTTCGCCCTTAGGAACACTCCGTTCTGGTTTGAGGGACTCTTCCTCCTCTGACACCACAGGAATGGATGATAGGAGCATCTTTGTGTAAGGATGGAGTGGGTTTTTGAAGAATTCGGATGTTGGGGCGACTTCACATAGCTTTCCTAAATACATGATGGCGACTCGAGAAGCTACGTTACGCATCAGGCTAAGATCATGCGTGATGAATAAGTAGGTAAGATCGTGTTCCTTCGCGAGAGAGAGTAGAAGCCGTACGACCTTTCCCTGAACTGATACATCGAGAGCGGAAGTTGGCTCATCTAGTACAATAAATTCCGGCTCAACCGCAAGCGCTCGAGCAATGGCAATCCGCTGGCGTTGTCCACCACTGAGAGCACGTGGGTAGTTATGCAAATATTCCTCTGGCAGTTCGACCTTCTGCAACAGTTCCCTTAGCTTTCCTAATCGTTCCCGTCTCGTCCCAAGCCGGTGAACTTTAAGGGGCAACTCAAGCGTTTGCCTGATCGTTCGCTTTGGATTCAACGAAGAGCCTGGATCCTGGAACACGATCTGAAGCTTTCTGCTAATAGCGCGTACATCCATATGTTGCCGGGTTGCAAGGTCTTCTCCCTTGAAGATGATCTTCCCTGCAGTTGATCGGTGAATTCCGACTACTGTATATCCCAAGGTTGATTTCCCCGATCCGGACTCACCCACTAGGCCAAAGATTTCTCCCCGCTTGATGGCCAGGCTAACGCCGTCGACTGCCTTGACGTATTCCATCTTCCGCTGGAGAAAACCATGGCGTACAGGGAAGTACTTCTTTATATCATCCAGCCTGAGGATCATCTTCCTGCTCCTCCTTGTAAAGGTGGCAAGCTACTCGATGTTCCCCTTCGATCAAGATCATCTCTGGTCGACAGGAGGCACAAACTTCCGTTGTCCTATCGCATCGCGGGGAGAAGCGGCACCCACTTGGGGCATTGAGATAATCCGGAACCGTTCCAGGGATCCCAAAAGGGACCCCTTCACCGGTGAGCTTCGGCACCGAAGCGAGGAGGCCTTTGGTATATGGATGGAGCGGCCGGTTGAATAAGTCTCTTGTACTCCCCGTCTCGCCAATCTGCCCGGCATACATGATATACACCCGGTCGGTAAATTCTCGTATCAAGCCAAGATTATGGGTGATTATTAGAATCGAAAGATTCCGGCGGTCGATAGCCTCCCGCATCAGACGTAGAACCTGCTCTTGAATCGTCACGTCGAGCGCAGTTGTCGGTTCATCGGCGATAAGCAGTTCTGGATTAGCTGCCAAGGCCATCGCAATAAGCACTCGCTGTTTCATTCCTCCACTCAGTTGGAAGGGATAATTGGATAGGTTCCGTACAGGATCCGGGAGGCCAACCTCGGCAAGGACATCAATTGCTAGCCGTCGGATCTCTTTGGCGGATAGGTTCCTATGCCGGTGCGAGTATCTGATTGCGTCCCTAAGTTGTGTCCCAACTTGAAAGACCGGATTCAAAGAGGCACTTGGATCCTGAGGAATCAGTCCGATACGCCCCCGCACATCTTGAAGCCTGCCTCCATGCAATGACAGAATATTCGTTCCGTCGAACCAGATTTCACCACTCGCGATCCGCCCTGGAGGGATCGGGAGGATCCCAACGACCACCTTCATCGTAACCGACTTGCCACACCCGGTCTCCCCAACTAGACCTATCTTCTCCCCACGCCGCACTGCCAGAGAGACGTGGTCAAGCACAGGAAGTGTCCCCCGAAAGAGGTCAAACGCAACACACAGGTTGCGAATCTTAAACAACGCTCGCTCTTCTGCGGTCACGCCTCTTCCTCCGACAAGAGATCCCTGATACCATCCCCGAAGAGATTGAAACCAAGTACGACAATCATGACCGCAATTCCAGGGAACACAACCATCCACCAGCTGTCCGGGAGATACTGCGTCCCATCGGCAATCATACTACCCAAACCCGGTTTAGGGGGCTGAACACCGAGGCCAACGAAACTGAGCGAGGCACCCATCAGAATAACCCATCCCATATCCAAACTCATCTTAGTAAGAACAGGAGATACACAGTTTGGGAGGATCTCCCGGAATAGGATGTGCGGTGTACTCGCCCCGGTCGCTTTGGCTGCTTGGACGAAGAACTCGTTGCGAAGCGATGAGACCAGCCCATAAACGAGGCGGGTATACCATGGCCACCACGATAGCGAGATGGCGAGCATGGCATTTGTCAGATTCGGGGTAAGGACCGAAGCGATGGCTAATGCCAATACAAGTGGGGGAATAGAAAGGAAAATATCGGTTATCCTCATCAGTACCGTATCAATCAATGTACCCTTGAAGTACCCTGCTATTAAGCCGAGAGTAACGCCGATTGGAACGACCAACGCAAGTACGAATACCCCCATCATCAGAGAGAAACGGTACCCGTAGATGATCCTAGATAGGATGTCTCTTCCGTTCACATCGGTCCCGAATAGGTGTCTCGAACCCGGCGGCTGGCTCGCTTCGGGGAAGTTCACAAATCGGCCTGCGTGAGCGGGGTATGGCGCGATGTAAGGAGCGAATGCAGCAAGGATAGTGATGATTAAGACAATCAGCAACCCCACAATTGAGAGACGATTCTTGCTAAATTTGTACCAGACCTCACGAAACGTATCAACTGACTTGCTTAGTCTTGAATGGGTAATATATGTCATCTTCCATTACTCCTATCTAAGCCGGACCCGTGGATCAAGGTAGGCCACAGTAATATCAACTAGGATATTTATCGTGAGGTAAACAAGGCCTATTACTAGCACAACTCCCGTCACCGCATTGAGATCCTTTCGCAATGCAGCCTCAACTCCATACTGAGACAGCCCTGGCCATCCGAAAACCAACTCGACCATAAATGCGTTACCTAACATAGAAGCAATATCTAACCCAAGAACCGAGACCGGAGCGATCAAAGACGGTTTCAAGAGGTATTTCAGATTGATCACCCGTGGCGGGATCCCTTGGGCGCGCTCAACCGCAATGTACTCCTTCAGTAAGTTGTCCGACATGCTAGAACGCGTGATCCTCGCATCCTGCGCCATTCCTCCGAGGGAAAGCGCTATGGCGGGCATTATGATGTGTTTAAGTGCGTCAATGAAGGCAGTGAAGTTCCCGCTAATCAATGCATCTACTGTAATCAAACCCGTTCGCACAGGAGGAGCCACAACACTGGGATCAAGCCTGCCCACAATTGGGAGGACCTTTAGCATGTACCCGAAGATAAGCGAGAGGAAGATTGCAACCACAAATGCAGGCGTCGCTACAGCGAAGTACGTCCCTACCCTAAGTGTATTATCAACCCACGTGTTTCTATATCGAGTTCCAATAACTCCCAGCAGTATCCCAAAAACCGCTTCTATAAGTGCAGCAAAGAGAACTAGCTCTAACGTGGCAGGCAAGAATCTACTGATGTCGATCGAGACCTCGCGGCGTGTCCAGAGAGATATACCAAGCTTCCCCTGGAGCACGTCTTTGACCCAGTGGTAGTACTGAACCGGGAGTGATTCATCAAGGTGCATTCGGTCGCGCAATTCTTGTACTGCCTCCTTCGTTGCTCTCGCACCGAGCGCCAGGCGAGCCGGGTCTCCGGGCATAACCCGCACGATGGTGAATATCAACATCGACAACCCGATCAGCACGAAGATCGAATAAGCCACCCTGCGTACAAGAAAGCTCATAAACTCCACTTCGCCACCTTACCTAAAAAAGGGGGCTGGTGCATAGACTAGCCCCCTATACGAATAGGCTCCCTTGCCAGCTACGGCATCTTCTCCGAATATAGATTGTAGAACCGGTAGTCGAAGTTATAGCCCATCACCGGATTCGGAGCATCCAGCTGCGGCCAGTCAAGATACGTCGACTGGTAGGCATGTCTCTCTAGTAGTTCGACCATGAAGATGTCAGGTGCAAGATCGACGATCTTCTCCTGTATCACCCCGTATTTTGCGAATCGCTCCTCTTGGTCAACCGTCGTCAGTGCATCATCGATGAGGGCGTCGATCTCTGGGTCGAGCAGCCACTCCGCCTGCTCCCAAGTTCCTGTATTGCTTGAATGGTACTTGGCCTGCAGCATCGACCCTGCCTCAGCATAGTGAGGAGCAACATTGATCGTTACTCCATTTGGGGTCGTCTCTGGAGTGGCAACAAGCTCACAGATCTTGCCCCAAGTCAGTTTTTGCACTACGACGTCGATCCCCAGCTTGGCGGCCTCTGCTTGGAGGAGCAAACCGACTTTCTCTGTTTCCGGGACATCGGTGTTGACCCCTATTACAACCGGGTAGTCGTCAAGCTGGTCGTAGTACCTCGACTTCTCGAGCTCCTCCCGGGCTTTATCCAAATCGTAGTGATACTGGAACAGCCCTTCCTTGTATCCAGGAGTAAGAGAAGAGACCGGCCCATGGGCTTGAAGCATCCCAGGGAAGATGTATTGAACGGCCTGGTCGTAGTCGAACAGATATGAAAGTGCCTTCCGGAAATGGATATCGTCTGTGGGAGGCTTCGCTGTGTTCAACATTATGAAGTAGACCAAACCGTTCGGGAAGCTGGCGACATCAACCCCTTCCATCTCAGCCGTTGACTGATAGAACTCCGTGGTCTGCCACTGGTCACTGATCTCAAGTTCATGTCGACTAACCATCGACTTCTCAGTAACGGCGTTAGTGAACCGGATCATCTTGACTAGCTCCGGAGCACGCTCAGCTGTCTCGCCCCAGTAACCAGGGAACCGTTTCAGCAAGAGATACTCCTCGAAAGGAAACTCCTCTACAGTATAGGCCCCTGACCCGGCATCGTGAGTCCGCAGCCACTCCTTCCCATAGTCCCCGTAATCGCCGTAGGGACCTTCGGCGAGATGGGCCAGTACAGCGTCCTTATCCAGGATGTAAAGGCGGACTAATGCCATGACAAACGGACCGAACGGCTTATCTAGCACGAACTGAACGGTGTAAGGATCAAGCACCTTAGTCTCGGCTACGTCTGCAAACAGATATGCATATCCTTCTCCGATAGTCTGTAGACGATCCATGCTGAACTTGACATCTTCAGCCGTCATCTCCCCACCGGTATGGAATTGAATCCCCTGGCGAAGATAGAACGTATACGTCAAACCGTCCTCGGACGTTTCCCATCTGACCGCGGCGTGTGGAGCGACAGATCCATCCGGTTCCGGATACACCAATGAATCGTACAGGTTCACGAGCGCAGTCGAACTGGAATAGTCAAACCCAACTGCCGGGTCGATATACGTGGGCCAGGAGAACATAACGCGCAGGAGAGACTCAGCACCAACCGCTCCTACTCCGACCACTGCTAAAACAGTTATCGAGATTAGTAACAACCTCATTCTCCGTAGCATACCTATTACCTCCTATCCTCTTCTAATGCCCCACTGCCTCTGATTGCACCGGCCTTCCGTCTCCCTAGGTGATCACCTCCTTTATGGATTGGGCTCCGGGAATCCATTGCCGGATGAAGTGAAAAGGTTGGACGTAACGCTTCTTACCAGGTCGTCAAGTGCCCGAACAAACGCCTCCTTATCAACCATTAACAGGGTCTTAGCCTCATCCAGAGACTTCTTGAGGACGACCAATGGTTCGGACCCTATCCCCGTTTCCCCGAAGACTTCGATAAGGCGATCGCATGCCTCGAGCAAGCGAAGCGGGCCGTATTCCGGCGTCTCATTTACAAGATTCCGGGCACTGACGAGCATATAACTGATAAGCTCTAAGATTCGGCTTTCATCGTTGTTTCCCATTAGTATCCCCATACTGGTTTATGAATAACACGTCTCCCACTGTTCTAGTGGGTGGAACTGGCTGCTCAGCAGGTTTCCCGATTGCAATGAGCAGCTCGGCCTCAATCCCTTCCGGCAACCCCAGAATTCGAGCCACCGCTTCACTGTGAAACGATAGAATGGGACAAGTCCCCAGCCCATGGGCGAATGCAGCGAGCATGATGTTCTGCGCAGCCATTGCTGCATCCATGACAGAAGTACATTCCTGTCCGAGCTTTCCGCCTCGTTGGAAGGCGAGCTTCTTATCCTGGCAGATCGCAATAACCGCTGGAGGGATTGAGAGCATCCCAGGCGCAACGGCATGAAGCGCACGGATGATTTCCGGCCGGGTGACAATGACGAATCGCCACGTCTGAGCGTTTCCCCCACTTGGAGCCCACACACCAAGTTCAACGAGCCTGGTTAGGCGATCAAGGGGAATGGAATCGGCTTGATACCGTCGAACACTCCGCCGATTACGGATCGCTTCCTCGACCGTGGTCGTGCTCTGCATCCTTATCTTTCCTCACTCGCTTCCCAGCTCTTCAAGGATGTAACGGACCATCCGCACAGCCCTATTCATGTCGTCCACATACACATGCTCATCAGTGCTATGCTCTGCTTTGACGCCGGTCCCAATGACTACCGTCTCGATACCGTGCTCGTTATAGATCGCTGCATCGGTCCCCCCACGGATGGTTTGAACGTTAGGCGTTAGACCGACTGCCTCGATCGCCTCCTTCGCCAAGGTCACCACGCGCGCACTCGGGGATATGGATGACGCCCTATATGCTAGTTCGGAATTCACAGTCGCCTTTGCCCCCATCGCGCGGGATGTCACAACGAATATCTCTTCGATGCTTTCGGCGAGATCCATACACCTCTCATGCGAGAGGCTGCGACATTCAGCCCGAATCGTGACATGGTCTGGGATACCGTTACGGATTTGCCCTCCTTCAATAATCCCGACGTTGGCGGTTGTTTCAGGATCAACTTGCCCTAGAGGAAGCGAGACGATCGCACGTGCTGCAGCAAGGATCGCGGAGACCCCTTTCTCTGGTTCCATTGCCGCGTGAGCAGCCTTGCCCTGGATCTCCACATCAATGAGCACATGGGACGGACCGCCAACGACAACCGCATCCAGGGCGTCCATATCAAGCACGTACCCCTCTTTGGCATGCAGCTGCGAAACGTCCAAATGACGTGCCCCCACGAGGCCTGTCTCCTCTTCCCGCGTAACAACAAACTCAATCGGTGGATACCGCTCAGCACCCTGCAGTGCGGTAATGAACTCGGCGATCCCAGCTTTGTCATCAGCGCCGAGGATCGTCTCCCCTTTTGAGCGAACAACATCACCTTCCACAATGGGCACGATGCCCTTACCTGGTTTCACCGTGTCGCCATGACAGGCGAAAAGAATCGGTTGTGTGACGCTGGAGCCCTTAGGGGGCAGCCGCGCGATCAAATTGCCATAGGAGTCAAAGGTGCATCCTGCAAATAGCTTCCTGTCAAGGAGGTCCGCCAAGAAGTGAAGGAATTCCTCTTCCTCTCCCGACTCACTATCAATCTGAACAAGCTCACAGAGCAGCTTTACGACCTCACCGTTCAAACTAGGTTCAGTTTTAACCATGTTCGACTCAAGCCTTCCCGAGCTTTTCCGCAAGTGGGAGCAACTCCTCATTGACAATCTGGCCCTTCTCCATCAATGGCTTACCATCCAACCAGGCTGAGGTGTTCAAGCAAATCCCATCGGTATGCGATGGCGCGTAGATTGGTTCGTCCTGATAGGAAAAAATCGGCCCGACTGCGCCGATTCCCCACTCCGTCGCCCCCCATACGCGTTCATCCTCAACTATATCTCCGGTCAGCAATGCCCCAGGATGGAAGGACCAACTAGCGTGTGCTAACCGCCGCATCTGGGGATGGTTCCAGCTGTTCATCCACCGCTCGAACTCCACCGCCTCTCTACCACCTTCAACTTTGGTAATTTCGCCCTTCTCAACTGTCATCCGGATCGGCTGATCCAGTTTCCCCAACGGAGGAACAACTGATCCGTCGAACACAAGCACTCCGTTGATCGTCTCAAACTTCGGTGCCCACGCAATTTGTCCGGCTAGAAAATTCGAGCCTGGTTGATTAGCATAGCCTTTCGAAAGAGAAACCCGTCGCTCTGGATCAAAATCAAACTCCAGATCTTCTCCCGCCGGAGTAGTAAAGCGGAAATGCGTAGTTTGTAGGGTCATATCATAGACTTTCTGCAAGAACTCGCTCAACACCGGATAATTGACGCGTCCAATTAATCGGACCATCATGTCAACGTTCATTCCGACTAGATTCATGTATCTGAGTTCCTTGTTGGCTGCCATAGCTTCGTTGTATGGTGTGGAGTAGAGTAACCATTCATTGTTGAACTCCACCCACGCGGAGGCTCCCTTGAGTGCCCCTACTAAAGCATCTACAGGCAGCATTGGATCAGCCGCCTCCGATACGCCTAACGGCGAATGCGTCAAGATCACCATCGGCTTTGCTCCACAAACATGCGCAGCTGCGGCAGTAGCGTTAACAACACGCCAGTCGCTTTCCGTGTCCGCGGTAATTACGAATGTTTCCCCTCTTTTCAACTCAAATAGCTCCCGAACAAGAATGTCTGCTGCCTTGGCAAGTTCATAGTCATAGCGCAACATTTACAAACAACCTCCTTTATATGTAGGGAAATTTCTTTACTCTGTTGAGTACCGCTAATGCGCCAGTTGTCTTATTTCTCACCCCCCAGACGCTGGATTGTTCCTTTCGCCATCTCAATCTATGAACCTATTATCCTGAATTCAATTTTGTTCTCTACTACGTCAGGTGACTCGTAACCGCATCTTCCCGTAGTTCAAGCAAAGGCAATTCTTGCCGGAATTGCGCCCTATGTCATCTACAAGGATGGATCTAGGCAACTGAATCAAGGACAAGCCATATCTCCCAGCAACACCTGCCACGTATTCTGCTTGTGTGGATAATCTTCCAGAAAAGATATGTGAGGCTTTACGGGTGATAGCGAACGGAGAAACGACAGACGAATAAGAGGTTCCTTCCTCCGCGAGGAAGCCGATAAATGGTCTGTCCACTGCCGAGACCTCCTCAGACCCAATGCCTTCCCTTCTTCCGAATGGGCAGAAACCTCTCCCTACCTTTCGGCATAACTACTCCGGATTATACAGAGGGGGTTGCTTTTGTCAAGTACCACTTCAACTCGCAATAGGGTGGTGCTTAAATTCAGACGGGTATTCTAGCGTCACTGATTGAGGCGCCATTGAGAGTACTCGCCCGGGATAATAGCGATACTCTCGCAAAACAAGCGGCAACCAGCCCCTTGACGATTGCCTTTGACATCTCTATACTGGCGGATATGAATGAAGTGGGGCAACACATACGTTCACTCAGGAAGCGACGTGGTTGGACGTTGAAACAGCTTTCCACACACTGCAATTTGTCGGTGAGTTTCTTGTCCCAGGTAGAGAGGGGCTTGTCATCGGTATCCCTCTCGTCGCTTGATGTTATCTGCCGAGCATTGGGGAGTACCGTCGCTGATTTTTTCCATGACTATGGCGGCTCACAATCCACCGATGTCAATGTAAGTACTGATTCCTCCAAAGTTATTAAAACAGCGCAACAATCGGTGGTCAATATCTCCACCGCATCGATTAAGTATCGTTTCCTCAGCCGCGACTTTCCCGGACGTCAGCTTGAGATCCTAATCGGCGAGATATCGCCTGGCTATTACTATCCCCCAGCCGCACATGAGGGAGAGGAGTTCGGTTTTGTTCTGGAGGGAAGACTGAAGCTGAAAATCGGTCAACACACCTATAGCTTGGAACCGGGCGACAGTTACCACTTCATGGCCACTACCCCGCACGGCTATGAAGCAGAGGGGGAGGAAGTAGTCAAGATCCTATGGGTTCAGACGCTGAAGTATTTGCAAGTACGCAACGGCTTGCGAATGAGAGATTCGGCGAACGAGGAAGAAACTGTTCCTACATAATTTCATGATCTAAGTGAGGCGCGTTATTACAACTAAACTTGCTAGTGCAATTCTCCCTTTATTAGGCCAAATGCAGAGCGAGTTCTCGATCTCGATAAGGGAAAGTCTGTTACCATTTACGCTGAGCTTAAAGAAGGATATCGCGTGAGGTTAGTGGAGCCAGGGTACAAGATCATTTCATCCCCGAACCCCATGATCGCTGTCAGCGACGCAAAGGGCTCAATAAATGAGAAAACATATACGACTAACTAAGAAGGATAACGCCATGCTGCAAGGCGAATTCGGGGGAGCCGCTAAATTCGCGATGTCCATCCTGATACGGATGGCTGATGTCTACGAAGCGACGGAGCTGATGGATATCACTCAGGCCCACATCGACAGCTGCGCCCTGTTGAGCGATTCCAACCTAGAATTTGCTGAGATGCTGGTTTCCCGTGGGGGGCATGTATCGGTTCCAACAACCTTAAACATGATCCCCCTCGATCTGCAAAATTGGGAGCGTCTTGGAGTGCCTCTGGGGTTTGCCGTGAAGGCACAGCGACTCGCTAAGGCGTACACCGATATGGGATGTATCCCTACCTGGACCTGCGCTCCCTACCAAGGCTATCTCACCCCGCGCTTCGGCCAGCAAATCGCCTGGGGGGAATCAAACGCCATTGTATACGCCAACTCGGTCCTTGGAGCACGGACGAATCGCTACGGAGACTTTCTCGACATCTGCGCGGCGATCACCGGAAGAGTCCCAAAAGTAGGCCTCCACTTGGAAGAGAATCGCAGAGGCCAGATCCTCCTACGGTTGGTAGGTATTTCGCCACTCTTGTTTAAGAATGACCTCTTTTACGTTGCCTTGGGCCAACTTATGGGAAACATTGCCCAGAACAAGATCCCGGTCATCGAGGGACTAACCGAAAACGTAACCGGAGATCAACTGAAAGCTCTCGGTGCCGCTGCTGCCTCCTTCGGGGCAGTGGCCTTGTTTCACGCCGTTGGCGTGACTCCGGAAGCGAATACCCTAGAAGAGGCGTTCCAGGGTTATGCCCCGGAGAAGACCATCGAAATTGGGCCCTCCGATCTGCAAAAAGCATGGAATGATTTATCGACCGGAGTTGAGGGGACAAAACTCGATGCCGTCGTCCTTGGATGTCCCCACTTCTCGTTTGACGAGTTTCGCCGGCTCACCCAAGCGATCGAAGAAGCAAAGGGGCATCCGCGAGCCCCAGGTGTGCGTTTCGTTGTTCTCACAAGCCAGACGTCATACGCTCTCCTTCAACGCAGTGATTTTATGAACACGTTGACGGAGTTCGGCGTGGAAATCGTGCTCGATACGTGCCCGTTTCACTCGCCGTTCATCTCTCCGCAAACGAAGACGATCATGACAAACTCAGGGAAGTTCGCGTATTATGCACCGGGAGAGCTCAGCTCACACGTGGTGGTTGGCAGCATTCCTGACTGCGTGCGCTCAGCAGTAGCAGGGACCGTGATTCGAGAGGAACTGAGATGGAGCGTATCCTAGTCGGTAGGCCGATCGTTGCTGGCCGGGCAGAAGGAGAGGCCATTGTTTCCCGGGAACCGCTCAGCTTCTGGGGTGGGTTTGATCCCAAAACTGGTGCGATCATCGACCGTTACCACGACCGCTGCGGAGAAAGCATCGAGGGAAAGGTATTTGTCTTTCCGCAAGAGAAAGGATCATGTACCGGAAGCGCTGTCCTGTTGGAGAGCGTTCGCCTGGGGAAAGCACCGGCGGCGATCATCAGCGCCGAGGTGACCCCGATTCTGGCATTAGGAAGCATCGTCGCCGATCAATTGTACGACAAGTACGTGCCGATATTAGTCTTGCCCCGGGAGAACTGCGAAGCAATCCATGATGGCGATTACCTGCTGATCCAAGCCGATGGCAAGGTCAGAGTGAACTCGGCAAAAAGAGGTTAGCTTGTCTAAATTACAACAGAAGTTCATCGGTCCCCAGGCTGTCCATCGGCGGCAGATTTGCAAGAGGGCCGGTTACACACGCGATGGCTTTAGCAAACCGCAGATCGGAATCGCTAACGCGTGGCCAGAGGCGTCCCCTGTTCGCACTCATCTCCGAAATCTCACGTAGCAGGTAAAGGCGGGAGTTTGGCGTCTTCGCAACCTATGAAAGATCGCCATCGGAACGGAGGACACGAAGTACGAATCGGCTATCCGTGCGGCCTTAGCTGCTTGGGCGCACGCCCCTGGGAGGGGAGTTCTCACGGGCCGCTCCGGTGAACATCTCCATCTGGGCATTGGTGATCTGATACTGATTGTCGGCAAATCTCCGGGGTACCCCATTCCTGTACCAGGATATGTGCCCGATCGTCGATCTATCGAACTCAGGGGCGAAGTTCAGCCTGATACCGTCGTTGTCGTAGATATCCTCATGCCCAGCAAGATCGGTCAGCCAGATCTCTCCTCCCGGTTGCGGATGGTAGAGCGGCTCATCGGGTCCGGGGTAGTCGTCACCGTACATGACCGCAGGGGTGTTCGGCTCGGGGAGGTCGGTTCCA
>Ga0190334_1000963_pt1 | contig 12914 bp, 10 predicted proteins | sample 48720478_MG_FD_161270 | JGI IMG/M metagenome (GOLD analysis project Ga0190334, IMG submission 161270) | Hydrothermal vent sediment bacterial communities from Southern Trench, Guaymas Basin, Mexico - 4872-04-7-8_MG | ecosystem: Environmental > Aquatic > Marine > Hydrothermal vents > Sediment ...
ACAAGCCCCCTCTAAGGAAACCGCAAACGTCATATGCGCCGTTCACAGCAGATGGCCCCAGCAGGCCCATTATGCCTTTCAATGCGGGCTGGCGATGGCCAGGTTGGCCTCGGCAACTGAGGATCCTGTTGCGTACGACCAGGCGATCCAGGCATTCCAGGCTGGCCTCGAGATCGATCCGCATTGGCCATATCACTGGGCCGATCTCGGCGCCCTGGGCCTCGCCACGGGAGATTTCCCACTTGCTGAAACCGCCTACCAGGAGGCCATCTCGCGCGCTCCGGATAATGCCCTCGTCCACCTCAATCTGGGAAGGCTCTATGAAACAACTGGACGCAGCGGGGAAGCGGCCAAGGCCTATCGCCAAGCGCTCTACTATGATCCCTGGCTGGCATTGAGCTTCTACTTCGATGAGGAGTCGGCCCGGGCATCGCTCGTCGGTGCACAAGAATCATTCAGATTCAATACACCCAGCGCGGAATGGACATGGAAAGGTTGGATCGCATTGCAGAAGGGCGCGCTCCAGCAGGCGCAGCAGGCATTCGAGAATGCCCTGGCGTCGAATCCGCGCAGCGCACTCGCGTGGACAGGCCTCGCCCGGCTCGCTTCCGATAACGGCCATCTGACCGAGGCCATAAGGGCCGCAGAGTTCGCCGAACTCTCAGGCTCAAGAAACCCACTGGTTCACCTGACTTCTGCACGGATCCATCTCCAGGCCGGCAATCTTGAGGCCGCGTTGGATGCATTTCTCAAAGGGTTCAGGGCACTGGAGGATCGCCAGATCGCAGAACGCTATTACAATATCGTCTACCGTCGGCCGTATCTCGCGTACGACCTGGTCCCGCAGCTGCGTCTGGCCCGGGCTTCCAAGGAGATGCTGGAAGCACTCGACACCTACCAGCGGTTGTTGATCGAAGCAGGCAATACGGCAATGGCCGAAGAAGTCGCCGCCTTCCTGCATGGCCAATAGCCTCGAGGAGGAGTCGGTCCTGCTGTCGAGGGCTCTTAGGAACAGGTCAGCCAATTGCCAGGAGATTTCTCCCCATGAGTGCAGGAAGTATCGCCTACACGCTGGTTCCCTCCCCGGAGCACGCCTTTCCGGGCCACCCCGAGTCGCCTGAGAGATTCCGCTTCTTTGACCGTCTCCAGACAGGCGAGCTTTCGGAGCACTTGAGAGCAATACCAGCCCGGCCGGCGGCGGAAGATGCCATCACAAGCGTGCATACCATGGGACATCTGCAAGCCATCCGCGAAGCCGCACGGCAAGGCCCACGGTTCGTGGACTACGGTGACACCTACGTCGCGCCAAGCTCCTGCGAGGCTGCCTTGCTGGCGGCCGGAGGCACAATCGCCATGCTTGAAGCGATCCTAGCTGGGGACGTAGATAAGGGCTTCGCGTTGGTGCGCCCGCCCGGGCACCACGCGACCCAGAATCAGGCCATGGGCTTCTGCCTCTTCAACAACATCGCCATCGCTACCCGCCAGGCTCTGCGCAGCGGGTGTGCTCGGGTGATGATCGTTGATTTCGATGTCCATCATGGCAATGGCACACAGGATATTTTCTATGAGGATGGAGATGTCCTCTACGTCTCGACCCATCAGCGAGGCATTTACCCTGGGAGCGGGTATGCCCGTGAGGTCGGCGCCGGTTCCGGTGAGGGAACGACGATCAATATCCCCCTGCCCGGCGGAGCCGGCGACCGTGCTTTTCAGATGGCGATAGAGCAAGTCATCCTGCCAGCCGGTGAACGCTTCAAGCCTGATCTGCTTCTGATCTCGGCCGGCTTCGACGCCCATTGGTGCGATCCACTCGCCGGGCTGCAACTCTCAACCAGTGGATACTATGAAATCGCCTCTCGGCTACGCGCGCTTGCCGAGAAGGTCTGTGGCGGGCGCATGCTGTTCACGCTTGAGGGGGGCTATGACCCCAGGGGGCTCGCGGAGAATGTGGGCGCTGTGCTGCGAGCCTGCGCCGGCCTCGCCCCAGGCCCCGATCAACTCGGTCCCGCCCCGCGAGATGAGCCCGATATTGGGCCGCTGATCAGCGAGATCCGCTCCATTCATTCTTTGTCATGAACCCATCCTGCGATGGCTTCTGGCATGGACCTTGCCCCGCCTACCCAAGCAGGATATTTTTCCCATTTTCTTAAGGGATATCTTGCGCATTGCACCCTTCTGAGGCATACTGAGATACGAGGCCTGCTATGGCAGATATCAATATACGCGCCTATTTACGGGAAATCGATGACCTGATCGAGCGGGACGATCTCGACGAGGCGATTGCACATTGCCGCCATATCCTGCAAATCTACCCCAAGCATCTTGACACCTACCGCTTGCTCGGCAAGGCCTACCTTGAGGCCAAGCGTTTCGGTGACGCCGCAGATATCTTCCAGCGGGTGCTCTCTGCGGTGCCGGATGATTTTGTCTCGCACATCGGGATGGCGATCGTGCGGGAGGATGAAGGCAATCTCGACGCCGCCATCTGGCACATGGAACGCGCCTTTGAGACCAACCCCGCCAATCCTGCTATCCGGCAGGAGTTATCCCGTCTGATTGGCAGGCGTGACGGCCTCGAGCCTCACAAGATCCGTCTGACCCGCGGAGCGCTCGCACGCCAGTACGCGCAGGGCGAACTCTACCCACAGGCCATCGCGGAATTGCGCTCCGCCCTCATGGAGGACCCTGATCGGCCTGATTTGGAAGTTCTCCTGGGCAAGATGTACTGGCGCTCAGCCCAAAAGGAAGAGGCTCGTGTGATTTGCGAGCAGGTCTTGGAGAAGCTCCCTTACTGCTATGAGGCTTGCCAGATGATGGCGGCCTATTACCAGGAGCAAGACCAGCCCGATAAGGCCACCGAGTTTCACCGCAAATTAGCCGCACTGGATCCCTACACCGCGTTCCTTGAAACACCCACTTCGGATCCAAAGACGGTGGATGCGAACGCCGTGCGCATTGAGAAGTCGGGGTGGACGCCGGGCCAGCCTCTCCCGACCATCGATTCGCAGCAGCCGGAATGGGTCGCTTCCCTGGGCGTGGAATTAACGAGCGAAGAGATCGAATCCGTGGAAACTGGCGAAGCCCCACCCTGGCTGCGCGAGTTGGAAGGCGAAGCAACGACCGCAGAGGAAGGCGTGGCCTTTGGTATGGGAGGTGAAAGCAAGATGCCCGCTGAACCCCCGGAAGAATCAGCCGAGATCCCAGACTGGATGCGTGAGGCAGGTTGGGAGCCCGCCAGCGGTGAGGCCGAGGAGAAACCAGTTCCCTTCTCCGATGAGGAACTGGAAGCCCTCGAGGCCGGGGAACTCCCGGCTGCGCAGGCCTCCGAGACGGGCGAACTGGCGCCGGCAGAGCTGCCAGATTGGATTCAAGACATCGCTCCCAGCGAGGCCCCGGCGCCTACGGTGGAGCCCGACGAACACGCGCTCCCGCCATCCCACGAAGAACTCGTGCCGGATTGGCTATCCGAAATCAGCGAAGGAGAAGCGGTCGAAACTGAGTTCGACGAAGAGCCGGCCGCACCTGAGCCGGAAACCGAGGAAGTCGCCTCCATCGAAGCCGCCGAAGCTGAGGCTGAAACGGAAGAAGAGAAGCCTGAAGTACCCACATGGATCGAGGCGCAATCGCCCGGCGCGACTTCCACCATCATCTCCTGGTTGGGTGACCGGCCCTCATCCGAGCCCAGCCCCGAAGAGGAGCAGCTTGCCGGCTTCCCTGCTGCCAACCTGGGCTCCCCCACCGAGGAACCCGAGGAAGAAATCCCCTCCTGGCTCCAGGATCTGGGGGCAGAAGATGAACCTGCGTCAGCAGGACCGAGCGCAGCCACCGATGCCGAATCGCAAGAGCCACCTTCCTGGCTGGCGGGCGTGGCCGAAGCCGCCTCCCAGCGAGGCGCTGAACCCCCCGCTCCCGCCGAATTGCCCGAGGAACTGCCCCGGGCAGAGACACCGGAAGAGCCGGAAGCCGCCAAAGCAGCGGAGGCTGCCCCCGCGGCGGATACCGATTGGCTCAAGCGGCTCGCCCAGGAAGAAGGTGGTGCGGAGATTCCTTCGGCCGAGGAGATCCCAGATTGGCTCGCAGGGGTAGACGAGGAAGCTGCAGCGTCCAGCCTGGAAGAGGCCCCGGAATGGCTGCAGGGAATCGCCGAAGGCGAAGCTGGCGCAGCTCCCACCACGGAGGCAGAGCCAGATTGGATGAGTGCGGTTGAGGAAGAGCCGCAACCCGAGGCGCCGCCTTCTCGCGAGGAAGTGCCCGATTGGCTGATGGGGATCGCTGAAGGTGAAGAAGCCCCCGAAGGCCCTTCAGCTGAGGTTGAAGAAACCCCAGATTGGCTGCTCGAAGTTGAGATCGAACCCTCTGACACGACGATCGAGGCGCAAACCCATGAGGTCGAGGCACTGCGGGAGCCGGAGCCTGAGACCGCTGAGGCCCCTGATATGGAAGCCGAGCCTGCCCTGGCACCCAGCGCCCATAAAGAGGTCGACGACGAGGAAGTCTACGAGTGGCTGGAGACCTTGGCCGTCCAGCAAGAGGGTGCGGCCTCTGAAGAAGCTCCGGCCGGCGCTGGCGAAGCTGAGGTTGCCGAGGCAGCCGAACCGATCATGCGGGAGGAGCCGCTCCCCGAAGAGCCGGAGGAAGGGCTCCAGTGGCTGGAGGAATTGGCCGCGCAGCGCGGGCTCGACACGCCTGTCGCTGAGGTCGGTGCGGCCCAACCGGAGCCCGAAGTACCCGCCGAAGCCGAAGAAGAAACCCCCGATTGGCTGATAGAAATGGCCACGGATGAGACGATTGTTCCCTCCAGGCCAGAACCTGAAATGCCGGCGGAGGAAGCGATCGTATCGTCTCGGGAGGAAATCGAACCGGTTCCAGCGGAACCCCCGGCCCGGGAGCCGGAACCAACCGCCGTGCCAGAGCCGGAAGAAGAGCAAATCCCCGGCTGGCTCGATGAGGCCGTGGCGGCCGCAGCCGAGGTTCCTGCTGAGCCCGCGACCGAAACTCCCCCGCCGCCCGAACCCGTGGTATCCACCGCCAGGGCGACGCCAGAAACTTCCACCTACGAGCAACCTCCCGCGGAGATGGAGCTGCTCGAAGAGGAACCGGAACCCGCCGCTGAGATGCAAGCCCCTTCCGCGACAGAGCCAGAGGTGGTTCGGACCGAGACCGCCGAACCGCACGCAGAACCTGGCCCAGCATTAACAGAGCCGCCATTGGAAGAGGCGGCACCGGTGGAGCCAGAACCCGTGTTGGCCGAGGAGCCGCCCGCCCCTGCCGAAGAACCCATGCCTGAGGTGGAGGAGGCACCGGAGCCCGAACCGCCAACAGGGTATCGGGAGCCTCTGACGGCGGCCGAGATCCTGCTACAAAGCGCCCGATCCGCGCTGGCCGCAGGGGATGCCGGCCGCGCTCTGTCCGATTATCAAAAGCTGATCGATCGCAAGCAGGACCTGGACACTGTCATCCAAGACCTTCAGTCGGCGGTCGGAAAATATCCGAACTTGGCCAAGATGTGGCAGGCTCTGGGAGATGCATACATGAAGGCCGATCGCCTGCCAGATGCTATCAAGGCTTATCAACGGGGCATGGAGGTCGCCTGACGCATCCACAGACCCCCTTAATGCGAGATTCCGGAACTCGGGCGGAACCCGAGTTCCGATTTTATGGAGGATAGCTTGGAAAGAACACTCGTACTCATTAAACCGGATGGCGTGCAGCGGAGTCTGATCGGCGAGGTGATCCGCCGGCTGGAGAGCCGGGGCCTGCGGATCGTGGCAGCCCGGTTCCAGCGCATTAGCCGCGAGTTTGCCAGGCAGCATTACGCCATCCATGAAGGCAAACCCTTCTTTGAAAACCTGATCGACTACATCACCTCTGGCCCCTTGATGGCGATGGTGTGGGAAGGACCCAACGCCATCGCCGCCGTGCGACAGACCATGGGAGCCACCAACCCGCTTGAAGCAGCCCCAGGCTCCGTACGGCATGACTTCGGGCTCGAGATCGGTCGCAACCTCACCCATGCCTCTGACTCCGTGGAAACCGCGAAGGAGGAGATCAAGCTCTGGTTCTCCCCTGAAGAGCTGGTGGCGTGGGAGCGCAGCCTGGACCGCTGGATCTTCGAATAGCGGCGGCTTGCTATCGCACCGGGGCTCCCCGCGAGCAGAAGAGCCTGCCAATGAAGCCGCCTGCGTCCAAACGCAGGCGGTCCTATTTCTTGCCTGAGCTCAATCTGCGGTGGAAGCCGCCGAGGGTTGGGGTGAAGGATGCCGGCGGTACCCTGCCAACGCCTATCGCATATGTACCAATGTGCGCCCCTCTCGCCAGAGATCCTCCAATTGATAGTACTGTCGAACCGCGGGCGAGAAGAGGTGCAGAATGACGTCACCATAGTCGATCAGGATCCAGCCACCCTCGGGTTCTCCCTCGATCCCGCTCGCTAGCGCCCCATGCGTTTTCTTCGCGGCCTTCTGGGCCTCCTCAGCAAGCGCGCGAAGCATGCGCTCGCTCGTGCCCGAACAGATCACGAAATAATCCGTGAACGAGCAAACCCCAATCAGATCCAGGAGCAGAATATTCTCTCCCTTCTTCTCATCCAGGATATTGACCAATGTATGTGCAAGCTCGATTGCGTTTGTGATTCCGACCTCCCGTTACAATTGGGTCAAGCCCAATATCTTCAGGCACGCTGAGACAGCTTCCTCAGGCGTCCCGACTTCGATAATGCCAGCCGCCGAACCGTCAGACCGGGAAGCCTTCCAAGTGCCCAGTCCGATCAATGGCTTTCCTAATTTCAGCGCGAAACCGATCTCAGACAAGGTCCCGTAGCCGCCACCTATAGCGATCACAGCCTCCCCCGCTGCTACAACCAGCACATTGCGCGCCTGCCCGAGGCCGGTGGGCAAAGCCAGGCTAACATAAGGATTTGCTTCTTCCCGATCGAGGCTGGGAAGCAGCCCGAGGGCAAGGCCTCCCCTCAGCTGTGCCCCGCGGCAGACAGCTTCCATCACCCCACCCCGTCCGCCGCACACGATGACGATGCCATGCTTTGCGAGGCCAGCACCAATCGCCTCCGCATGCGTTCGTTCCTTCTCGGTGCAAGTCGCGCTGCCGATGACTGAGACTATCCGCATCCGAAGGCGTTCGTCGTTCATCATACCAAAGTCGTGATGTGGAGGGTTGTATAGATCGCCCCCGTGGGGCGCAACTCACTCCGAATAAGCTTCACGCTGTCCACTCCAAAAGCCGGCGTCCCTGCGAGGTTCTCCTTCTGAAGCGCCGACTGCAGGGTTGAAAGTGCCCCCGGCTCCAAGGGTCGCTTGATCCTGGCCAGGGTTAGATGGGGGTGGAAGGATCGCCCCTCGGTCTTGAATCCGATCGGGCCCAAAGCCTGCTCCAGACGGGATTGCAGCCTGCCGAGGCTGTCTGCCCCCCCCTCCACGGCAACCCAAAGGACCCGCGGCCTTCTTTGGTTGGGGAACACTCCCAAGCTCCCAAGGCGCAGAGAAAATCTGCCAATCCCATCCGCGGCCGATCCCATAGCTGCCTCGATAAGGGGAACCTGTGCAGTCTCGATCTCGCCTAGGAATTTCAGCGTCAGATGGTAGCCCTCGGGACGGACCCATCGAACGGCGTCATCGGCCATCCGCCGCCGCAACTCGACGGCTTTGGTATGAACCGCCTTCCGCACCCCATCGGGGATATCAATGGCGATAAAAGCCCTCAAGGCCAATCATACTCCCTTGTCAGGGTTGCCCAAAGATAGGCCGAGCCGGATTATACTGCAATGCGCGCAGCCCTTCATGCGCTATTCTTCACATGGCTGGTCAGGTTTCCTATTGCCCCGGCGCATGCCGGCCGATAGAATGATTATATGGATGGGACGCTATCCCGACGAGATTTCCTGCGGCTTTCGGGGTTCTCCGCAGCTGGGCTTGCCTTGAGGCCGCCGCCGCCCTTGGCGGAGCAGGCAGCCGGCCTGGGCCGCGTAGCGGATACATATATATGGCTATACGCAGAGCCATCCTTTCGGGCCCCACGACTTGCCCGCCTGACACGCGATACCTTGCTGAACATCCAAGCACGCGTGCTCTCAGACGACGGTCCAGCGCATAACCCGCTCTGGTATGAGCTCCCGGATGGCTTCGTCCACTCCGGCAGGATTCAGCCGGTGCGCTGGGAGCCACAGCGACCCACAAGCGCTATCCCCGAAGGCGGCGGGATCTTTGAAGTCTCGGTCCCCTTCACCCGCACGTACAGAAAGCCGGATCCTGCCTCGGATCCGCTCTACCGTCTGTATTTTCAATCGACGGCCTGGGTCGAAGCCCTGGTCGAAGGGGCCGATGGGCGAGCTTGGTACCGCCTCCTGGATGATCTGCTCAACGTGCGCTACTACGCTCGCGCAGAGCATCTCCGGCGCGTGCACCCCGAGGAACTGGCCCCAATCTCCCCGCACATCCCTGCCTCCGAGAAGCTTCTGAAAGTCTCGCTAGCCGAGCAGGAGGTGCGCGCGTACGAGCGCGGCAAACTCGTTCTGAGAACCCGCATCGCCAGCGGGGTTGCCAGCCGCAAGCCAATCAGCAACGGCATCCCTACAGAAACGCCGCGCGGCCGGTTCCACATCGATATGAAGATGCCGCTCCGGCATATGGGAAACGGCCGCCTTACCCCCGATCCAGAGGCCTACGAGCTCCCCGGCGTCCCCTGGGTCTCCTACTTCACGAGTACCGGCGTGGGCTTCCATGGAACCTACTGGCATGCGGATTTTGGCCGTCCCATGAGCCATGGTTGCGTCAATATGCGGCCCGAAGAGGCGAAGTGGATCTTCCGCTGGTCCGCACCTATCAGCGTTCCCGACACCCGGCTGCAATCCGGTCGCGGCACCCTCGTCATCATTTACTGATCGGATTTATTCCAGCCGAACCCCGGAGTACCTGCAAGCGAACCTGGCTCGCAGCAACGACGTGGATTAGATCCTGAAGGCGCAGCCATCAGATTCCGGCCCTGGTTCCTCTGCTGTGCTCTGGGGCAATCGGAGCGATTCGCGGGACTATGGAAGGCAGGCTACTCTCCCGGCGCCGCATCCTCCCGCTTCAGAAGATCGGGCAGCTTGCCAGTCTGGCTGACGCCGGCGGCTCCGCGACGGATCACCGTGCGTGCTTCCTCTTCGGAGAGCGCCTCGGCCATCACATACACATCGATCTCTTGCCTTAAGGCCTTCAACTGGCGCAGCAGCCAGTAATCCCGCTCCTGGGCCAGCCGGGCATTGGCCAGCACCACGCCGATGGGCACGCGCTCAGCCAGGGCTAAGGCTTCCTCGGGGCTTCGCGCTTCGGCCACTGGATGGCCCTGCGCCTGAATACGGAGCAGGAGTTGCTCACGCAGGGCGTCATCGGCTTCGACGACCATGACGCGCGTGGCAGGCTTCAAACCTGTGCGCAGCATGGCCTGGATGGTCCTGAGGATGGCACCCGTACCTTCCGGCCGTGGGAGAAAGTCCACCACGCCGACCCGCCTCGCTGCGCCCGCCTCGGCCACCTCGGTCAGGAAGAGCACCGGGGTGGCTTGGAGATCGCGATCCTTCAGCAGCAGCAAGGCCACTTCGAGCGCGCTGGGGGTCCGGGCCTGCAAATCCAGGATGATCAAGTCTGGCCGCACAGCGCGGGCCATGCTTAAGACCTCGGAGGTCTTCCCGGCCTCGACCACCTGATAGCCCTCGCGTTGGAGAAGTTGGGAAAGCGTTGTGCGAAGGGATGTGTCTACCACATGCAGGAGCAAGGTGCCGGGCGAGCCCTCGGCTGCGCGAGCCTGCAAGGCCTGCTGGATGCGAGCGAGATCGAGCTCCACCAGCCCGCCATTCCCGAGCGGCAGGGCGATCCACACCCGCCAGCCTGGTTCGGCCGTCTGTTCGCTCCAGGCGATGCCCCTAAAAGGACGAATGGCCTCCTGGCAGCCTTTCAGATTCAGCGGCTCGTCCTGATCCGGCCGCTCTTCCACCGCCTCCGATTCGGGAGCTTCCAGATCCGAGATCGAGATGAGGGCCCAGGGTCCACTCGAGGGGCTGGCCGGCGCATCCGGCGGCAGATTCTGGAATTCGACTCGAGAGGGTCCTGCAGGCGCAACTTGCGCGCGGATGCGGACTTCCTGCCGCCGCGTTCTCGAGAGCAGCGATTCCAAGACCTCCGCGAGCGCGCCAACGATCGCCGCCTCCTCCGCAAATACAGGAGGCAGGTGCGCCGGGAATTCGGCCACGATCGCCACTGGCCGGGCGATATCCAGCTCGGAAACCTTCGCGATGGCCTTCTCGATCACAGCCTGCAGCTGGACCGCCGATTGCGAATCCTGGACCACGGACCCCTCCCGTGAATGCACACCTGTTGGGAATGATGCTATTGCCAACTGTAGCCCAAAATGTGGAGCTTCGACCTTGCTAACGCTTTACAGGTTGGACACCCATCCCCCTGCATTGTAGAATCGCTGGCATGGAAGCTCAAGTGGCAGTCGCAAAAATCCCAAAGTACGCCTCCTCGGCCAGCGGGGACACAATCGAGATGATCGAGCGCCCTTCCGGAGGTCTTTCCTTCGTGCTGGTCGATGGGCAATGGTCGGGCAAGCCCGCCAAGCGCATCTCGAACGTCGTCGCCCGTAAGGCTATCAGCTTGCTTGCGGAGGGTGTCCGTGACGGCGCGGCAGCGCGCGCGGCCTCCGACTATCTCTACACCTATCGCGAGGGGAAAGTTCAGGCGACGCTGAACATCCTCTCGATTGATCTGATCACCCAAACGCTCGTCATCACCCGTAACAGCCCTGCGCCCGTGCTACTGGTGCGGGGTGGTGAGATGGCGCTGCTTGACTCGCCCACCGAATCCGTCGGTACACGCCGCGGCACCCGGCCGTCGATCACCGAGGTGCAGATCGAACCCAATCTAGCAATCATCGTCTACACCGACGGGCTGATGCACGCTGGCGACCGCCACGGTGAGACCTTCGACATCCCCGGAACGATCGCCGATTTCGCGGCGCAGGGCCCGCCCAACCCTCAAGTCTGGGCGGATGCCTTGCTGGCGCGCGCGCTCGAACTCGATCGCGGCCGCCCCGGCGATGACATGAGCATCCTCGTGGCTGCCACGCTCCCTCGAACGGGCGATCAAGCCCGCCGGCTGACCGCCCGCATGCCGCTCTCCTGATGGGCAGGCCAGGAGACACCGGTCCTTCTCCTTCCTCCCCCCACATTGCCATCGTCGGCCCCTGCGGCGCAGGAAAGACGACGCTGGCCGAAGGGTTGCGCGCCGCCGGATACAGGGCGCACCAGATCGCCCAGGAGCATTCCTACGTCCCGGAGATGTGGGCCCGCATAACCCAGCCAGATGTGCTCATCTACCTAGAGGCCAGCTTCGAGGCTTGCACTCAACGAAAGCAGCTGGACTGGCTTCCGAGGGAGTATGATCAGCAGCTACGTCGATTGGCGCATGCCCGGACGCACTGCGACCTCAAGATTCCGACTGATGACCTTACGCCCGATGAGATCCTGGCGCGGGCCCTGCGCTTCCTGGAATCCTTCCAAACCTGACCGGCTGGCATCCGAGTCGCAGGATGACCCGGCCGCGAAGCGGCCTGGGCCTTGGCACGCGCGGCGGGTCTTGAACCCAGCTCAAGGAAGGGGGGCCTTGGAAGGCTAGTCCTGGCGCCGGCCTCGGTCCAGCACCACCAGAAGAACCGGGCCTGCGAAGAGCAGCAGCGGCGTCAAGAGCGCGAAGGCGGCCTGGGGCGAGCTATTCTGCGGTCCTACATAGCCCATCCCGCCAGGTGTGGCAGTGGGTGTGGGTGTAGGGGTAGCGGTCGGCGGCGCTATGCGGATCTCCGTGCTGGCGGAAGAGCTTGCCTCGGCGGCGTTGCTGGACTGTAACACGGCCGTGTTTGTGCAGGTTCCTTCAGTACTTCCTGCCCTCACGTATACATCAATGAAGCCACCGGACCCATCCGCGAGGTCCCCCAGCGCGATCGGGAAAGCCGGGCTCTCCAGCGTGCATGGCCCGGAGAGGTTATCCTGGAGCACGACGTCAAAGGCGGTCCCCACACCATCATTGCCATAGGCGATGCGGAAGATGATTTGCTCACCGGGAGCGACGGCCGCCGGGTTGCCTCCCTTGTCCACGAAGAGCACAGGAGGATTAATCGTGACGCTCACGGTGGCCACGTTTGAAATGGCGTTGCTGATATCCCGAACCGTATAGGTGAAGGAATCAATACTGAAAGAAGATGAGTCGGGCGTATAAGTAATCGAACCATCTGGGTTTGGATCCGCGGAACCGTTGGAGGGTGGATCTACGATGGCCACCGTGCTGGCGTCGATTTCCCCGGCCCCATCAATGTCTGTATCGTTATCGAGGACGGGTATCGTGACGGCCTGCTCGGTATCCGTGGAGGCCGAATCATCGTTGGCTGTGGGTGCATCGTTCACGGGGTTCACCGTCACTGTAACGGCCGCCGTGTCCGTTCCACCCCGCCCGTCGCTCACGGTGTAGCTGAATGTGTCTGTCCCGTTGAAGTCCGGATACGGCGTGTAGGTCACGTCCGTTCCGTTGTTATCCACGCTCCCGTTCGGCGGATCCGTTACCGATTGCACCGTCAGGGGGTCCGGCGGCAGGTCCACATCCGTGTCATTCGCCAGCACGTCGATCGTCACCGGTTGGTCCTCGTTCGTAACCGCACCGTCGTCAGCATCGTCGTCATTCGCCACCGGCGGATCGTTCACCTCGACCACCGTGATCGTCACCGTTGCCGGCAGACTTGTATCCGAATCCTCACCAACTAGAACCCCGCTGTCCGTGATCTCATACTCGAAGCTCGTGCTCCCATTGAAGTTCGTCGCAGGCACAAAGGTGAAGGATCCATCATCGTTGAGATCCACCGTGCCTTCCGCC
>Ga0190334_1000965_pt1 | contig 12913 bp, 9 predicted proteins | sample 48720478_MG_FD_161270 | JGI IMG/M metagenome (GOLD analysis project Ga0190334, IMG submission 161270) | Hydrothermal vent sediment bacterial communities from Southern Trench, Guaymas Basin, Mexico - 4872-04-7-8_MG | ecosystem: Environmental > Aquatic > Marine > Hydrothermal vents > Sediment ...
AATCTGGAGGAAAAAGATGAGTGAAAACGAACTTGAAATTCCTGAAAAAATTCCAGTCTTAGCAGTAAGAGACATTGTTATATTTCCCCATATGGTGGTTCCTCTCTTCATAAAAAGGGAAAAATCTCAAAAAGCTATCAATAAAAGTCTGTCAACTCACAGAAAAATTTTGCTTTTAACCCAAAAGGATCCTGAGGTGGAGGATCCTGGTCCTGACGATCTTTACAGGGTAGGAACCGTTGCTATAATTTCTAAAATGATTACCCTTCCCGACGGCTCTCAAAGAGTACTTTTCCAGGGATTAGCAAGAGCGAAAGTAAAAGAAGTGAAAACAGATGGAGAATATATTGAAGCAGAAATAGAAGTAGTAAAAGAAGAAATAGGCGATTACCCGGAAGTGGAAATAGAAGCCCTAAAAAGGAGCTTAAAGGACTCATTGCAAAAGACAGTTGAACTGGGAAAGCCACTTCCACCTGACTTCCTTTTATTCATTGCTAACATTGAGGACCCCTCAAAACTCACAGATATTATAGTGGCCAATCTCGGGATAAAGACAGAAGAGGCACAGCAAATACTGGAAATTTTTGACCCTATAGAAAGGATGAAAAAAGTACTTGAACTCCTTGGAAGGGAAATCCAGCTGCTTGAAATTCAGAAAAAAATTATGGATGAAACCAAGGAAAGAATGGAAAAAATGCAGAAAGAGTTTTTCCTTCGCCAACAGCTTCAGTCCATTCAGAAAGAACTTGGTATAGGAAGTGAGCTCTCAGAAGAGATAAAAGAATACAGAGAAAAACTCGCAAAGATAAAAAATATGCCTAAAGAAGCAAGGGAAGAAGTAGAAAAGCAAATTTCAAGGTTAGAAAAAATCCCCAGTGAAAGCGCAGAAGCAGGAGTAATAAGAACATACATTGACTGGATGCTTTCTCTTCCCTGGGACAAATCTACAAAAGACAATCTTGACATAAAAAGAGCTAAAAAAATTCTTGATGAGGACCATTATAATCTGGAAAAGGTAAAGGAGAGAATACTTGAATACTTAAGTGTAAGAAAACTGGCCAAGAAAATTAAGGGACCAATACTCTGTTTTGTAGGACCACCTGGGGTGGGAAAAACTTCTCTTGGAAAATCAATAGCACGAGCTCTTGGCAGAAAATTTGTCAGAATATCCCTGGGAGGTGTTCGCGACGAAGCAGAAATTCGCGGACACAGGAGAACATATGTCGGAGCACTTCCTGGAAGAATAATTCAGGGTATTAAACAGGCAGGTTCAAATAACCCGGTTTTTATGCTTGACGAAGTGGACAAGATTGGGGCTGATTTCAGAGGAGATCCATCATCTGCTCTACTTGAGGTTCTTGACCCTGAACAGAACTATTCCTTTGTGGATCACTATCTTGGTGTTCCATTTGATCTCTCAAGAGTAATGTTCATTGCAACTGCAAATGTTACTCACACTATACATCCTGCTTTTCTTGATAGGATGGAAATAATCTATCTGCCTGGCTACACCGAAGAAGAGAAAGTTCACATCGCAAAGAAATTCTTGATTCCCAAACAAATGAAGGAAAATGGTATAAAACCTGAGATGATCCAAATCAGTGACGATGCTATAAGAAGAATTATCTCAGAATATACACGAGAAGCAGGAGTGCGAAACCTCGAAAGGCAAATAGCATCCATAATGAGAAAGGTTGCCAAACAATGGGCTGAGGGGAAAAAGAAAAGGGTAAGAATAACTGCTAAAAATATCCAGAAGTTCCTTGGTCCACCCATAATTTTCAAGGACGAACCACTTCCCACTCCAAAGGTAGGAATAGCCACAGGAGTCGCCTGGACACCTACAGGAGGTACCCTTCTATTTGTAGAATCCACAAAAATGCCCGGTAAGGGTGATATAAAACTAACAGGCTCTCTTGGAGAGATTCTTAAAGAATCTGCCATAACAGCACTAAGTCTTATAAAATCAAGGTCAGAGAAACTCGGTATAGATCCGGAAATTTTTTCAAAAATAGACATACACATACACATACCCCAGGGAGCAATACCAAAGGATGGACCTTCTGCAGGAGTAGCTATTGTAACATCACTGGTTTCTCTGCTTACTGAAAAACCTGTGAGAAATGATGTAGCTATGACGGGAGAAATTACCCTCAGTGGTAATGTCCTTCCTATAGGAGGTCTTAAAGAAAAAATCCTTGCAGCCAAAAGGTCTAAGATACTAACGTTTATTCTCCCTAAAAAAAATATGCAGGAGGTTGAAGACCTTCCAAAATACGTTAAAGAAAAAATGAATCTTATTCCGGTGGACACCATAGAAGAAGTTTTAAAAATTGCAATCCTTGATGAAAAACGAAAAGGAAATAGTTGATATTCTAAAAAAGCTTTTCCCTCCGGGTAAAGCAATAGTTGGTATAGGAGATGATGCTGCGGTCTTTGAAGACCTTGTTTTTACAACTGACCTTCTTGCTGAGGATAGTCATTTCAGACGCTGGCATCCCCCCTTTTTTCTGGGGAGAAAAACTGTTAATATCAACCTCAGTGATATAGCAGCGATGGGAGCAGACCCACTTTTTATTTTAATAAGCCTTTCAATTCCTATCGAACTTACCGGTAAATGGCTGGATGAATTTATCAGCGGGGTAAAAAGTGCTTGCGAGGATGGGAACTGTTCTTTAGTGGGAGGGGACCTATCACATTCAGAAAAGATTTTTATTTCAGCAACAGCTATAGGAAGAACAGACAAACCCGTTTTGAGAAATAGGGCCAAACCCGGAGAAAAAATCGTTCTTGTAGGAGACCTTGGTAAAGCAAGAGTAGGAAGAGAAGCTCTGGAATCAAGAATTAAAGGATTTGAGAGTTTAAAAATGGCATTTTTAGACCCTGTTCCAAAGCTAAAAGAAGGCAAAGAAGCAACAAAGTTCGCCTCCTCTATGATTGATGTCAGCGATGGTCTTGTAATTGATCTCAAAAGACTTCTTGGAGAGCTTGGAGCCAGACTTTACAGTGATAAATTAAAACCTGCAAAAGAGCTTGAAAATTTTTGTAGATTAAACAACAAGAGCTCTCTTGAGTATGTTCTCTATGGTGGAGAAGATTATGCCCTTCTCCTTACCACACCGAATACTCCACCCTTTGGAGAGGTTATTGGACTCGTCATAAACGAAGGAATGTTTCTTGATGATACCCCTCTGGAGGTAAAAGGATTTGACCATTTCTCTTGAAATATAACCTATTTTGTCCTATAAAATAATTATAACTTATTAGAGGTTTTTATGGGAAAACTTAAATACCTGATTTTTTCTTTTTTTGTACTCTCTTTAGCATATTCTCAAATATTAATTTTTCTAAGAGAAGGGAAACACCGCTCGCTTGACCCGGCCATACAGTGGAATTTTCTCTCTTCAGAAATTTTAGCAAACGTCCTTGAAGGCCTTGTGCAGTTCAAAATGGACTCATATGATGTTGAGCCGTGTCTTGCAACAAAATGGGAAGCAAAGGACAATGGTAAAAGATGGATTTTTTACCTTAGAAAGGGTGTTACATTTCATGATGGAACCGAGTTCAACGCTGACAGTGTAATTTTCTCTTTTAAGAGAATGGAAAACATGCCAAATTTTAAAGTTTTGTTTCCTTTTTATAGAACCATTAAAAAAATAGATAGATATACCGTAGAAATAATATTGGACTATGCATATACTCCTTTCATTCAACTTATGGCCAATCCAATAGCATCTATTATTTCCCCCCAATCCGTAGAAAGAAGAGAATTCGTCCCTATTGGAACAGGACCATTCAAAATAAAAGAAATAAAATCCAGCTCCATTTCTCTCGAATCTTTCAATAAATACTGGAATGGAAAGCCGAAAATAGAAGGAATTATTATAAAAACTGTAACTAAACCTGAGTGGAAACTACTTCAGTTAAAAAATGGCAGCGCTGACATCATAAGACTTTCTACACTCAGAGAATATGAATCACTCAAATTTGTTCCCAATATTAAATTTTTAATTCATCCTCAGATGGATATTAATTTTCTCTCCTTCAATACATCCAGGCCTCCATTTAATAAAAGGAAGGTAAGGGAAGCTTTCGCCCATATTATTAATAAGAAAAATTTAATTCCCCTTTTGTTCAATAATTTCGCCACCCCTGCTATTACTCCTATACCTCCTTATATCTGGAGGTACCCTTTAACCTTCAAAGATTATGATTACAACCCTGAAAAAGCTCTAAGTTTATTAAAAGAGGCTGGTTATTCTAAGGGATTTATGTGTAAACTTTTTGTTTCCAGCGAAAAACCCGAGTATAGAGAACTCGCACTCAAAATCCAAAAAAGCGCAAAATTGGTAGGAATAAAAATTGAAATTGTAAGTTTGACACCTTTTCAATTGCATAAGGAAGCAAAAAAGGGAAAATATAACCTGGCAATTCAAGGATGGGTAGCAGATATTCCTGACCCTGATAATTTCCTCTTCCCTTTATTTTCTGAAGATAATCTTCAAAATTTCTCCATATTGAGAAATACAAATATTATGGAAATTCTCAAATCGGCAAGGAAACTAAGCGGAAATAATACAAGATATCTCTTATATTCTAAAGCACTGGAAATAATACACCGTGAAATTCCGATAATCCCTCTTTATCATTCTACAGAGTTGGTAGCCTATAACATAAAAGTTTCCGGCCTGCAGATAAATCCAAAGGGGTATTTAATATTTAAAAAAGTGAGAATAAAAAAATGAAAAAACTCATTTTAATCTTTTTAACATCCACTTTTTTATTTCCTTCCGTAATCTACTATGGAACTGTTGGTGGTCCTTCCGAGCTCGATCCTGCAAAACAGTGGGATAGTCTGTCTTCTCAGGTAGTTTATCAAATTTACGACAGATTAGTAGAACTTGACCCGGATACATATAAGATTCTTCCCTCCTTAGCTGTTTCCTGGCAACACAGCAAGGACGGCCTTCACTGGTATTTTGACCTGAGAAAGGGTGTGAAATTTCAGGATGGGACTGAATTTACCTCAGAAGCTGTCGTTTTAAGCTTCAAAAGACAACTAAACAGGTTTCTCCCTGCAAAAAATTTATTCCCGGCAATAAAAGAGGTAAAACCCCTTGGAAAATACCGGGTTGAATTCCATCTATCCGAACCCTTCGCACCTTTTCTTTATTCTTTGACAACGACACAGGCTTCCATTATTTCTCCAGCCGCTATACTTCACGGCGACCCAAGCAAAAAACCTGTGGGAACAGGCCCATATACTCTCGAAATATGGAACAAAAAAGATACCCTTATCCTGACAAAAAATCCCCTCTACTGGAAGAAAGCAAAAGATTATCCAGACAAAATTGTTTTTATAATAGGAAGTTCCGATGAGCTTTACAGGCTTCTATTTGAGGGCAAATTGGATATTATAGATGTGATCTCCTTTTCAAAGTTGGGAGGGATAAAATATTCAGGAACCTTCAAAGTCCACAAAAAAAAGATCCTGGCCTTTTCTTATTTAGCATTTAATCCTGAAACCCGATGGGGGAAAAATCTTTATGTCAGAAAAGCTATTTACAGTCTCTGGAACCCGAACTGGATAAAAAGAGTTTTCGCAGATTTTAATCAACCCACAACTCGAATCCTTCCGCCTTACTGGACAAAGGGAGAAACAATTCACCATGAATTTTCACTGGAGAAAGCAAAAAAAATTATTTCGTCAGCAAGGCTAAAAGACAAAGTAAAACTTATTCTTATCTATTTAAAATATCCCTTATTTTCAAGAACCCTTAAGGCTTTCTCCTCCTCTGCTAAAAAAGCAGGAATAAAAATCGAGTTAAAACCTCTGGAACCAGTGGAATATGAAAAAGCCATAAAATCCGGAGCATACGATATTGCAGAAACAGGGTGGATTCTGGATTATTTCGTTCCAGACAATCTCTTCTACAGCCTTATTTCTAAAGAAGTGATGGAAGATGGAACTCCAAACATTTTCCCTTTTAATGACAAAACCCTCGAGAAATTAATACTCACAGCTCGAAGGATATATGATGAAGAAGAACGCTTTAAATTGTACGAAAAAGCGGAGAAAAGAATTCTTTCATATGCATACATAATTCCTCTTTACTGGAATGTCCTTGCACTCGTTTACAATAAGAGAGTTTCAAATCTCAAGGTGGATCCCACAGGGATAATTATTTTTTCACAAATGAGAAAAAATGACGAAAAATAAAAAGACAGGCATAAAAGCAAAAATCTTCCTGAGTTTAATAGGAATTTCCTTCTTCACCTTTCTCCTCTTAATAGCGGTCTCAATATTTACTGTTTCATCCAGGCTCATAAATGAGGAAAAAAAGTCCCTCATTATTTCTTCCAGCAGAGCTGAAAGAACATTTTATAACTTCCTTTCCAATATGACTAAAACAGCTGTCATTATATCCGAGTTAAAGGAGATAAATGAAAATATTACGAATCCTTCGGAGCTTTCTTTAGTGCTGGAATCTAAGGAGATTCTATTTCCCTCACAAAATATAAGAATATTGAATATATCAGGGAAAGAAATATCCCACTATATCAATGCTGACATTGAGTGCTACTCACAAAAGGACTTTTCATCTCACCCTTTGTTAAAGGAGAAAAAAGGAGGCCTTGTAAGAGGAAGCGGCATATTTCCCACTGACAAAGGGCTGTGTATGTTAAGCGTTGTTCCTGTAGTAGATCCTGAAACCCTTGACCTTAAAGGCTACATATTCCTTGAAATGCCCATTCTCAACGAATTCGCAGACAGGCTCAAGGAAAAAATTAACGAAGAAGTATTTATAAAAAAAGGTAGAGAATTCATTGCCTCCACCTACATAGGAAAGGCAGGGAATAGAATTTTTAAGGATATTATCTTTGAAGAAAAAGTTAAGATAGAAAAAATAGAAGGTAGAAGATTTTTATTTACATATTTCCCAATTAAAGATTTCAACGAAAAGACAGTGGGCACAGTGATAATAGGAAGGGACGAAACTCCGCTGAACTATACTATCAGACTAGCAATTTTTCGACTAATTGGAACTTCCATCTCCATCCTGATTTTTATTGTTCTGTTCGCATACAAAGCTGGTAAGAGCCTTACCGAACCCCTTGATAAATTGTCTAAAGGCGCCAATGAGTGGTCTAATGGCAATCTCGATCACAGGCTTAACATAAAAACAGGAGATGAACTGGAAGAAGTTGCTACTGTCTTAAACAGGATGGTAAATTCTATAAAGAAACAGCAACGCGATATAGAAGCGTTGAAAACGTTTTATGAGTCTATAATAGAGAGTAATCCCATTGGAATAATTGCCTGCGATGAAACAGGTCGAATCAGAATGTCAAACGAAGCTGCAAGAAAAATTCTTGAAATAGAAAATAAACCCACAGATGAAGAGGATTTTTTCCATCTATATCCTGAATTCATAGAACTCAAGCCTGTCTTTATAGAAATCATTCTAAAACAAAAGGAATACCGTACACAGGAATTAATCGTTAAACATGGGGAGGATAAGCATAAAAGACTGAGAATCTTGCTTTATCCGGTCAGCTCAGAAGATGAGGAAGTTGTTGTTCTTCAAATAGAAGATATAACCAAAAGGGTTGAGCTTGAAAAAGAGTTATTGCATCTAAGAAAACTTGCAACTCTGGGAGCAGACGTAAGCAGAATTTCCCATGAAATAAATAATATTCTTACTTCTCTGATTGGACACATCTCTGTACTAAAAAACAGCATAAAAAGTGAACCACTGCTGAGTAAAATAATTACCATAGAAGAGATAGCGAAAAGAGCTTCCATCATTGCAAGGGAAACTCTTAACTTCTCTAAAAAAGAAGAACTGGTGGAAGAAAAGGTAAACATAAAAGATCTTCTTGATGGGATAGAAAAAATGTTTAAAAGAATACTTCCAGAGAATATTAAGCTTTCAAGAATTGAATCCCCTTCCCCTCTTTTTGTATATGGAAATCCTGGAAAGATTTCTCTTGCTCTTTATAATCTGCTAATTAATGCAAGGGACGCCATCGAAGCCGCTGAAAGAGAACAAGGAAATATAATCCTGGAAATTTCAGAAGAATTCATCCCCAATTTAAGAAGGAACTTTGTCAAAATATCTGTAAGAGACAATGGGATTGGAATTCCTGAAGATTTAATGGATAAAATATTCACTCCATATTTCACAACCAAAAAGACTGGTACGGGACTGGGTCTCTCTATGGTAAAAGAAATTGTCGAGGAGATGAAAGGGATGATAAGTGTGGAAAGCAAAAAAGGGAAAGGCTCAGTTTTCCATGTATTTATTCCAGAATACACCCAAGAAATTGGAAGCGCCAAGCTGAAAAAACACGCAAAAGCTGAAAATAGAAAGAAAATTCTTATTGTGGATGACGAGGAAGATATTCTGGAGTTTTTACAGGAATTACTGGAATCAAAAGGGTATACTGTATTAACGGCCAGCAGCGGTAAAATGGCGGAAAAAATAATTGCAGATGAAACAAATATAATAAAACTCGCTATAATAGATAACAGCTTGAAAGATGCCTCTGGAGTAGAAGTAGCAAAAAAGCTTAAAGCGAAAAATCCTTCTGTTAAAATAATTATAATATCTGGACTTGAAGGCTTCGAAATGGACAAAGATTTTGAGTTTCTGAAAAAACCCTTTTTCCCCGAGGAAATCATAGAAAAAATCTCCCAGCTTTTAAAATCTTAGAGATTTTGAATATTTAATGGATATGAGTTAAACTTATTTGACATGAAAACAAAATGGACAACTGTAGTATGTATTAAAAGAAATGGTATAGTGGCTATGGCATCGGATGGACAGGTTACCCTCGGGAACTATGTAATAAAGCACGGTGCAAGAAAAATCCGCAGGCTCTCAAATGACAAAGTACTCGTTGGCTTTGCAGGCGCAGTCTCAGACGCCCTCTCCCTTTTACAAAGACTCGAAGGAAAATTAGAGGAATACAGCGGGAATTTACGGAGAGCAGCAGTTGAGCTGGCAAAACTCTGGAGAACAGACAAGGTCTTAAGACTTCTGGAAGCTCAGATTATTGCAACGGATGGGGACGACTGCCTGCTCATCTCCGGAAATGGAGACCTCCTGGAACCCGACGAAGGCGTCATTGCGGTTGGTTCAGGAGCACCTTATGCTATGGCTGCAGCTAAAGCCCTAATTAGAGAAACAAACCTATCAGCAGAGGAAATTGCAAAAAGGAGCCTTGAAATTGCAGCTGAATTGTGTATTTACACCAACGATAAAATAAAAGTTGAGGTTATAAAGAAATGACAGACAAAAAACCAAAGGACGAGCTAACCCCGGCTGAAATAGTAGAACAGCTTGATAAATATATAATTGGCCAGAAGGAGGCTAAAAAGGCAGTAGCAATAGCTCTCAGAAACAGATATAGAAGGAGAAAATTGCCTCCGGAATTGGCTCAAGAAATAGCTCCTAAAAACATTATCATGATAGGCCCTACGGGAGTGGGAAAGACAGAAATAGCAAGAAGGCTTTCAAAACTTACAGCTTCTCCCTTCGTTAAGGTTGAGGCAACAAAATTTACTGAAAGAGGATACGTAGGAAGAGATGTTTCTTCAATGGTTAGAGACCTTCTCGACCTTGCCGTCGATATGGTCAGACAGGAAAAAATGGAAGAGGTTAAGCGCAAGGCAATGGAAAGAGTTGAAGAGGAAATTTTAGACATTCTCGTTCGTCCTCCCCGTCATACAAGAGAATTCGAAGATTGGGAAGAAAGGCAAAAAAGCTGGGAAAAAACAAGAGAAAAATTCAGAGAAAAGCTCAGAAATGGAGAACTTGATGACAGAATAATAGAGGTAGAACTTGAAGAAAAGAGTTTTTCTCAGCCACTTGAGATATTTTCTACAGCAGGAATGGAAGAGATAGGAATTTCAATACAGGAGCTAATCCCTGGTTTCCCTTCATATAAAAAGAAAAAAAGAAAAATGAAGATAAAAGAAGCAAAGCAAATTCTCTTGGAAGAACAGCAAAAAAAGATGGTGGATATGGATGAAGTTATCTCAGAAGCCATACAGAGAGTTGAGCAAACCGGAATCATCTTTATTGATGAAATTGATAAAATAGCTGGAAGGGAAGGGGGAGCCGGCCCTGACGTAAGTAGAGAAGGAGTTCAGAGAGACCTTCTTCCAATTGTAGAAGGAACAAACGTGGCAACAAAATATGGGCTAGTCAATACAGAACACATATTATTTATTGCAGCCGGAGCATTTCACATTTCAAAACCCTCTGATCTCATCCCTGAATTACAGGGAAGGTTTCCAATAAGGGTAGAACTAAAGCCTCTTACAAAGGAAGATTTTAAAAGGATTCTTGTTGAACCTAAAAATTCTCTTGTTAAACAATATAAAGCATTACTTGCAACGGAAGGAGTGGAGGTTGAATTTACGGAAGATGCTATAGATGAAATAGCAACAGTTGCAGAGCAAATAAATAATGAAATGGAAAATATTGGAGCCAGGAGGTTGCACACAATTCTTGAAAAGATTATGGAAGAACTCTCCTTTTACGCACCTGAAATTTCTGGACAGAGAATCGTCATAAATAGAGAATATGTTAAAGAAAAAATAGGTGATATTCTTAAAAAGGAAGACCTCAAAAAATACATCCTATGAAAAGATTCTGGTTTTTGCCTGCATTTCTTGCCATTTTCATATACAGCTGTGGGGTAAGGGGAAATCCAGAGCCCCCAATTAGAAAGAAATTGCAGGGCGGAAAAATCACAATTCAACAACAGGGAAAAAATTTAGTATTTCGAATATCTTTACCGGAAAGTTTCGATGATGGAGAAAAAATAGAATACAGGAAAATAAAAATCAACCTAAAATGGGACAAGGATAAAGAAAAAACCATCTGGACCGGCAAAAAGCCTGTGAAACTCCTGAAGATGGAAATCTGGGACCAGCTCAAAGGAGAAAAAATAAGAGCAATAATGGAAGTAAAAGGAAGGCATCTTCAAAAAACAAAATTAAAGTCGAATGTACTTTCAGTAGTTCCCACTCCTCTTGCTCCCAAGAACTTGAAGGCCGAAATAACTGAAGATGGGGTATTGATCACCTGGAAGCCGCCAGCAAAAAACTGGGATGGAAGCGAAGCCAATCCTCTGGGATTTGTAGTTTTCAGAAACGGTAAACTTGTAACCAAAATTCCTATTATATTTCCAAAATTCCTTGATAAGAACGTAAAAAGCGGGGTGGAATACTCTTACAGGGTATCAGCGGTAGTAAATCTTTCTCGCCCTTTCTCCACTGGTGAACTTTCAAAAGAACTGAAAGTTAAGTTCGTTGATAGAACTCCTCCTCAACCTCCTGCAGAAATTGAAGTAATCTCCTCGGCTTCTGACGTATTCATTTCATGGAAAACAAGTGAAAGTTCGGACGTAATCGGTTATTATATATGGAGAGATGGAAAATCTCTTAATGACACTCCTATTAACAAAACTAGCTATTGGGATAAGAATGTTCCCCCAGGGAAACACAAATACTGGATTACAGCAGTTGACGATGCTGGCAATCAGAGTAAACCCTCTCAAATGAAGGAGGTTATTATAAAATGAAAATATTCAGGTATGAATTTCAGGGAGAAGTAAAATACGGAATCCTTGAAGAAGAATATTTGAGAGAACTGGAATGTTCACCATTTGAAAATATAAGGCCTGGAAAAACAAAAGTAAAAATTTCTGAAGTTAGAATTCTTGCGCCCTCGCAACCTTCAAAGGTCGTTTGCCTTGCCTATAATTTCAGAGCTCATGCGCAGGAGATGGGAAAAAAAGTCCCGGAGGAACCTGTTTTCTTTTTTAAACCACCATCTTCTTTAATAGCTCACCTCGAACCGATAAAACTACCTGAAAAAATAGGACGCGTAGATTTTGGGGGAGAGCTTGCGGTAGTTGTGAAAGAAAGATTCAGGAATTTACCAGTGGATTTTGAATTCGAAAAATACATTCTGGGATTTACAATCATAAATGATATTACGGCAAGAGACATTGCTAACAGGGAAGGTCCCTTTGGAAAGGCAAAGGCGTTTGATACTTTCACTCCTGCAGGTCCCTGTATTTTAAGAGGTGATAAATACAGAACTTTCAAATTAAAAGCTTTCCTCAACTCAAAAATCAAACAGTCCTCAAGCATGAGCAATATGATTTTCCCCGTAAATTATTCTATAAGTTATCTTTCAAATATAATGACTTTCGAACCGGGTGATATAATTTCTTTCGGAACACCAGGGGGCGTTGATGAAATAAAACCTGGGGATAGAATTGATGTTCAGATTGAAGAAATTGGAATACTTTCAAATCCAGTTATAAAGGAGGTGAGCCATGAAGATATTCCTTGATACCGCAAACATCGATAAAATAAAAGAGGCAGCAAGCTGGGGTATACTCGATGGAGTAACCACAAATCCTACTTTAATTTCCAAGGAGGGGAAAGACTTTGAAACTGTGGTTAAAGAAATCTTAGAAGTTGTTAAAGGTCCTATATCACTTGAGGTAGTTTCCACTGACTGGGAAGGGATGGTAGAAGAGGGTAAAAAACTCGCCTCATACGGAGATAATGTAGTAATAAAAATTCCAATGACTGTAGAAGGTCTTAAGGCAATAAAGGCACTATCTTCGATGGGGATAAAGGTTAATACAACACTTATTTTTTCCCCTGCTCAGGCCTTGCTTGCTGCTAAAGCAGGGAGCCGTTATCTCAGTCCTTTCATAGGCAGACTTGACGATATTAGTTCTTATGGGATGAGACTGGTTGAAGATATCATGGTTATAGTGGAAAATTATGGGTTTAATTGTGAAGTAATTGTAGCCTCTGTGAGACATCCCATGCACGTTCTTGAAGCAGCCCTAATAGGAGCTCATATTGCCACAGTCC